>SKER01001509.1_pt1 | contig 18653 bp, 10 predicted proteins | sample 4826961 | NCBI WGS metagenome assembly SKER01 (sample SAMN11008804, study PRJNA524170) | human gut metagenome | biome: Human fecal sample; material: Feces; isolation source: fecal sample from pouch patient p47 | host: Homo sapiens | place: Israel: Tel-Aviv | collected 2016-11-16 | reverse complement strand
ATATTCGATGGGGGGCATGACCGCGCTAAGTTGCATGATCTCGACCATCGTTGAAGGATTGCTCGGCGGCCTGGTACACAGCATCCTGATCCGTCGCGGGCGCACTGATAAAGTCTTTAACCCCATTACCGCCGGTGCCGTCACGTTCGTCGCTGAAATGGTGCAAATGTTGATTATCCTGGCGATCGCCCGACCTTATGAAGATGCGGTGCGTCTGGTGAGTAATATTGCTGCGCCAATGATGGTCACCAATACCGTCGGCGCGGCGCTGTTTATGCGTATATTGCTCGATAAACGCGCGATGTTTGAAAAATACACTTCGGCTTTTTCTGCCACTGCGCTGAAAGTGGCGGCCTCGACGGAAGGCATTTTGCGCCAGGGGTTTAACGAAGTGAACAGCATGAAAGTGGCACAGGTGCTGTATCAGGAGCTGGATATTGGTGCAGTCGCGATTACCGATCGAGAGAAATTGCTGGCCTTTACCGGAATTGGTGACGACCACCATTTACCCGGCAAACCGATTTCTTCGACTTATACCTTAAAAGCGATTGAAACCGGTGAAGTGGTCTACGCTGATGGCAACGAAGTACCTTATCGTTGCTCTTTGCATCCGCAATGCAAACTGGGGTCGACGCTGGTCATTCCGTTGCGTGGCGAAAATCAGCGGGTGATGGGCACCATCAAATTGTATGAAGCCAAAAACCGTTTATTCAGTTCAATCAACCGCACGTTGGGCGAGGGGATTGCGCAACTGCTTTCGGCGCAGATCCTCGCCGGGCAATATGAGCGGCAAAAAGCGATGCTCACCCAGTCAGAGATCAAACTGCTTCACGCCCAGGTGAATCCCCATTTTTTGTTTAATGCGCTTAACACCATTAAAGCGGTGATCCGCCGCGACAGCGAACAGGCCAGCCAGCTGGTGCAGTATCTTTCCACTTTTTTCCGCAAAAACTTAAAGCGGCCTTCGGAGTTTGTTACTCTCGCCGACGAAATTGAACATGTGAACGCTTATCTGCAAATTGAAAAGGCGCGCTTCCAGTCGCGGTTGCAGGTCAACATTGCTATTCCGCAAGAATTATCCCAGCAGCAATTGCCCGCGTTTACCCTGCAACCGATAGTGGAAAACGCCATTAAACATGGGACATCACAACTGCTGGATACAGGGCGAGTGGCAATCAGCGCCCGACGTGAGGGGCAACATTTGATGCTGGAGATCGAAGACAATGCCGGTTTGTATCAACCGGTAACCAATGCCAGTGGGCTGGGGATGAATCTGGTGGATAAGCGTTTACGTGAACGGTTTGGCGATGACTATGGGATAAGCGTCGCCTGTGAGCCTGATAGTTACACCCGAATAACGTTACGACTACCATGGAGGGACGAGGCATGATTAAAGTCTTAATTGTCGATGATGAACCGCTTGCACGGGAGAACCTGCGCGTATTTTTGCAGGAGCAGAGCGATATTGAAATCGTTGGAGAGTGTTCAAACGCCGTAGAAGGGATCGGCGCGGTGCATAAACTGCGCCCGGATGTGCTGTTTCTCGATATCCAGATGCCGCGCATCAGTGGTCTGGAAATGGTGGGGATGCTCGACCCGGAACATCGTCCGTATATTGTTTTTCTCACCGCGTTTGACGAATACGCCATTAAAGCCTTTGAAGAACATGCCTTTGATTATCTGCTGAAGCCAATTGATGAAGCGCGACTGGAGAAAACGCTGGCGCGATTGCGTCAGGAGCGCAGCAAGCAGGATGTTTCGTTGTTACCGGAAAATCAACAGGCGCTGAAATTTATCCCTTGTACGGGGCATAGTCGGATTTATTTGCTGCAAATGAAAGATGTGGCATTTGTCAGCAGTCGGATGAGCGGTGTCTACGTTACCAGTCACGAAGGGAAAGAGGGCTTTACCGAATTGACATTACGTACCCTGGAAAGTCGTACACCACTACTGCGCTGCCATCGTCAGTATCTGGTTAACCTCGCGCATTTACAGGAGATCCGTCTGGAAGATAACGGCCAGGCCGAGTTGATTTTGCGTAATGGCTTAACCGTGCCGGTCAGCCGCCGTTATCTGAAAAGCTTAAAAGAGGCGATTGGCCTGTAAAAGACTGCTAAAATGGCTTTTTGCCTCATCAACACCTGAAGGCCTCATGCTAAGTAATGATATTCTGCGCAGCGTGCGCTACATTTTGAAAGCCAATAATAATGACCTGGTGCGTATTCTGGCGCTGGGTAATGTCGAAGCCACCGCGGAACAGATCGCCGTCTGGCTACGTAAAGAAGACGAAGAGGGTTTTCAGCGTTGTCCGGACATTGTTTTGTCTTCATTCCTCAATGGCCTGATTTATGAAAAACGCGGCAAGGATGAGTCTGTTCCGGCACTGGAGCCGGAACGTCGCATTAATAACAACATCGTGCTGAAAAAATTACGCATCGCGTTTTCGCTGAAAACCGATGACATTCTGGCGATCCTCACCGAACAGCAGTTCCGCGTTTCGATGCCGGAAATTACAGCGATGATGCGTGCACCGGATCATAAAAACTTCCGCGAATGCGGCGATCAATTTTTACGTTATTTTCTGCGTGGACTGGCAGCGCGCCAGCATGTGAAAAAAGGCTAAAAAATTGGCGGTCATGTTTAGAGCATGACCGCCAACCGATTATTTCACTTCTTTAAAACCAGCGGCTTTCATCACCAGTTCCATTTGCGCCATAGTGATACCTTTTTTGGCATCTTCAGCAGAAACGTTGATTCCTGAAATACCCTGCAGGGCTTTAAAATCCACTTTTTCCATATCGATAGTCACGTTTTCCTGCGCGTAGGTATCTGTATAGGTTAATTTTTCTTCAACACCCGCGATGTTTTTGTATTTGGCGCTTAACGGCTCAAGTGTCTTGGCAGCGTCTTCTTTGGTGGTTGCACCAATAGAAGCAAATTGAATTTTGGTTTCAGAAGATTGCTTAAGCACCTTGTCACCTTTGTAGACATAGGTAATGGCAATTTCAGTGCCGTTCAGATTGGCGCTGAATTTCTTCGATTCTTCTTTGTCACCGCAGCCAGCAAGAGAGAAAACCAGAACAGATGCAACAACGAGGGAAAACAGCTTATTGAAAGCCTTCATGTAAAACTCCATTTTATTTAATCAAGAAACTGGTGACTCTCACCAGGGGCTATATAGGATATGCCTAATACTGTGGCGTGAGCAGTCCGGAACTGGAGTAGAACTCTTAGTAAAAAGCACTATTTCATCCTTGTTGCTGAAGCATGGGGAATAATTGTTCGCAAAGCAAAACACCGTTATTCATTGCTTCTACCCGTGCCTCGCTTTCTGTATTACGAAATTGTCCCAACACATGTGCCAGCCGATAAAAACCCACCGCGGTGAGGTCATTCGCCAGCAACTCTGCCTCACCAATAGCACTCTGTTCCTGATAGCGCCAGCCGTTATGGAGCAGTTGAATAAGTAACGCCTGGCAGCGCATCAGCAACTGATGAGCGGTAGACGGCACAGGCAAAACGCTGGCAGAAGGTAGCGGTGCCACAGGCGCAGTTTCCGCGTCCAGCGCCCAGGCGCGGGTTTTTGTCATCATCACCCGTGGTTCCAGTGTCAATTGCCCCTCTACAAAACTGACAAAGCCAGAAACCAGGCTCACGGGGTCGTCTGTTTGTTGCAAAAGCGCCGCCATGCGTTCAACGGCAAAAGGAGAACAGGCAGATGCCGGAAGGGATAACGTCAGCACATTATCTTCACCTCCGCCGCTGATTACCTGCGCATCCAGTGTCTGGCGGCTGCTATCCCAACCGAGCGAAATACACTCCGCGACCGGCAGAATAAATAAGTTATCGACCTGGTTGAGTGGTCGTATGCAGGCGGGGGGACGCTGGCGTAAATATTCCCGCAAAGCCACAATGCCCGGCTGGCGCAACGGCGCGCTCAACATTTGCCAGGCGTCTGGCGACAGTGGAACAACGCTACTCAAGCGGTTACGGGTCGCGAACAGCAGCTCGCCATCGGCACTGCGTTTTGCTGCTTGTGAAACAATTTGCCCACCCGCCAGTGCGCCAGCCTGAAAACTAAACAGCCGACGCGTCGCTGCCGGTGAGTTTTCCTGTTCGCTTCTCTGCCAACTACGCGAAAGATGCAAAATACTGCCGGTGTCGGGATCGGTAAACCAGATGCGTAAACCATACTGCTCAATATCCTGCCAGCAACGCATACCTAAAGACACCAGCCGCAGATGATCAAGCTTTGCTTCTCCGGCAATGCCAGAGCCAACGACCGTGCGCCACGGCACAGGAGGAACTTCACCGACACTGTCGCGCCGGGCCATCTCTTGTGCGCAATTTAATCGACTGTTTAATGCCGCAAGCTGACGTAAGCATTCTCCGGCATGATAGTGGCTGGCGCGAGTGTGGAAGGCATCAACGCTGGCGCGCAGTTGCCGTAGCGATTCACTCACCCAGCGCCAGTTGCAGCGTTCCGCCGCTTGCTGCGCGCGACTGAAAGCGGCCTCGTAATGGATTGGCGGTTGACTTATCCCGCCCAGCCATAATGCCTGGCTTAATTGCTGAACATATTGACGACACGCGTTGCCCTCTTCGCTGGCAAACGGATCGTCAGATGATGTGACGTGTTCGCTGCGCATCTGCCAGATTAAATGAGTAAATTCCGCTTGCTGAGTTTTGGCCTCGACGAAGGCCTGCACAGCCAGTACGACATGTTCGCAAAGTGTGCCTTCAATACAATCACAACGGGCGAAACGAATACTGCTGCGGGAATAAAAACGCACATCGCTCATCGGTAAGCGGGCAGAGGGAATTTCACCCGGCGCACAGAACAACTCAATGGTGATGCCTTTAGCGACCAGCGCCTGCGCGCGTTTGCGGGTGGCATCGGGCAGGGTAGCCAGTTCTTCCAGCCAGATTGCCGGATCCCACTCTTCTTCTTTTTCCGTAGGCTGGACGGTAGCACAAAGTCGTTGATAACTTAACACCAGCATCACGCGATGACGGCACATGCCGCTGGCCCCGCAGGTGCACTGGGCCTCTTTCAGTGCCTGACTGTTCGCCAGCTGTGTACGGACACCGTCACTGAAAGTGGCGATTAAAGCGCCGTTCTCATGGCTGATCTCCGGGACGTTGCCATTTTCCAGTTCCTTAAGGCTGCGCTTAACAAAACCGGCATTGCTTAACGCCGTCAGTGCCTGTGGTGTCAGTTCTAATAATTCCGGACGTAGTGAATTCATGACTGAAGATTCTCCGCAAGCCATGATGCCAGCTCGCCCGGTGTCATGGCGGCTATTTGTGCGCCGACATTAACCAGCGCCTGGGCCGTATCGCGGTCATAGCAAGGTGTTGCGGTGCTATCGAGCGCCGCCAGTCCCAGCACTTTGATGCCGCTCTGGACACACTTTTTCACCTGATGCGTCAGCAATGATGATGACCCCCCTTCGTAAAAATCGCTCACGAGGATAATGACGCTTTTCGCTGGTTGTTCAATAAGTTGCCGACCATACTCCACAGCACTGGCGATATTGGTCCCGCCGCCCAATTGTACTTTCATTAATAGCTCTACCGGATCGGCAACGTCTGCCGTGAGATCAACGACGCTTGTGTCAAACGCCACCAGATGGGTACGAATGCCGGGTAACTGCCACAAACAGGCCGCCATCACTGCGGAGTGGATCACCGAATCAACCATCGATCCGCTTTGATCAACCAATAGGACCAGTTGCCATTGTTCGCTATGGCGTTTAATGCGGCTGTTAAAGCGGGGGGATTCGATATACAACTTGCCGTGTTGCGGGTGCCAGTGTTGCAGGTTGGCGCGCAGAGTACTTTTGAAATCAAAGTTTCGCGCCAGTGGAATAAATGAGCGGCGACGGCGATCGCGGACACCAGAAAAAGCCTGACGAACTTCCTTTGCCAGTCGAGCCATAATTTCTTCAACAACCTGGCGCACTATCTGGCGGGCGGCAGCCAGTACTTCGGGATTCATCAGATGTTTGGTGTGCAAAACGGCGCGTAGCAGGCTTTCAGAAGGCTGCATACGTTCCAGCACGTCGAGATTCGTCACCACATCTTCAATGCCGTAGCGCAGTACGGCATCGCTTTCCAGCCGCTCAATCACCTGTTGCGGAAACAGCGTGTGAATGCTGTTGATCCACTCAGGGGTGGTGAGATTTGAACGACCTAATCCACCGGAGCGTTCACCACGCTGGAGCCGTTCAGGATCGCGCCCATACAGCCACTCCAGCGCGTGGTCTATCTGCCGGGCGTTGTCATCCAGCCCACAAAGCGTCGTTTCTGCCGCTTCGCCAAGAATTAATCGCCAGCGTTGTAGCTCACGGGTGGTCAGAAGATCGTTCAGTTCAGACATGGAAAACTCCCCAGTGTTGCAGCGATGCCAGTGCCTGCTGTTCGAGTTGTTGATGATGTGCAATGTCTTGTGGTGGACAATGCAACGGCATTTGCAGTGCCGAAACGGGAAGTTGCACCAGTTGATAATGCTCAAGCACCTGATGCGCCAGCGTCCCGCGTTCTCGTGGTGGTAGCCAGGCCATCGCCGCGCGTAAATCGGGCAGGGCATTGATAAAATCGGCATCACTCAGTTGATTTAAATGACTGCTGAAACCGGCGATAAATACCGGCTGACAGGCCAGTTGATGACGGGCTAATGCCAGCAAACCGTGCAGCGCCTCGCCGGATTGTGTCGGGGATAACTGCGCCAGCATCGTCAGCGCCGCTTCGGCACTGGCGTTGGGATGTTCCAGACGCATCAGCGCACCAAGAGTCGCGCCGCGATCCAGTGCCAGGACATGAATCGCCTGACTGCGTCGCTCCAGTAAGGCTACCGCCGCAGAAAGAGAAACGCCGGGTAAATTAACGCCGCTATGTAGATCGCGCAGGATATGGCAAAGCGCCTGCCAGCTATGCAGGTGAGTGTGAAACTCCTTTTCATCCGGTCTGCCGTTGGATTCACATAGCCAGAGTGTGCGATCGATAGCCGCGCATAACGTCGTCTGTAATATCTGCGCGCCTTGCATACCGCTAATTTCATCCAGCCGCCATAAGGCATATAGCACTTCCAGCGCCTGGCCCATTTCGGCGAATTGATTTTCCTGGGCGATTAATAATGTGAGTTGTTCCAGTAATTGTTGACTGAAAGACGCCAGACCCGCTAACGCTGCCTGGCTAAGACATGCAGTGATGATGCTGATTCCACCCGCGTCCAGCATATCGGCTTCTAATTTATGGCGTGCGGCTTCCTGGAGTGTGGCGCCAAAGCATGCGGCTTCAATCAATGCCGCATGCTGGCTAAGTGGCCGGGTTAATTTCCAGCGTTCTTCACCGTTGCCTGCAAGTGACAGTGTACTTCCCTGCTGGCGCACAACCCCTGGGATCTCCAGTATTGCCAACCGATGTAACACCTGACTTTGCGCCAGTCCATCGGGGGTAAAGCGATTTAAGGTAAGCTCCGCCGGAAGAGAGATTGCGGTACGTTCCAGTTCGCAGGTGACATCTTTTGGCAGAGGCGGTTGTGGCGTGGAAGGGGCAAGTTTACCGAATCCGTCACCCGCTAATGTGTCTATCAACGTTAGCAGAATCGGATCGGTATCGGGATGAATAACGCCGCGATAGCTCCACGGCAACGGCGCATTCAGGGCTTCTTTAATCAGCGATCCTGCTATGGCATCCAGCCAGTCAGTGCGTAGAGGTAGTGTATGGCCGCGCAACTGTGCCAGTGCCATAGCATGCAGATGAGCAGCAGCCATATCAGCGGTAGAAGCGGGCAATTTGTGCTGGCGCAAACGAGTAAGAACCGTTTTCAGCAGCTGTTCACCTGCCTGCTGTAAGCCACACTGCCAGCACCAGTTTTGCCAGACCGGGGCAGGCATTCCGGAAAGGTATCCTGCCAGCACATCAAGGCGCTTTTCACTGTAGGGTGTGAGATAACAACCAGTAACGGCATCTGCCAGCGAGGGCAATTCTGGCTTGTTAATTTCCTGCGGGCATTCGCGCCACATTTTTGCCAGTGCAGGAGCGTGCCAGCCGCCGCAGACGACTAACACGTCGCCATTGTTTTGCTGCATCGCCCATGTAATCCAGCGAGCCATAAAGGCTTCGCGCTGACGATTGAGCGCATCTCCGGGGGAATCGCTCCGCAGTTGAGCAAAATAGTGCGCCAGCGTAGAGGGTAATGCAGTTTGCTGGCTTTCATCTTCGAATAAGTGATCCCACAGGGTATCGCTGTTATCCATGCAGGTGGCACGCAGCAGTAAGGTCTGGCTGTCATCTTGCGTATCGGGTGATTCGTCTTCTTCTTCACTCTGCGCCCAGCAAGGCAAATCGATGAAGTAAGTTTGTGCCTGAATACGACGTGCGGCTTGTAGCGCCTGCCACTCCGGCGAAAATTCAGCAAATGGCGTCCAGGCACCACGCCCGGGGGCCGCACCGTCCTGATACTGGCAATAACTGTAAATAGCTACCGGAAGCTGGTGGGCTAAAAACAGTTCGTCCACCCGGTCATTAAAATCAGCCGGGCCTTCAATCAATACGTATCGTGGCCGCTGGCTTTCGATTAACAATTTCACCAGCCGGGCGCAGGCCGGGCTATGATGCCGGATGCCGACAATTAACGGCTCGCTCATACATCTTTCCTCACGGCAGGCGGTGGCGAGCTTGATAATAAGCCTGCCAGTGAGTTTCTTTATGTGTAGCAACACGTTGTTCGAAGTAACGGCGCAGGCGCGCGCGATCTTCTTCGTTATCTTTGACGATGGTTCCGGCAATACAGTCCACCAGATCGGCTGGCTCACCTGCTCGATTCGCTAAAAACCAGGCGCGGACGCCCACCGCGTGGGCCACGTTCACGGCTTCAGCGGTGGACATAATCGCTGTTAGTGTATCCATTGACGTTTTCTTTTCGCCGTTGGCACGCAGATCGCGAAAGGTGCGCACCAGTAACTCCAGTACCGCGTCAGGCACTTTATGCGGAATACCGCTATGGGCCAGCAAACGCGCCGAAGCACTGGCGACAAGCTCCAGCTCCTGGGCGAAATCCATAATCGGAAAGACAGTTTCAAAATCGAAACGACGCTTTAGCGCAGCACTCATTTCATTGACGCCGCGATCGCGGGTATTGGCAGTGGCAATAATATTAAAGCCTTCCCGTGCATAGAGCTGGCTGGCTTCACCAGTGAGTTCCGGCACCGTCATTACCCTGTCAGAAAGCATACCTAACAGACAGTCTTGTACTTCCAGCGGTGTACGCGTTATCTCTTCAAAACGGACAATTTTGCCGTCGCGCATTCCCTGGTAAAGCGGGGCAGGGACCAGCGCTTCCGTTGACGGACCATGGTTGATAAGCAGGGCGTAGTTCCAGCCGTACTTGATTTGATCTTCGGTGGTAGATGCGCCGCCCTGGATGGTTAACCCGGCATCGCCGCTAATAGCGGTTGCCAGTAATTCAGACAGGAGCGATTTTGCGGTGCCAGGTTCCCCCACCAACATCAAACCGCGCCCGGTAGCGAGAGTGACTAACATGCGTTCGACAGCGGAGGGACTGATCACGACTTTACGGCTAATATTTTGCGCGCTATCGCCAAGGATAAAAGCGCGGGCCGCAGGCAAACTTAACTGCCAACCGGGCGGGCAAGGTGCGTGATCATTTTGTTTTAATTTTGCCAGTTCATCGGCGTATAACACAGCGGCAGGCGGACGCTGCAGATGATTATTCTGCGGTGACATATATTCATCCCTGAAATGTATTAATGAAATAAACGATATTTTACGCGCAATAAATGTTTGGCGCATTAGTTGTTTGAGCGAAAAATATCTGGAAAGCAGATCACAGTAAATAAAAAAACCTGCTGGTGAGGCAGGTTCTTTTATTTACTACAATGACGCTAACTTGCTGATTGTGCAACATTTCGTACCAACGAATAAATTATAACCATATCCACACTCCATTGCAATTCAGTGAATGAGATTTATAATCCTGCCCGTTGGGAGGTTGTGCCGGATCGGACCAATTTTAAGTCCTGGCTGCTGGACGGGTGGTGCCGCAGGCGGTGCCCTGATCCGGAGAGCAACGTTTCGTACCAACATACGTAAACCAGTATCGACAGGCAGTGTAAGGGTAAGGTGCTGGTGTTGCGCTCCTTAATAAGGAGAGCGGATGGACACGCTGACACAAAAGTTAACCGTGCTCATTGCTGTACTGGAGCTATTAGTGGCTCTGTTACGGTTGATTGATTTGTTGAAGTAACGGGCAAATTGAAACGCATCTAAGGGGGAATACCGTTTCCCCCTTTAATAAAGCTTTACTCGCCATACTTCAAGTTGCATGTGCTGCGACTGCGTTCGTTCACCCCTGTCACTTACTTTAGTAAGCTCCTGGGGATTCACTCGCTTATCGCCTTCCTGCGACTTGAATTATCTAGAGTATATTATTCTATTTCTTGGTTGAATATATTCTGTAGTTCACGATTAAAAATTGCTATTACCGTTTCAGGTGATTCACCTCGTAATTTCCGCTCATCAATAAACTCATCTCTTATATAAATCAACGCATCATTTATTAGCGAGTCGGCATCATTAAATGTTGGATGTAGCCGGAATCGTTCCAGTCGATAGACGGAACCTGTAAATAATTCAGAGAATTTATGGATCTCAAGTCTGAAGGAAAACGGATCTTCAGGAGCAGGGACCTCATAATCGTAAATAGCAACCAGCTCTTTTTGCACGATCATCGCTTTCCCCGCTGGTAAGTCGTGTCGATAACGGGCAGTTGCATCACTGCCCGCTGTGTTTTAATGGAAAATAACGTCGGGTGCGCTTAACGCCTCACTCAAATCAAACACATCAAGTTCGGCAAAAGTGACGGATTTATTGTCACGGTAAACCCGAAGAGAATGGAAGCTCATTAGCGCTTTGCTATCAACATTGTAGTGGTTAAAACCGGGTGAAAACTTAAGGACCAGCCGGTACGCACCTAAGTCATAGACAAATGCGTCCTCATAGCCTGACTCCCAGCCTTTGTATCGCATTCCCATAAGTTGCCCAACGGTAGCGGATTTACCTTCCCAGCGAGTCAGGCTGTTACTGGCTGACTCGTCAGGTGTGAGCAGCACCGTGCGCCGCGCCAACTGGCGAAAAGGCGGCATAATTTCGTAATCGGCAAAAAGCTGTGCAAATTCACTGCGCATTTCTGCTGCCATTTCTAACGGGTGGGCAATGCCAATCAGAGCATCGGCAGGCAGGTCAATTGGCTCATCTTGCTCATTGCAGAACTCCCCCTCTGCGGCCACACGAAAGGCGTTGAGTAAACGACGCGGTTCATTTGCCGGATAAACCCCCCATATTAATCGCTGGGTAACCAGGCGGGTAAAGGGATGATTAACAAACAGAGTATGAAAATCTGCCAGCGACCAGCGTCGGGTGGTACGTAGGGCTGCTTCAAGACGTGGGAGCAGGTTTTTGCTCACCTGAGTGGCATCTTTTTTTAGCCCTTTTAGTCGGGCCAGTGCCTCGGGCGCTTTCAGTTGATCGTCATCGGCGCGCAACCGGGGAACACTTTTCTGGCGAACGTTTTGTTGATCGTAGATAACCGGGTTGAGGTTTTCATCAAAGCGAACGGTAAACTGCCGGAGACCAAAATCAAAACTCAACGCCTGCGGATCATCAAGGCCCAATGTTGGGACTAATCTGTCCGCTAACTCTTCCTGGCTTAGCCCGCGATTTTCTGCGACCACCTGAAGAAATTCCGCCGCGTTATCACGTAAGGAGCGGGATTTCGCCCGTTGGGATATATGGTGCAGCTGTATCAGCGCCATATCATTATTCATCAGGGTAAGGATGTTCAGTCCACTGACAGCACGGGCAGATTTGCCTTCTTGTGGCCAGGCGAGGATCTGTGTCGTCAGCTCCCGAGCCGTGCTTTCGTCACCAAAGAGACTTAACGCCAGAAATGCCCAGTTGTCTTTTGCGGGGGCACCAGCTTGTTGCCACGCGGTGAAAAGATCCCAGGCAAAAGCTGCCAGCGTTTGCGGCTGGCAAAACGTTTTCAGCTGTTCCAGTCCGCTATAAAAACGTCCGCCCTGGGTAAAGCGCAGCATTTCGCCGATAATTTCCAGAGCGTCATCGGTAACAGGCTGATTATTCTTGATAAGGCGCGGTCTGGACCACATTGCCGGATGCCAGAAATCAGGAGCTTTTGGAATACGTGCCGGGTAAATTTCTATTGGACCCAGTTTAAGTAATTGCTCCAGGGCAGGCCATACATCTGTACGCTGCCAGCGGTTTGCCACGGTTTGCAGTAATTCGCCATGCCCTTGTTCATACAGTAAACGCAGGGCAAGTAATGCAGCTTCGCTATTATCGCTGGGTTTTGTAAAGACAAGAGGGATAAGTGCAGTAGCCGTATGTTCCGGCCATTGTAAAATCCACTGGCGAGCCAGATCACGCTGCGCCGCGAAACGTCGCCAGACGCGGGCAACGGGCAGGGCCAGTTCTGTTGCGCCGAAATTTAAAATTAACGGAAATGTTTCTTTTGGATGATGTGAAAAAGCCAATAACAGGCCAGGTAATGTATCCAACCCGAGGATACTGAGAAAATAGTCCTCACCCGCGAACAGATGCTTTTTCTCATTGATACGCAGCCAGAAAGTCAAAGCCATCTCACGCGGCAACTGTGCCAATAAATACAGGTTCCAGACACTCTTTTCCGGACGATAACGTGAGTAGTTGTCATTTTCCCATATGTTAATTAACGCTTCTACGTGACCGCTGCGAAGCGCCTGTTCTGCTAATTGTGCTTCCGGGGAGTTCCAGCCATGCAGGATCTCTTCAACTCGCCCCTGGTAGTAATGCCACTGAACAATGAGTGAATTGCGTGCAGCATCCAGTTTTCCGGGGAGTATATAATTCAAAAACAGCCATACATCATCCCCAAAACCCAGTTCCTGTAGTACAACTCGACCACTTTTTCGTTCCATGCGTTCCGTAAAAGATCCCGTGCTGAAATAACGGGCAGACTCTGTGGCGGCAAGTCTCTCTCGTTCGCCTGGTTGCCAGTAAACTTGCGGAGTTAATTCGAGCGATGCCAAATCAAGACGTGGAGCTGTCATTTTTTTCTTACTACGCCACGGTGGTGAAACGAGGATTTCAGGCAGACAGCTATTATCGGTGCTATCAATAACCTGTTTTAGCGGTGCCGATAAATAACTATTCACCACTGCCTGGGCTTGTGTACTTAACCACGGCATCACCTCTGCTGCCAGTTGTGGCTGCGATGCCATCAGCGTTTGTAACAGCGTATGCCAGTATTCATCGCGTGCTTTTTGCTGTGCAGGCAGCTTTTTGTCTTCGATGATTGGATAACCTGGGCGGGCTGGTGGTTCTTTTAACGCCAGCAGTTCTGCCAGTGCGGCGAGCGTCGCATGGGGGAAGTTTTTACTGTATTTAGCCACACGTTGCAGGCTGGGTTTGTTTTTATCAGCCACCAGTAGCAAGGTGCGGATGACTTGCGGATGGTTAATTTGTACCAGCAGACTGCCGCAATCTTCTTTATGTGCATACATCGCGAGGCGCGGAACGGCTGCCAGTCCTTGTTCGCGCAAAAGGGCAGCGCAGGCCGCGTAACCGAAGTGGTTTTCATGCGACATGTAGCTGGCTTCTCGATCGCTAAATATATCCTGGCTCCAGTAACGTGCGAGTTCTTTCACCGCCTTAGAGTCATCAGCAACAACTTTTAACCACTCTTTTGAGCGAAAATGAGTTTGCGAACATTCAAGGCTTACCAGCTCGTTGGCGATTTCGGGTTTTTCCGGGAGGTTCAGCGCAATAAAAGGGCGGCGAACTTTGGTTATTCCTGGCAGTGCGGCAATGAGTTTGTCGGCGCAACGCTGCCAGCAGCTTTCCTCTGCCAGAGAGAGATGCTTACGCAATCGGAGATCGAATTCGTTATAGGTTTCTGAGCGATAACCATAGCCATAGTCCTCGTTCTGATATTGCAATGTTACTACCAGAGGATCACTCTCATAACACCGTACAATAAACTGGCGTGCAATCACCACCTCAGTTGCATATTCCAGCCCCTCTTGTTGGACGATTTCGTCGAGCAACTGTTGGCTATCATTTTGCGCGATACAGGCTAGCGCCGCCATTGTCCGGGCCGGGATTGAGGGTTTGTGTTCGCCGATCAAGTTGATGGCCTGCGTGATGGCGGACTGCCACTCCAGTGAAAAATTTTCATAACGCCAGACAATGTTTTTTTTCTTCTCTGCTTTTTGTAGCAATTCATCACCCAGTGTCTGAATGATGTTTTCAGTGATAACAGGTACCGGTTCGCCTGGCCAATTGCGATGGCTGAGTGGTGTTTTGCCTTTTTTATATTTAAGTTCCAGTTGGGCGTTATCCGCCAGCCACGGTAATTCCTTGTCCATGCTCTTTCCTTATTCAAACAGGGCTTCAATATCGTTAATTAGCTCGCTGGCGGTGATGGTATCGAGTACGGAGAACTGCGCTTCCTGTGTTGAATTACTCCCCCAGCCATAGCTTTCTGCTTTGCCTTCCCATAGCCACAGCTTGCTTAAGATTTGCTCGGCACTCAGTTCGGCTGGCGACATGCCTACCGCAAAACCTTCATCGATTTCCATGATTAACGACCAGCGGCCCAGGGGGTTGATCATCCAGCCGATCCAGCCAGCATCCTGCGGGGTGCCCTTTATCCAGCCTTTATTCGCCAGCCCCATTACCCGACCACTCGGGCATTTTCTGCCTGTCCAGCGTGTCAGTTCGCTGGCGTTGCGCTCGGCTTCTGTCAGCGCGTAACTGTTACGATCAAGCTGGCGGAATGGTGGTAACAGTTCGTAGTCGGCAAAAAGCTGCCCGAAGGCGGCAGCATCCGTCGGTGATATTTCCAGAACGTGAGGAATACCAATAGAGATATCGCCTTCCGGCAGGGTGAAAAGATCATCGTCAGCGGTGCTGTAGCTGTTATCTTCCGCTACGCGAAAGCAAGCCAGTAGCTGGTTTTCGGCGCTATAAACGCCCCAAATCAGACGGCGGGTTAAGTGGCGGACCAGCGGATGCTCAACCAGGAAGAGCTGAAAGTTTTCCGGTGACCAGCGGCGACGCAGGCACATGGCGGATTCCAGCCTTGCTACCTGCTGGGCGGCGACGGTACGCGCATCTTTTTTCAGCAATTTGTAGCGGTTAACCGCATCGTTCGCCTGTGATTCATCATCGCTTTTGTTTGGTTTGGGCAGGTCTTTCAGACGACAGCCGGAAGCGTCACGCACAAACGGTTTTAAGGTTTCATCAAAGCTGACGGTGAACTGGCGTGGGCCGAAATCCAGCAGCAACGAACCGTTATCATCCAGACCGAGATCCGGTGCTAACCGATCTTCAAGCTCCGCTACCGTGAGTTCGCGGTTCTCGGCAATGTTGGCAATTTTTTCTTTCGCCCGCTCCTGTAATGCTTTGAATTTCAGTTTCTGGGCGATGCCGTTAAGCTGCATCAGGGCGATATCACTACCGATAGCAGCGAGAATATCCAACCCGACGGTGGCGCGTTTATGCTGGGATTCACCAGGCCAGGCGCGAATCAAAGGCGTCAGTTTGCGGGCGGTGTCATCGTTACCGAGAACGCCTAACGCAGTGAACGCCCAACTCTCTTTCGACGGCGCGCCAGCGGTCTGCCAGGCGGTAAACAGATCCCAGGCAAATTCAGCCAGTGAGTCGGTGGTACAGGCATCTTTCACCTGCAATAATCCCGGATACAGTGCCTCTTCCTGAGGGAAGCGGAGCATTTCACCGAGGTGGAGGAGTGCGCTATCAGGCAGTGATTGGGCGTTTGCTTTTAATAACGGGCGCGTCCAGAGCGATGGCTGATAAAAGGTCGGAAGAGTGGGGATTTTTGTCGGGTGATTATCTAAGGGATCGAGCGCAAGTAGAGCGTTCACCGCATCGGTTACTTCCGGCTGGTTATAACGCCGGGCGATTTCTTGCAGCAATGGCTGATGACCGTTTTCGGTAAGCATACGCAAGGCAGCACGGGCGTTGTCCTGTGCTTCACTGGCTTTGCCGAGCGCTGCAGGCAGCAGGCCGGTAATGGCGTGTTCCGGATATTTCAGCAGCCAGCTACTGGCGTCTTGTCGTAATGTTTTGAGTTTGTTGAAGGCGCGGGCGACGGCAGGAGCCAGTTCCGTTGCGGCAAAATAATTAGCAACCGCAAAACCTTCTTGAGGGTAGCGTGAAAACGAGTGTAGAAAACCACTCATACCTGCCAGTCGCAAATAAAGCATGACTGGTTTTATCGCGGTATGCGGCTCTTTGCTGAGAAATTCCCATAGCTTAATCGCTTTTTGCATAGGTAAAAAGGGAAGTGAGTTGAGATGCCACTCCCCCTGATACGGTGCATGGTGGGCTTTAAACATTTGGATGAGTGTAGCGAAGTCCTCACGTTCCCATGCGTCAATTGCCGAGTCAGAAGCGCCGATATATTTATATGTGTCAAAATCCCAGCGGCGATACCCCAGCGAGTAAAGGAAATTTTTAGCACCTTCACTTGGCTTATGCGGTTCCCAGTCCCAATGAGTTTGAAACTCTTTAGCTTCTGTGTCGGTTATTGTGCATATGGATTCGAGGTTGAGCGGTGCTAAATCCAGCACCGGAATCGGCGATTTTTTCTTTTTCGAAAGCCATGGTGGGGAGACTACTATGGCCGGCAGTAGATCGGCGCTGGCATGGTTTGAGGGCTGTGTCAGTTGTTGCTGACATGATTTCAGCACTGCAACTGCGGGTGTCGAAAGCCAGGGAATGACCTGTTCTGCTAGTGTCGGATGCGAGATAAGCATCGTCATTAGCATAATGCGCCAACTATTCTCTTCTTTTTGCACTAGAAGTTCCGCCAGTGCTGCCAGTGCTGCGTGTGGGAACGCAGCGCAGGCTTTCGTCATTCGATCGTGACAGCGTTTAGTATGCCCGGCTACACGTATAAGCAGTGTTAATGCGAACGGATGATTGATATGACGCAACACATCGGCGCAGTAGTCACTTGCGGCATAGGGAGCAAATCGGGGCAGGGCTGTAACACCTTGCTCCTGTAATACGGTGGCTGACCATATCGCACCACAATAGTAATCATCAAAAATGGCATATGGCTCGTGATATTTTTCTAATGAGGCAAGAATGTGCTCATCAGTCGCCACTATTTTTAGCCACTCAAGCGAGGGTAATTTCTTTTGCCCCAGTAGACGCTGGGAAATTTCATGTGCAATTTCTGGTTTTTCGGGTAATAACAAAGCAATTAATGGTTGCCGCCATTCTGGAATATGTGGAATTGCGGCAATAAGTTTTTGTGCACATTTTTGCCAGAGAGACTCTTCCGCCAGTGATAAATGTTTACGTAGGCGTAATTCAAAGCTGGAATATTGCTGCAAGTAATCAGGTGAAATGCCAGACGACAGGAAAACAATATTATTGTTGACATAATCCCATTCAATAGATATTTGTTGAAGATGTATTATTACATCAGTAGCATATTCCAGACCGCCTTCCTGAATAATCTGATCCATAACATCCTCACGCTCTTTATATCTTGTGCATTTCATTTCAAGTGCCGTGAGTACAGCCATTACGGGTGATGGTAGCTGTGTTGTTTTCAGGCCGTCGATCTGACTGATCGCCTGTGCGACGGTGTTTTGCCATTCTAAAGAACAGGCGCTGAAGTCAAATGTGGCTGTTTTATTATCCCGTTGCGATACACTACAGGCTAAGCGACGTAATTGGGTCAATTTGTCTGCTTGCTGAACAGGAGCTCCGGGAAAGCGGCGATGACTTAACGTGGTGTGTACAACTTCGGGCGGAAAAACGACAGCAATATCTTTCGCCAGCCATGGTAAAACAGCATCTGTATTTTTGTCAGCCGCACGGGTTTCTGCTACGAAAGAGGGTTGTTCCTGAATAATGGTGGATAAGTCCGCTACCTTGAGAGAGTCCGTTACCGTTTGGGAAGGTTGCAAAGAATTATCCTTCGCTTGCTCCACATATCCCTTCTTCACCTTCTCCGCAATCAGCTTCAGTTCCGCTTTTTCCGCCGCCGCAGCATCAGCAAAGCTTTTTACCTGGTTTTGCCCGTTAGTGCCGACTTTGCCCCAACTGATATGTAACTCGTTGCCTTGCTGCTCCACCGCCCAGAATTTATGTGATTTTTCGTCCTGATAGATAAAGTGTCTCATTCTGCATCCCTGTAATTTTATCCAGTTGAATGCAGATGCTACCAGTATTTATGCGGGTTAGAGAGAGACAAAATCGCAAGAGAACAACTTTAGGAATTTATAAAGAAAAGGCGCTGTCGATGCAGCGCCTTGAAGGGGGATTATTTCACCTGATGACCCGGTTTAGCACCGGCATCCGGGCTTAGCAGGAAGATATCTTTCCCGCCAGGACCAGCAGCCATTACCATGCCTTCGGAGATACCGAAGCGCATTTTACGTGGTGCCAGGTTAGCCACCATAATGGTGTGACGACCAATCAGTGCCTGCGGATCCGGGTAGGCAGAACGAATACCGGAGAAGACATTGCGTTTTTCACCGCCGAGATCCAGTGTCAGGCGCAGCAGTTTGTCAGAACCTTCAACAAAC
>SKER01001508.1_pt1 | contig 18657 bp, 17 predicted proteins | sample 4826961 | NCBI WGS metagenome assembly SKER01 (sample SAMN11008804, study PRJNA524170) | human gut metagenome | biome: Human fecal sample; material: Feces; isolation source: fecal sample from pouch patient p47 | host: Homo sapiens | place: Israel: Tel-Aviv | collected 2016-11-16 | reverse complement strand
GTATAGTAAAATAAATAGAAACTTAGTATAATATAGCAAGATAACAAGTAAGTTATACAAGATCAGAATGGAATGGAAATGAGAGGAAAAAGAAAATGAATCTGTTACAAGTAATCTTACCTGTGATCATCATGCTCATCATCGGCATGATCTGCAGAGAGAAAAAACTGATCAGCGAGGAAGGGATTGTGGGATTTCAGACACTGGTAATGAACTTTACCTTGCCAATCTCACTGTTCTACACATTTTATAGGGCAAGCATAAAAGTGGACACGGTGATATTCCCAATCACACTTTTTGTGGTGACAGCCGGGGGAATCTTCATTGGAAAACTTATATGTAAACTAATAAAGGAAAATGATGCCTATTTTCCATTTACTATGACAGGATACGAGGCAGGCATGTTGGGGTATGCACTGTTTGGTATTCTGCTTGGAAGTGATAAAATCACAGAGTTCGCATTGATGGATATCGGACATGTGCTTGCAATCTTTACAGTATATATTGCTATGCTCAAAGGTGTTGGAGGTACTCGCCAAACAGCTAAAGAGGGGATAAAAGGAATCCTGTCAACGCCGGTACTTCTTGCCGTATTGACAGGAGTCATTCTCAGTGTGACAGGAATCGGCAGATGGATTGAAAGCAGCAGCATCGGTCCTGTGCTCGGTGGAGTGTGTGAATTCATCGCGGCACCGACTAGTGCAGTAATCCTTGTGGTGATTGGATATCGTATGAACTTTATCGGAATTGCATGGAAGAAAATCTCCAAAGTGATCGTACTTCGTCTGGTGCAACAAGGAATCATGGCAGCACTCGTATTTGCATTTTTTGAGACATTAGGTGGAATCTTTGCTGAGCCGCTGACCTTAATCTCTGTCATCGTTATGCTGATTCTGCCACCACCGTTTATCGTACCACTGTATGTTGAAGGGGAAGAAAAAAAAGAATTCTACTCATCGGCAATTTCTGTATACACAATGGTATCAATTGTTGGATTTATAATTTTATCCGCGATAGTTTTACCGTGATGTGTTAGTGCATGCGGAGGCTGTTGGACAAAACATAGATGAGATGATATAATTTTATACATATTCATCGCTATGAAAATATTTATGATAAGGAAGTGAAATTTTGGAACAAGGGAACTTAACAAAAGGTCCTATTTTAAAAACATTAACTAAGCTTGCCATTCCTATTATGGCATCTTCTTTTTTGGGGACATTGTACAATCTTACTGACATGGCATGGATCGGATTACTCGGCTCTAAGGCCGTTGCTGGTGTCGGTGTCGGTGGTATGTTCACCTGGCTCTCACAGGGATTAGCCTCTATGGCTAGAATGGGTGGGCAGGTACAGGTGGCACAGTGTATCGGTCGGGGGGACCGGAAAAAAGCACATGCTTATGCACAGACAGCAATACAATTATCTACTTTTATGGGGTTATTATATGCTGCTGTTTCTTTATTGTTTACGAATCAGTTGGTAGGCTTCTTCCATTTGACCGATCCGGAAGCATGGACTGCTGCCATCTCTTATACTAAAATTGCCTGTGGACTTATTGTTTTTTCATTTTTAACATTAACCATGACAGGAATTTATACTGCACAAGGTGACTCAAAAACACCTTTTTTAGCCAACTTGGTTGGACTTGTACTGAATATGATCTTAGATCCTGTTCTAATTCTCGGACCGGGACCATTTCCTAAATTTGGTGTGGCAGGTGCAGCTATCGCAACAGTTACCGCTCAATTTGTTGTTATGAGCGTTATGATTTTAGGCGTTATAAAGCAAAAGAAAGACAACGTATTGAAAAAGACTCGGTTAATTGCGAAAATGCATTTTGAACATGTTGCCGGTATATGTAAAATTGGAATTCCAACTGCACTTCAAGGAATGGCTTACTGTGCAATTTCTATGATACTGACCCGCATGGTATCTGCCTTTGGGGCGGAAGCCATTGCTACGCAAAGAGTTGGCGGGCAGATTGAATCTGTTTCATGGAATACCGCTGATGGATTTGCTTCTGCTTTGAATGCATTTATCGGGCAAAACTATGGTGCCGGTAAGATGGGCAGAGTAAAGAAAGGGTATCGTGCCTCATTATTTACGGTTGGTATCTGGGGCTTATTAATTACAATGTTGTTTGTTTTCGCTCCAAACACAATTGCCTCTCTTTTCTTCCATGAACCAAAAGCCATTGCTACCGCAGTCGGATACCTTGTTATTGTAGGCTTCAGTGAAGCTTTTATGTGTGTCGAGCTTACTACAATCGGTGCATTATCCGGACTTGGAAAAACACACCTTTGCAGTGTTATTTCTATTTTATTTACAAGTGCACGTATTCCTCTTGCGATTGTCCTTGGACAGAGCACACTCGGTCTTGACGGAATCTGGTGGGCGGTCTCGCTTACATCAATTGCAAAAGGTATTATTTTTGTTTTTACATTCTTCTGGATTACAAAAGGAAAACCTGCCTGAGTACTTTACTCAAGCAGGTTTTCTTTATATTGAGTTGCTGTACTTAGAAAAAGACCGGGCTTCACATTTTCCCCAGTCTTTTAGCTTCTTCAATGATATTTAACAACTTTCGGTTCGCACTGCCAATCTGTACTCCTGCATCAATCACTGTATCGCACATTTGTACTGCCTTAATTGCCTCCTCATACGCCCGATTGCTTATTTCTTCAAATGGAGTTTCTTCGATTACTTGTGTCGCCAATACCTTTGCCACCTGGTAATCAACATCATTTTGATATAAAATTCCAGCTATAAAAGGTATCTGCTCCTTTCGAAGTTTCCGATAGATTGGTATTCCATTTCCTCCAGAAGATATAACAAAGGTCTTTGGATTTCCTTCTATCTTCGGTAATTCCATGCTTCCAAATAACGGATCAAAATATCCATTTTCTATCTCATATAATTCTCGGATAATCGGCTCTGTAAAAATATCCTCCGGTTGTCCATAATGAGTAATCGTCTCACCCTTCACACACATCACTTTATCCGAAACCTTCTGTGCCAGCTCAATTTCATGTAAGGACATAATAACCGTAATATGCTTTTCTCTCACCATACGCTCCAAAATTGAGAGTAGCTCAAGCTTATGTTTCACATCCAAAAAAGAAGTTGGCTCGTCTAAAATCATCACTTCCGGTTCCTGACAAATTGCTCTTGCAAGCAAAATACGTTGTCTTTGTCCGTCACTGATTTCATTAAAATTACAATTTCCCAACTCTAATGCATGCACCGTCTCCATCGCTTCTTCGACGATTTTCTCATCCCTGGCTGTTAAAATTCCTAACCGCCCGGTATATGGATAACGTCCCATTGCTACTACATCGTGACAAGTCATATACTCCGTTTTGATTCGTTCTGTCAAAACCACCGCCATCTTCGAAGCCATTTCCTTGTAAGATAATTGTAAAAGAGACGTATCATCATAAAACACATTTCCTGCAATCCACTTTAATTGTCTTGTAATGCTCTTTAAAATCGTGGACTTTCCCGAACCATTTGGCCCAATCAATGTTACAATTTCACCTTTGTTAATCCCTATGTTAATATCATGGATCAACGCTTTTCCCTGATAACCTACCGCCAGATTATCCAGCCGGATATAATGATTTGTCATCTCTTATCTTCCCTTCTCACGCTTCAGCATCATATAAATTACAATCGGAGCTCCTAATATAGACGTTACTGTGCTGATATTTAACTCTGTCGGTGCCAGTACCATTCTCGCAATCAAATCACACAACATACAAAATACCGCTCCCGCAAAGAATGTTCCGGGAATAATAATGAGTGGCCTTGCTGTCCCAAATGCTTTTCTTGTGAGAAATGGAACCGCAATTCCTACAAATGAGATTGGTCCGGCAAATGCTGTCACACATGCTGACAGGATACTCGACAATAAAATCAATGCCACACGAAAGAGTTTAATGTTTACTCCCATACTCTGTGCATATCCTTCTCCCAACTGATATGCACCAATTGGCTTTGACAGAAAAAATGTGAAGATTACCGTAATTCCCACAATCACTGCAGCCACCTGAATATTACTCCAGCTGGTTCCCGAAAAGCTTCCTTGTGACCAGCCGTGCAGATTTACGATATCCGAATCATCCGCAAAAGTGACTACAAAATCTGTGATTGCGGAACAGATATATCCTATCATAATTCCTCCGACAAGTAACGAAGCCATATGATGTATTTTTTTTGACATCAGCAAAATAAATCCTGTCGAAATCAATGCCCCGATAAATGCAGCCATTACAAGCGTATAGGAAGAAAATGTGCCTATATATTTCAAAAAAACAATCATAGTCATGGCCACTGCCATCTTTGCACCGGAGGATATTCCTAACACAAAAGGCCCTGCAATTGGATTTGAGAAAAATGTCTGCAGCAAAAATCCCGACAATGACAATGCTCCTCCGAGCAATGCTGCCATCAATATTCTCGGCAATCGGATTTTCCATATAATATTATATTCTACAGCTTCTCCGTCTCTTAAAAATAAAATTTTCAAGATTTTTGCCACCGAAATATGTACGTTTCCTGTATTGATATTTAACACTACAATTATAAAAAATAGAATTGCCATCGTGATAAATACCATCGTATATCTAGAACGTCTTTTTAAATTTTCCATTTGAAAACTATGATTTTCCATATTTTCTCACCAATCTTTTATCTCACCATTACCTTAATTATTCCATTTTCTGTAAAAATGTCATGTCTTGTGGATTTTCTTCTGTCAGCATTAAATGAATATCTCGGATCAATTCACCGACTGTATCCGTTGACTGATAGAGATTTTTTCCTGTATACCAGACATTTCCGTTCTTCACAGCTTTAAATTCTGAAAACAAATTGTTTTTTGCTTCTAATTCTTTAATGCTGCTTACTTGTCCCACAATTGTTCCATTGTAGATCAGATAATCTGCATCTACTGCTGTTGCATAAAATTCTTCCATTGTCAGTTTTACTGATGGGGCATTATTATCCGGATTCTTTAAATCAGAAAATGCATATCGTCCTCCCGCTATCTCGATCATAGCTGGTATGTAATCATCAGATTTTCGGACTACTACGGTTCCATCTGTATTGATATAAAAATATGCCACCGTCTTTTCTGTATTTTCAAATCCTTCCAAATCTTCGATGATTTTTGCCTGATCAGAGAAGAAGTTTTCTGCTTCTTTTTCTTTATTAAACAAAGCTCCATACAGTTTTACCCACTCTGTTCTTCCAAGCGGATGGGATTCATAACTTGCATAGTCTATCAGCACCGGAATATCCAGATCTTCTATCATTTCCTGTACTTTTGGTGTGTGCAGTATCATCGTCGACTCAATTGCCAGATCACAATCTCCATCTACCAAATTTTCATAATCCGGCTCACTGTATTTCCCGGCATATATCATAGTTCCATCCTGCATGGCCTGTCTGGCAGCATCGACATACCAGTCTGATTCGTCCAACCCGGAAAACTTCACACAATCCACCGCATCTATAGATGCAATCAAGGACATAGAGGCACTGGCAGCCATATAGACATGCTGTAATGGCTGCTGGATTATTTGAATATCTTCATCCAATCCCTCCGGAGCTTCTTTTCCTTCCGGCACGATTAAATATTTTCCGCTTTCCTGAATATCGATCAGCTTATATCCATCTTTGTAATAGTATACATCGAATTCTTCTGCATAGGTCAGATCCATTGTTTTTTCATAAGTAAGCCCGGCAATCTCAGGGGCTGAGTCTTGATTCTCTTTCTCCTTCTCCTGCGACGAACCACATCCAGTTAAAGCAAATATGCATATAAGCAAAACTGCAATATATTGATACCATTTTCTTTTCATATCATTCACCTGTCGTTTTGTACACTTCCCGTATCAGAAGAGCCACTATTCCCCGTCCCCAATGGCTTCTTCCCCAATGGCTTCTTCGCATCCGAATAACACTTTGTATACTTTTATCCATTCTTTTTTCGCAAGCTCCGTCTTTTCATTTGCTGAACAGTCTACGATAAATGGAATTCCAAGCATTGCAAATTTTTCTGTATATTCGTTAAAACGTTCTGTCTGTTCTTTTACTGTAAGCGTATCTTTGTTTGTATTGCTCTCTTTTTGAGGAAGGATTGATGCCGGGAAGATTGCTAGGTTTACTTTTTGTTTTACTAAGGTTTTATACTTTGGAGCATCATAGCTTCCTCCATATACAACTTCTGCTGATTTACCATCTTTTCCTTTACTCATTCTGTCTGCGATTTCAGAAACTGTACAGTCTTTTTTCTTAGAACCAACTGCAGCTACCAAATCCAGCAAATCTAATTGCTCCATCGTTTTCAAAATTTCTTCAGATGCTACATAAGCTCTGTCTGTCGGGATATTTATAAGTATCATGTCCTGGTCAAGTCCGACCGGGATATTTACATTTTCCGGAACAAGTAAATACTTTACAATATTTGCCTGATAAAGCTTTGCTGTTGCATCTTCAGATGTTTTTTTATCTTCTTCTTTTTTAGACTCTCTGGCAGTATTTTTTGTCATATCTACTTCTAAGAGAACGATTCCTTTTTCATAATGATAAATCTTGAAACATTCTGCATGTTCTACTTTTGTTTCTGACTGATATTCCAGCCCCATGATTTCCGGAGCTTCTTCATCGAGTGTCTTACTATCATTATTGCCGCTTCCTATTGCTTTACTTTTATTTGCATTACTTCTGTTAGCGGCTGCCAGATATACATAAATGTGATACTCAATCTCATGTGCCACTGACATCTTATCCGTCATTGCTATAATGCGGTTATTCTGATTTAATGCCACCGGAATTACCGCTGTCGCAGTTCCTGAACCCTTTGTCGTATAATATGTATTTCCGTTTGCTTTTACATATTGATAATGGTCACTGCTAAATACCAATGTTGCAAATGCCTGTCCGTTTTGAATTGTAATCTCATTACATGTAATCTGCACTTTTCCGGTTCCGCCTGACCACTTAAAGCCATCCGGAGTATATGTTCCATCTGCCAAGGCTGTTGTACTTTCTACTTTTGAGGTAGAACCACTTGTATTAGAATCGTATTTTGAGTCCGTATTTGTGTCTGTATTTCCTGTATTTCCATTACTTCCGGTTTCAGGTGTTGACGCTTCCGGGATTGACGGCACGGTAGGAACAGTTGGTGTTGTTGGCTCCGTCGGTGTTACCGGAGTTGTCGGCTGTGAAGGCTGCGGTGGATTTGGCAAAATTCCGCCGTCACCATTTCCTCCATCTTCCAGTTTCTGTAAAGAATCTGACTGGAATACCAGTGTTCTATCATACCATTTTTTATTCTTTATAGAATAAGCTGCAACCGGAATTTCTGTATCCAATCCGCTTATTTGGATTGTATACATGTATCCGCCGTTATCATTTACTACATATGGTGCCCATTGTGATGCTTCTGCCTCAGCAGCCTGCTTGGCAGTACCTGAATACAGATATCCATATCCTTTTCCGCTCAAAGTTAATTGTGCACGAATTAATCCCTCTTTTACTGTTAATACACAATCTGTCACTTTAAACATAGCACTGCTTGATGTCACCTGTACTTTATATGTTCCATCTTCGAGAACTTTTGTATCTTCTCCCGGTTCTGGATTTGGTTCTGGTGCAGGCTCCGGATTTGGCTCAGGTGTTGGTTCCGGTTCTGGTACAGGCTCCGGATTTGGAGAAGGTGCAGGTTCCGGTGTTGGAGTTGTTTCTGGTTTTGAAACCGTTTCTTCTACTCCTGTCAACTCATCACTCTTAGTTGTACTCTCATCCTCACCTTTACCTGCATTCTCACCAGCTTCTTTATCTTCCTCGATTTGTCCGGCATCCTCTGTATCTGTTGTGTCAGTCCCGCTGTTCACACTGTCACTACTTTGTTCCGGCTGTGTTTCTACTTCACCCGTACCCGAAATGTTTATCGGCTCCTCGCTTTCTACAATCACATTATTCACACTGTCTTCAGCATAGACCTGCATATAGGTTAATGCCGGGCTTATCATAGATACACTCAATAATAACGCCAATAATATCGCACTTCGTTTCTTCATATTTTCTCCAATCTAACTAACTATCTTGATTTTTGATTATACTCTCATAATCTTACGGGAATAAGTAGAATTTAAACATACTTATTTTTCAAGAATGCCTCTGCATTCTTACTGAATATATTTTGCTTTTAATTCATTCACTTTATCTGAATAAGCTTTATCCTGTTTCTGTTTCAAAGCTTCTGCTTTAATCTGTTCTTTGACTTCTTCAAAATCTGCTTCCTTGGCATCATTCTTCTGTTCAACCTTGATCAAATGATATCCGAACTGAGTCTGAACCGGTCCTACAACAGTCCAACCTCTGCTGCAAATGCTGCTTCTTCAAACTCTTTCACCATATGTCCTCTGCCAAACTCTCCAAGGTCTCCTCCCTGTGCTCCTGATGGACATGTTGAAAATTCTTTCGCAGCTTCCTCGAACTCTTTCTCTCCACTTGTAATTTTTTCTAAAATATCATTACATTTTTCTTCTGAATCTGTCAAAATATGTTTTGCACTTACTGTAGCAGGTTTTGCATAACGCTGCTTATTATTCTCAAAGAATTCTTTTGCTTCTTCATCTGAAACTGTTACTGCATCTAATGTATTCTTTCTCCTTTTCTCTGCTCGTTCACAATCTATCTCCATTGTGACTATCTCTCTTATTATAAAAGAAAACAGATTAACTTTCAATCTCAAATGAAAACTGTGCTCATATAAAGAAAAAGCTGCTCACTAATTTCTTAGTTTGCAACTTCTTCTAACATTCAAACTATTTTATTTCACACTCACCAATAATATTCTGTATAACGGTAACAGATTCTTCTAATTCTTCTGCTATCTCATCTATTAATTTGCCCTTAGAAAGTTTTCTTTGGATTTGTTGCTTTAGCAGTTCCATTCGCCCTTCCTCGATTCCAGCCATTCGGCCTTCTTCGATTCCAGCCTTTCGACCTTCCTCCAGACCGGCCTCAAATTCAGCCTTCCTTAGTTTTTTCTCTTCTTCATCCTTGTTATATTCGAATATACTCATGCTAATCACCTCAGCTCGATTTTGGATTAGAAATTCCGCTAATATTCCTTCTTTTATACATTCTTCAACTGCACATTCTACCGCTTCTTCCAATGACAACTCTCCTAAGGAAGTATATTTACGGACTTTCGCTACATACTGAGCATATTCCTTCAAGGTTTGACAGTGTTCCATCAGTTCCGGATTATGACCTTCATTAACATTCAGCACGGTTACTCGCAATTCCAGATCTGGGTCATCTGTCTGGCATTCATATGCTGATGAAAGTCTGAATTCACTGACATCTTCAATCTCTTTCGTCCCATTATAGAACACAACAAATTTGGGTGCTGGAATCTTCTGTAGCACTGATGAATACAAAGACTTCTGAACAACCAGTTTCTGGTATTCATTGGAGATATAAAACAGGTCTCTTAACGGCATGTTTGGATTATATGTGGACTGGTGTTCATATAGATATAAATTCATATCCAGAATAAATGCCAAGTCATTTTTCATTCCCATATAAATCGAATTTTCCAATGTTACTACCTGTAATGCATCTGCATCGGTATAATTCTTGTGGTTCATTGCGTTGTAAAGCGACAACAGATTTTCCTTGTTTTCAAACAGCATACGGAAAATAGTATCTTTGTACTTCTTTGTTGCTTTTACCGTCCGATTCCGTACAGAATACTTTCTGCTTCTCTGTCCATTCTTTCGTTTTGACATATTCACTTTTTCTCCTTTTTGCAGGAGGTTATCTACTCTTTTTCAGCCGCCTCCTGCTTTACATAACTATTGGTATCTAAAGCATAGACTTCTGAAATGAAATTAGAAAATAGATGGTGAATTGTCACCTTAGATTCATAAGAAATATGCTTTGTGTTAGTATAACATATGCTATTCATAAAAAACAACTAAAAAAAAGCTGCTCACTAATTTCTTAGTTCGCAGCTTTTCTACTATTTAAGCGATTTCTTTTTTCATTGCTTTGTAACCAATCAGTACAGTCCATACATACGCACATGTTTTCGGAATCATCAGCATACCAATCATCGGAATGACATCAGCCCACAGCACAACCGGGATATAGAAAGCAAAACTCAAAACGATGGTCAGCCACATCCAATGGAAAGACTGGTCATTACTCTCTTTTGCACTCTTATAGAATAAAACAATGATAATTAATCCCATAAGTGCAAATGGAACGTTACGATAGATTCCCCATGAAAGCGGAGCATTTGCACTAAGCCAGTCATTCTGTGGCATCATACACAGAACAATTCTTAATCCTGCAAGACCATAGATTGCTGCTGTCGTTAATTTCTGCCCTTTAATGTGATAGCGTTCACGCCAAATATAATAAAGTACAACATAAAATATTGTCATTGTAACGGATGTGATCCATTTACCTAATCCAAGCGGTACAGTGAAATTTTCAAGACCTGTTGTACAAAGTGCCAATGCACGTGGAACCAAATGGAATGCATCTCCACTTCCTAAAAGGACTGCCATAATTCCAAACATCGTAAACTGGCGGTTTCCCTTACTTCTGCGAATCATCAAAATTCCAATTGTTATTACCGAAATCAAATATACTGTGTCAAATAGAGTTTCTACAATTGCCTGCATAACAAACATCCTTTCTTGTTCAAAATATCCAGCTATATGAACAGTGTTCATTTTGATTTAAAAATTTTCCCACAGTAATTGTGGGAGAATTTTTTTAGAACGCATTTTGCTTCTTTCTGCAAGATATGAGTCATCTCACATCTAATATAGTGTCTTTTTAATAAGCATCAATACATCGGATGGATCATAATCTTGACTGAGCATTGACATCAAGATTAAAGAAAATAATATATCTGCAAACTTATCTTCTGTAAATTGTTGATCAAATACATCTGGACGAACCTTCGGATCATTCTTTAATACCTCACATAATCCGTGAAGGATATGTCCCCAAGTCTGCATCATTTTTTTCTTTCCATCTGACTTTTCATTTCTCATAAATCCTAATGAATGTAATGAGAAGAACCCTGGAAATTGAGCATTTCCATATTCTAATCGTTCATAAATCCATGAGATACATGTTTCGACATCATGGAATACCTGTTCATCTTTTGGATGAAAGAAGATTTCATACCAAACGCTCTCTATTGTATCTCCAAGCAGATCAGCCTTTGAGTTATAATAGTTATAGATCGTGCCTGCTGAAACAGAGCATCTGGCCGCAACTGCACGTATACTTACCGCAGCCCATCCATTTTCCCTGATTAGGTCTCTGCTGGCAGTTAATATATCTTCTTTTGAAGTAGCAAGATGATTCACTATTCCACCCCCTCATGTCTTATTTGCTTATTTTATATTGAACACTGTTCACATTGAAAATATACACTGTTCATGTTGCTTTGTCAAGAGTCTTTTCTTCCTGCATATTTCTGATATAAAATGCAATCTGGTATGGCAATCTCTCATCCGGTGTTTTAAGCTCATTGTTTAAAATTTTCTTGATATTTCCTATACGATACAATACTGTATTCCGATGCGTATACAACTCTGCCGCCACCGCCTGTATACTGCCGTTATGTTTCAGATATGACTGCAAAGTTTCCACATACCCTGCATTATGTTTATAATCATATTCTTCTAACTCTTTCAGACATTCCGTTTCGATTTCATTTAAAATACCCTCGTCTTTGACCATATAAAGAAGACGATATAACCCGCACTCATCAAATTTTACCAGTTGCTTTTTATGTGTCATTGCCATGTGAGTTGCTGCCTTCGCTCTCTGATAACTTACTGAAAGCTGTGAAATATCCATGCATTTGCTTCCGATTCCTACGCATAATTCCAACCCTGGCATTCGTTTTTTTCCTCTTTTTAATGCCCCTTCTGCAAGCTGACATAAAAACTCTTCTGTAATTGCATTGGCAACCAGCACAAAATCTGAGTTGTAATAAAAGAAACTGGCATTATGTGTAATATCTTCCAGATACATTTGTATTCTATAAGATAATTTTCTTCGCTCCACTGTATCCATAGCATCTAGTCCTTCACAAGTAAGTAAGAGCACTTGAAAACTTCCATCCACGTCAAAATACTGTAATAACTCTTTTCGATATGCCTCTTGGTTATCCGGAGATTCAATGGCTGCAATCAATGCCGAAGCAATCTGTTCATCTGTACTATCTTGTAAAAACACATGAATACTGAAATCTTTTATCATATCTGACAAATGTACTTCCCATGGCACCGTTAAGAGTGGAAGATCATTCTCATCACAATACATTTTCAATTCTTCCGGTACCTCATGAATATACTGCCCTACATTAATGATCAGCCCTGATGCATGATGTCTGTTTAACTGTATCGCCAATTGCATCCAATCTTCTTTGTCTGGAAATCCCAGCCCTGTTGTTACTGCAAGCTCCTTTCCCCAGAAATTCTGTATAATCGTTGTATCTTCCAAAAGATGCACCCAGCTAATAGAATTAGCCCAGCCATTTTGCCTGCCAGAAACTTCATTGCATACCTATTTTCCGCTGTCAGCATCATATCTTCAATTGTAAAACTCATACACCCTCTCCTTTTATAGTTCTCTTTTTCTAATCTTAATATAGCACATTTCTTGTGCTGACAACACATATTTTACCCATCACTTTTAGAATTGTTTCCCATAGTTTTTCTTTATTTTTGTGCTACAATATAAGTAACTAAAAGAAACGGAAATAAATTAAAAGGGGGCACTGTTATGAGATTCGTAACTTATACAAATTCTTTAGATTCACTTTCTCTTCCAGAATGGATGCGAACAGAACGTTATATGTATTGTGACAATTTTGTAAATGATTATATGAAATCTGAGCATTTCGGTCTTCTTTCATTAGTCAAACATCTATTTTGCAAATAGTTTACACTTTCTTTCTAAAAAATGGCTGCTTGGAATTTCCAGGCAGCCATTTTTATATTCTTTCAATTCTTTTCAAACTCCACGTTTTCCATTTTCATACAATGCATTGATATTTTCACGCAAAACCATATAATATAATTATCAATAGAAAGAGGTATATACGATTATGATACTAATAACTTGCGTAGATAATAATATGGGCATGCTTTTCAATCATAGAAGGCAAAGTCAGGATCGTGTCTTAAAAGAAAGGATCCTTAAATCAGCTTCCGGAAAAATTATCTGGATGAACCACTATTCTGAAAATCAATTTAAAGATTTTGAAAATTATATCAACAATTCTCAAAATTATAACATTGATGAGCATTTTCTAAGTAAAGCTGCCTGCAATGATATATGTTTTGTTGAAGACTGTTCTGTTGCTCCGTTTGAGCAAAAAATCGAAAAGATAATCTTATATAAATGGAACCGTGACTATCCTGCTGATTTTTATTTTGATATTCCACTGTCTGAGCATGGGTGGAAACTAATTTCCAGTGAAGATTTCGTCGGCTCCTCACACGATAAAATAACGGAGGAGATTTATGTAAAATGAAAACATTGAAAAAAGTTATCTTTCGTTCCAAAGGATTATTCTCTCTGTTTTTAGTGCTCCTGCTCTCACTTTCTGTTTGTAGCGAGACGTTTGCAGCAAAAGCAGCTTCGACTTCTTTTAATCTGTCAAGCATTCCGTCTTACACGAAAGACCCTTATGTTGTTCTTAACGACAACACCCCTTATTTCACTGAGAGTGAACTAAATGTATCCACTTCCTTTGAAACCTACAGTGCTTTAGACAAGCTTGGCCGATGCGGTGTTGCATATGCAAATGTCGGAAAAGATTTAATGCCAACCGAAAAACGAGGGGCTATCGGCAAAATAAAGCCTTCCGGATGGCATACTGTAAAATATGATTTTGTTGATGGAAAATATCTCTATAATCGTTGTCATTTAATAGGGTATCAGCTTACTGGCGAGAATGACAATGAACGTAACTTGATTACCGGAACACGATATCTAAACGTACAAGGTATGCTTCCTTTTGAAAATATGACAGCCGATTATATAAAAGAAACCGGAAACCACGTATTATACCGGGTAACACCTGTTTATGATGGAGATAATCTTGTTGCGTCTGGGGTTGTTATGGAAGCAATGTCTGTTGAAGACAACGGGGAGGGTATTCTTTTTTGTATATTCGTATACAATGTTCAACCTGGCGTCTCCATTGATTATGCTACCGGAGAAAGTAAAGCCGACACCTCTTCCGACAGCAGCGCAACAACCAAAAATTCATCTTCTTCCACTACCTACGTGCTAAACACAAACAATCACAAATTCCACTATCCAACTTGTGGAAGCGTAAAACAGATGAAGAAAAAAAATCGCAAAAATTACACCGGGAAAAGAGCTGATGTCATTAAAATGGGGTATGAGCCATGCAAAAAATGTAATCCGTAATGTAAATTTCCGGAACCAAAAAACGAACTATGTCATCCATTCAATGATATAGTTCGTTTAAAAAAATATATGAAGTTATTATTTAATAATTAAATTCAGCACACCTGTTGACTGTAAGAATAAAATCAACATAATGACCGGCATAATATAGCGTATCATTGCATTATAAAGCTTTTTGCGTTTAAATTTGCTTCCATTTAATTCCATCTCTTCTGCAATCCATGATGGTTTCATGATCCATCCAATCAGAATTGCCGACAACAATGAAATAAACGGCATCAAGAAACTGTTACTGATATAGTCCATAATATCCAAAAGCTGTCCTGTGCTTCCGTTTGGCAATGCCACTTCTACATAGAATATGCTATATCCCAATGCTATGACTGCTGTTGCTGTCAAATAGATAACAGACAAAACTCCTGTTGTCTTTTTTCTTTCCGTATGGAAAAGCTCCATGCAGTTTGCTGTAATAGACTCTAATACTGAGATACAAGAAGTCAATGCTGCAAATCCTGCCAGTACAAAGAATAAAATTCCGATAAATCTTCCGATTTTTCCCATGCTAAAGAATACATTTGGCAAAGACACGAACATAAGTCCAGGTCCTGCTGACATTCCATCAAGTCCTGAGAAAACAAATACAGCCGGAATGATCATAACACCTGCTAAAAATGCTACTCCTGTATCCATTAATTCAATCTGGGATACTGCCTTGTTCAGATCAACATCTTTCTTTACATAAGAACCATATGTGATCATAATACCCATTGATACACTCAAAGAGAAAAATAACTGGCTCATCGCATCCAGCATAATCTGTAGGAATCGGCCTACTGTAATGCCTGTCAGATCTGGTTTCAGATAAATCATCATTCCCTGTAAGCCTGTACGGACAGTTCCGTCATCCAAAGTTGTTTTGAGTGTCAATGAGAAGATTGCGATCACAATTACCATCACCAAAAGTATTGGCATGATAAATTTAGATACACGTTCAATTCCTTTTTCAACACCATTATAAACGATCAGTGCTGTTAACAGCATAAATACCAAACTGAACCACACAGAAGATGGTGAGGAAATAAATCCAGTAAAACACCCATCAGCCACGGCTTCTTTACCTGAACTAAACAGATAGATTGTAATATACTTCAGAATCCATCCCCCAATAACTGCGTAATATGTCATGATCAGCACCGGCACCAAAAATGTCAATATTCCTAAAAATTTCCACTTTGAACACATTGACTCATAAGCATAAATTGCACTTTTTCCAGTCTTACGTCCGATGGCGATATCTGTTGTTAATAATGTAAATCCAAAAGTAACTACCAATACCAAATAAATAATCAGGAAAAGTCCTCCCCCGTCTTTTGCTGCGAGATATGGGAATCTCCAAAGATTTCCAACTCCTACAGCACTTCCAGCAGCGGCAAATACAAAACCGATCTGCCCGCTAAAACCACTTTTCTGTTTCATAAGTTTAGCCTCCATAAAATTTAGTCGAACCTTAACTGATTTATTATATCAATAATCGTGGGATGTATACAATATAGATTTCAAAAATTTAAATTTTTTGCATTTTTGCACTACTTTAAATACATCATTTATCAATCTTTTGTATATACCTTATCATATTTTCTAAGATTTGATAATAGACCTCCCTATGAAAATGTTGTAGAATAACCGTATATTTATTTCAACACGTCAAAACCTATATGAATAAGATTGGAAAGAAGTGATTTCATGAATAACTATACAAAACAAATATTAGAAGAATCTCTCAAGAAATTAATGCTTGAAAAACCACTTGACAAAATCACGATCCGCGATCTAACAGAAGACTGCGGCATCAGCCGTATGACCTTCTATTATCACTTTAAAGACATTTATGATTTGATAGAATGGGCCTGTCTTGCCGATGCAACAAAGGCTTTAGCCGGGAAAAAGACATATGATACCTGGTCGGAAGGATTAGTTCAGATTTTCGAGGTTGTATATGAAAACAAACCATTTATTCTGAATGCATATCGCTGTATAAGTCGAGACCAGATAGAAAATTTTCTTTTTCATCTGACTTCTGATCTATTGATGGGCGTTGTAGAAGAAAAGGCCGCCGACACTGATATTTCAGAAGAGGACCGCCGTTTTATCGCTGACTTTTATAAATATAGTTTTGTCGGTATTATGCTTGACTGGATCAAGCAAGGGATGAAGGATGATTACATAAATCTTGCACATAAAATTAGTATTACAATCCATGGAAGCCTTGCAAATTCTATTTTAAATTTTTCTAACGTCACTAAAACAGATCTATAAACAAACTATTTTTTACAAAAAGGGTGATTTGATAAGTTTTTTATCATTTTGCCCTTTTTGTAAATTGAAAACAGACAAAAATGCTCATACTATAATCATAACAAATGGATAGCTCACAGAAAGGTGGTTATATTATGGCAAATAAAAAATCTAAACTTGGTATGATCTCAGCAGTTGCAGCAGGAACAGGTACTGCAATTTACCTCGCACAGAAAGCAAAAAATAAATCTGAAAATGGTGATGCATCTCAAACTATTTCACCTTTGTTTAGTAAAAAGAAAACTGATGACATTTCCATTAAGAACAATTATCGCAATACGGAGCGTGGAAAATATGAGCGAAACAGCAAGGGAATCTACTATTCTAATGGAAACTATGAAGCATTTGCTCATCCTGAAAAACCGGAAGGTGTAGATGACAAACATGCTTATATTGTAGGAAGCGGACTTGCCTCTCTTGCTGCCGCATGCTTCCTTGTACGTGATGCACAAATGCCTGGTTCTCACATCCATATTCTGGAAGCAATGGATATTGCCGGCGGTGCATGTGATGGAATCTACGATTCTTCCCGCGGTTATGTAATGCGTGGAGGACGTGAAATGGAAAATCATTTTGAATGTCTGTGGGATTTGTTCCGCAGTATTCCTTCTATTGAAACACCTGGTGTTTCCGTACTGGATGAATATTACTGGCTCAACAAACATGATCCAAACTACTCACTTTGTCGTGCTACCATCAATCGTGGTAAAGATGCACATACAGATGGTAAATTTAATTTGAGTCAGAAGGGCTGCATGGAGATCATGAAACTCTTTATGACAAAAGATGAGGATTTGTACGATAAGACTATTGAAGATATATTCGATGATGAAGTATTCGATTCTACATTCTGGTTATACTGGAGAACAATGTTTGCATTTGAAAACTGGCACAGTGCTCTTGAAATGAAACTCTACTTCCAGAGATTTATCCATCACATTGCCGGACTGCCTGATTTCAGTGCATTGAAATTCACAAAATATAATCAATATGAATCTCTGATTCTTCCTATGCAAAAGTATTTGGAGGCTGCTGGTGTTGACTTCCAGTTCAATACAGAGGTTACAAACGTTGTATTTAAATTTGAAGGAGATAAGAAGATTGCTTCTGCTATCGAATGTAAGGTGAATGGAAAAGAAAGCGGCATCGTTCTAACGGAAAATGATCTTGTATTTGTTACGAACGGAAGTTGTACAGAGGGAACCATTTATGGAGATCAGAATCATGCCCCGAACGGAGATGCTGAAGTCCGTACAAGCGGTGTATGGAATCTTTGGAAGAATATTGCCAGACAGGATCCATCCTTTGGGCATCCGGAAAAATTCTGTTCTGACATTTCAAAAACGAACTGGGAATCTGCAACTGTTACAACTCTCGATGATAAGATCATCCCATATATCACTGATATTTGCAAACGTGACCCTCGCACAGGAAATGTTGTAACAGGAGGTATCGTAAGTTGTCAGGATTCAAGCTGGCTGCTTAGCTGGACAATTAATCGACAGGGACAGTTTAAAGATCAGGATAAAGACCAGGTATGTGTATGGGTATATGGCTTATTTACAGATGTACCTGGAGACTATATTAAGAAACCTATGAAAGATTGTACAGGTAAAGAAATCACTGCTGAATGGCTGTATCATCTCGGAGTACCTGAAGACCAGATTATGGATCTTGCAGAAAATAGTGCGATCTGTGTACCGACAATGATGCCTTACATTACTGCTTTCTTTATGCCTCGTACAAAAGGTGACCGCCCGGATGTCATTCCTGACGGATGTGTCAACTTCGCATTCCTCGGAC
>SKER01001504.1_pt1 | contig 18698 bp, 12 predicted proteins | sample 4826961 | NCBI WGS metagenome assembly SKER01 (sample SAMN11008804, study PRJNA524170) | human gut metagenome | biome: Human fecal sample; material: Feces; isolation source: fecal sample from pouch patient p47 | host: Homo sapiens | place: Israel: Tel-Aviv | collected 2016-11-16 | reverse complement strand
CCGGCGTCCCCGCCTTGCGCGACATCGCCTTCGTCAACGCCCGGCCCTGCCGCGTCGGCGACCTCGCCTTCCCCGGTGCGTTTGAGCATGCGCTGCCGGCGCTCCAGCCTGCGCTTGGCGGCCTCCCCGGCAATGGCGGCGCGAGCGGCGTCCTTCGCTTGCTCGGCATCGGCCTCGGAGACGGCCCCCTCCATCTGCTTCGCCTGATCGGAAGCGGTTTTCTCGGCCTTTGCGACCGAGAAGCGCTTCAGACGGCGCTTCAGCGCGGCGCCTTTGCCTTCCGCCGTGGAGGCCTGCTCGGCAGGCGCGGCGGATTCCCCGGACGCAGACGCCGGGGCGTTCCCGTCACCGCCCGGCTGCACCGAAGGGACGTTCAACGGCTTGCGCGCCTTCGTCGGCTTGCCGGTTCCGCGTTTCGTCACGGAAGGCCTCGACGGTTGCGCGACCGAAGGCCTGGCAGATTGCGAGGCGGCTTGCGGGGCGGAAGACCCCACAGAGGACCCGGCAGGCTGCGCAGCGGAAGACCCTGCAGGCCGCGAGGCGGGCTGTCGCGCTGACTGCGCTGCACCCGTTTCCCCAGCCTGAGCTGGGGCGGCCTGGTTCGCCGCCTGGTTCTGCTTCAGGCGCGTCGAGCTTTGCGGCATGGCGATGCGCCGCTTGGGCTTGCCCGGTGCCGCCACCTGGGCGCCGGCCTGCTTCGCCGCGCTCGCGGCGGCGTCGTTCGACCCCGCCGCAGCCGCCACGGGACGCGCCTCGGGACGGGCGATCGCCTTGCCCTTAACGGAAGGGCGCGCCGGTTTGCCCGGCGCGCCCTGTTCGTTATTCTGCTTCGGTGGCTTTCGTTTCGTTACCACGTGCAAAATACCTTATCTACGTGCAGTTTTCCTTCAGAATGCCGCGCCGGCTTTAAGCCTGGTCGCCGATGACCTCGACGCCGCCCATGTAGGGGACCAGCACCTCGGGGACCTTGATGGTGCCGTCGGCCTGCTGGTAGTTCTCCATGATGGCGGCCATAGTGCGGCCCACCGCCAGGCCGGAGCCATTCAGCGTGTGGACGTAGCGCGAGCCCTTGAAGTTCTCGGGGTCGCGATACTTGATGTTCGCGCGACGCGCCTGGAAGTCGACGCAGTTGGAGCAGGAGCTGATCTCCTTGTAAGCGCCATAGCTGGGCAGCCAGACCTCCAGGTCGTAGGTCTTGGCGGCGGAGAACCCAATGTCGCCGGTGCACAGGCTGATCACGCGATACGGCAGGCCCAGCAGCTGCAGGATGTTCTCGGCGTCGTTGACCATGGACTCCAGCTCGTCGTAGCTTTCCTCGGGCTTGGCGTACTTGACCATCTCCACCTTGTCGAACTGGTGCACGCGGATGAGGCCGCGCGTGTCGCGACCGGCGCTGCCGGCCTCCTCGCGGAAGCACGGGGTGAACGCGCAGTAGTGAAGCGGCAGGTCGGAGGCCTCGAGCACCTCGCCGGAGTGGATGTTGGTCAGCTGCACCTCGGCCGTGGGGATCAGATAGAGGCCCTCACGGGTTTTGAACAGGTCGTCCTCGAACTTGGGCAGCTGGCCGGTGCCGGTCAGCGTGTCGGCGTTGGCCATGGCCGGGCACCACCACTCGGTGTAGCCGCGGCTGGTGTGCGTGTCGGCCATGAAGTTGATGATGGCGCGCTCCAGGCGGGCGGCCTGGCCGCGCAGCAGGACGAAGCGGCTGGCAGCCAGCTTCACGGCGCGCTCGGGCTCGAGCATGTGCAGGTCGGCGCCCAGGTCCCAGTGCGGCTTCATCTGGATGCCCTCAGCCTCGAAGTCGCGCGGGGTGCCCCAGCGGCGCACCTCGGGGTTGTCGTTCTCGTCATCGCCCACGGGGGTGGTGTCGGCCGGCATGTTCGGCGTGCGCAGCAGGATGTCGTGCAGCTCGGAATCGGCGGCCTCGCGCTTGGCGGAGACGGCGGCCAGCTGGTCGTTGATCTCGCGGACGCGCTCCTTGGCGGCCTCTGCCTTGTCCTTCTCGCCGGCGGCCATCATCTGGCCGATGCTCTTGGACGTGGCGTTGCGCTCGGCCTGCAGGGCCTCCTCCTCGGTGATGGCGGCACGACGGGCTTCGTCAAGTTCGGAGAAGCGCGACGCGTCCCATGAAGCATGACGGTTCTTCATCGCCTGGGCGACGGCTTCCTGGTTTTCGCGAACGAACTTAAGATCTAGCATTGCGCGCTCCCCTTCTATAAATCGGTTGTAGTAGAGCAGTTTCCCAGTATAGCGCAGCGAACGCGCGTGCGGCGCGGGCGATAAGGGGCCTTCACGGGAGCGGCATGCGAGGATGCGGGATCGCAGCTATGTGATAACGGCGCAATAACCAGCGCATGCAACGGAGCGCGAAGGGCACCGGCGATAATGGGGGCATGAAGACGATCACGAACATAGCCGACCGGCTGTTCCGCAAGGTGGAGCCGGTCGATTCCTCTTTCGGAAGCGAAGCTGCCGGGGCGGCTGTAGAAGGCGCTGCGGGAGAAACATCGGGGCAAACCGGAGCGCAAACCAAGTCGCAAACCGGGGCCGCTTTCCCCGCCGAAACCCGTACGCCGGCATTTTGCGCCATCGACTGCCCGGGCCGCTGCCCGCTTGAGCTGCACCTGCGCGACGGCGAGCTGGCGCGCGTGTCGGTGAACAAGGCCGCGCCCGCGTGCCACCGAGGGCTGTCCATGCGCGCGTGGGCGAACAGCCCCGACCGCCTCATGTGGCCCCTTCGCCGCGTCGGGCCGCGCGGTTCCGCGCAGTTCGAGCGCGTGACCTGGGACGAAGCGCTTGATGAGATAGCCGACCAGCTGGCCCGCATCCGCCGCGAACACGGCAACAAGTCCATCTACCTGGCCTACACCACCGGGCAATCATGCACCACGGCCGACCCGTTCGAGCGGTTGATGAACTGCTTCGACGGCTTCCTCGACCACTACAACAACTATTCGAATCCGCAGATCAACGCCATGGTCCGCAGCATGTACGGGCCCGGCGCGCTCTACCCTGGCGGAAGCGAGCTCGACGCCGCCGCTGATGCGCGGCTCGTGCTGGTGTTCGGTGCTTCGCCAGCAGAAACGGGGACGGGGCGCGCCACCTGGCACGGCGCCTGGGACCGCGTAGTCGAGCAGGTGGGCGAACGCGGCGGGCGCATCGTGATGGTGGACCCACGCCGCAACGGCTCCATTCCCAAGCGCAAGGGACCGGACCAACAAACCGTTTCCTGGCTGCCTATCAACCCCGGGACCGACGGTGCGCTAGCAGCCGCGCTCCTGCACGAGCTTGCGTTCACGCACAACGCGCTGGATTGGGATTTCCTGCACGAGCGCTGCATCGGGTTCACCGACGAGACGCTGCCCGAGCGCTGGCGCAGCATGGGGCTTTCCGTGATGGATTACCTACGCGGCACCGGCTACGACCATGTGGCGAAAACACCTGCGTGGGCGGCAGCGATCACCGGCATTCCCGCGGACGACATCCGAGAACTGGCCTCACAGCTTGCCACCGCACGGCCCGTGTTCATCATGCAGGGCTGGGGTCCGCAGCGTCGCAGCAACGGCGAGATGACCAGCGGCATGATCATGATGCTGGCCGCGGCGCTCGGGCAGGTGGGCCTGCCCGGCACGAACAACGGCATGAACATCGCCTGGGGCGGCGGCTTTCTCACGCGTGTTTCCGCAGGCCAGAACGCTGTTCCCTTCCGCATCCCGGCGTATCGGTTCCTCGATGCCATCGAGAATGGCGAGGCGTTGGGCGCACGCGAGGGCGTTCGCGGGCTGCCAGAAGCAAGTTGCGGCAATGCGGAAGATGCAAGTTCGGTGGAGAAAGCTCAAGCGGGATGTGCTAATGCAGAAGGACCAGGCTCCACGCAGGAAGCCCCGGCAAAAAACGACGCAGCAAGGGGATTCGCCCTCGCTGCGAAAGCGAGCTTGGAGCAGACTTCGCATAGCAACCGTGCAACAGATTCCGTACAACATCAAGATAGCGCCGCGCACCTTCCCAGCAGCATCAAGGCGATCATATGCCACGGCGGCAACTGCCTGACCAACCAGCACGGCGACGTCAACCGTGCGCATCGCGTGCTGGGCGACCCGTCGAAGTGCGAGTTCATCCTGAACATCGATGTAGAGTTCACCGACTCCGCCCGCTACGCCGACATCGTGCTGCCCGACCTGTTCCGCATGGAGCAGAAAAGCGCGATGGATGCCGACGGTTGGGGCCGGCGCATCGCTGCGAGCGCCGGTGAGCTAGGCGCCCGCTTCGAGCGACGCGGTGCCTGGGAAGTGTGCGTTGAGCTGGCGAAACGCTGGGGAATAGAAGACGCGTTCACCGAAGGACGCACGGAAGGCGAATGGATTCGCCGTCTGTACGAGGGTGACCGCGAGCGTAGCACCGGGTTGCCGACGTTCGACCGGCTGCTCGAGGAAGGGCTTGCTTGGCGCGCCGATTGCGGCGAGCCGTTCGTGGCGCTGGCCGATTGGCGAAGCGACCCCGACGCGCACCCGCTCGACACGCCGTCGGGAAAGATCGAGCTGTTCAGCGAACAGCTCGCCGCCGCGGCCAAAGCGCTGCGCGGCACACCCGACGAAGGCGCCATCACGCCCATCCCTACCTACATTCCCGAATGGGGCCCGGCGGAGTTCGCCGCGGAAAAGGCTGCGGCCGACGGGGCGCAGGAACCGGATGTTGAGCTGTGCGCGGACGACCAGGGAAGCGGATCCGGCGCGTTCCTTCCCGCAGGCCGCCAGGAATGCGAATCAGGCGCCGGCCTTCCCACAAGCGGTTGCAAAAGCGAAGCAAGCGCCGAACCCGCCTGCGACCAGCCGCTTCGCGTGTTCGGCTTCCACAGCGTCGCGCGCATCCATTCGTCGTGGGGCAACGTACCCGCGGTTTCGCGACGCGTGCCGCAGGTCATCTCGATCAACCCCGCGGACGCCGACGCGCGGGGCATCGCAACCGGCGACCTGGTGGAGGCATCGAACCGTTTCGGCACGCTGCGCCTTCCCGCGCACGTCACCGAAGACGTGATCGCCGGCACCATCGTCATGCCGCAAGGAGCCTGGTGGCAAGCGGAAAGCAACGTCGCCGAGCCCATCGACGTCGGCGGCTGCATCAACACGCTCACCACCAGCCGCCCCTCGCCGCTGGCGTTCGGCAACCCCCAACACACCTGCTGGTGCCACCTCCACAGACACATGGGGACGGAGGCTTATCTGTCCGAAACCGTCCGACCAAACCGTCCGCCCGATCCGTCAGGCCCTCGAGTCCTTCGAACTCTTGCGGTTTGTTGCTAATCGTTGGTTGTTCTTCGTTCTTGGCGCGACCGGACCGGAAACGGTGTAGTATACTTTGGCTTTGTAATACGCGCCTTCGAGCGCTTGCGAACGAACCGTTAGGAACAGCATGGATTGGATCGGCCTGTACCACTTTCTTTTCGAGACATATGCCGGCATGGGCATTATGATCGGTGCGGGTCTTGTCATCAGCCTTATCGCATGCATCATCATGGAACGTCGCACCCGCAAAACGTTCGTCGACCGCCCGAAGGGCAAGGACGACTGGTCCTTCTTCGACGATGACGACGAGGAAGACTCGGAATAACCACGCGGCGGCCACTCACTCACACCTGCCGCCGAACCGCCCCGCAACGCCAATACGCGGGGCGGTTTCTTTTTTGCCCGAACGCAAAAGAGCCCGCAAGCACGGCGCTTGCGGGCTCTTCGTTTCCCAACTTGCAGCTACAGCGCGAAGCCGATGGCATCCAGCACGTACTTCGGCACCATGAAACGCACCGTCTTCTGCGGGTCCACCATCTGGCACACCTGCACGTCGGCGACCAGCGACAGCAGCATGACCAGGTCGGCCTCGGACTCGTTCGTGCGAGAAGCCAGCAGGTCGACCATCTGCTGAACGGCCAGCTCAGCGGCCGCATCCAGCGATTCCGCGGACACGATGATGCCGAAATGCGTGTCGTTCTCGATCAGCGGGTTCACCAGCTTCAGCTCGGGCATGGCCGTCAGCGTGACGGTGGCGTAGCCCGCAACCTCGGCGCCGGAGACGCTGACCTCGCCGTCGCCCATGGCCGCGTGCATGTCGCCGCAGCCGAACAGCGCACCGTCGACCGCAACGGGAAAGTACAGCGTGGCGCCGGTGGTGATCGCCGTGTTATCCATGTTGCCGCCGTGGCTGCCCGGCGTGCCGCAGTTCACCGGCTCGCCCTCGGGAGCCACGCCGATGACGCCGATCATGGGGCGCAGCGGGATGTTCAGACGCTCATCCCAGGCCAGCGTGTTGCCCTGGATCTTACAGTAATGCGTGGCCCACTCGGTGAAGCGGTTGCCGCACACGCCCTCGTCCTGGCCAGTAGCGGAGCAGGTCTGCTCATCGAACTCGATGTTGTCGATGCGCACCTTCAGCGCGCCGCCCGCCTTCGCGCCCTCGACGAACACCGGGCCGGTTGCCGGGTTGACGGCGTCCCAGTCCAGATCGTCCATGGTGTCCTGAGGGCCGGTCAGCTGGTTGCTGAAGCAGTCCTTCGTGCGGATGCGCACCGTCTCGCCGGACTTTACGGTCAGCACCGGCTCAAGATCGCGGTCGAAGAAGAACAACGTCTTATCGTCGTTAAGCTCGATCATGGGTTTCCTTCCTATCCATGTAAGGCCGCGGCACCGCGCCGTCGGCCGTTCTTGCGTTATCCCGCAACGCCGCTTCGTCCTAACGTCAAGGGCGAAAGCTATTCGTCGCTCTCGTCATAATACTCGGGGTCGGGCAGAAGATAGGCGGCGAACAGCATAATGCCCGAGGAAACGACCAACGAAGCCACATCGGCAGGGTCGGTGAAGGCGGATGCGGAAGGAGCCCCGCAAATCGCCGCCAAAACGAACCCGGCCACCAGCACGGCCGCACCCGCCAGCACACCGAAGGACGCGAACAGCCGCGTGGGGCGCCAACGCAGCAGGGCGCACGCACCCGCCGCAAGCACCCAGCTCGCCGTCATGATCCACGTGCCCGGTTCCAACAGCATGGCCGCCATCCGGTCGATCACCGCATCGCTTGCGAACGCCGCCGCCGAGAAATGCCAGGTGGCAAGCATATCCCACCCCATGAACGAGGCGCTTCCCAAGCCTGCCAGCATGAACCCGCATAGCACTTGGAACGCCGCGGTCGCCATCGCCGCAACCGGGCGCAGCGCAAAACCCGCCGCCAACGGGCCGAGCGGCCCCAACCCGATCGCGCCGGCAAGCGGCGTCGCCAGCGCGGCGTTCACGGTCGCGTCGCCCGCACGGCCCAGGTACCACCACCATACGCCGGCGCCCGCCAGCAGCACGCATCCCGCGGCAGGCACGCCGCACATCACCAGCATGGCCGACAGGGAGACGAACCCCAACAGCGCGCCCAGATGAGGACGAAGCGCGCCGGCAAGCGTGATGAGCAGCAGCAACCCCCAGAACAGCGGGTTGGCGAGCCCTTCGGTCTGCGAGATGTTCTGCAGCGCCACAAACGCCAGCAGCGCCGACCCTGCCGCGCCGCACGCATGCGAGCCGAAGAACAGCAGCTCGGGCGTGATACGGTCGCGCAACGGGATGCCGGGCTCGCGAGGCTGCGGCTCAGGTTCCTCTTCCTCCGCCGGACCGGCCACAATGTCGGCCAGCTCCGCACGCCCCTTCGTCGGATCGCCCAAAAACGGCGAAAGCTCCTCCGCGAAATCCGCCACCGTCTCGTAGCGTTCCTCACGCTCGGGGTCCAACGCGTAGAAGATGGGGTCGTCCGCAGCCGGATCGAGGTTGTCCCAGCACAGCGACGGCAGCACCAGCTCGCCGTCCTCGATGGCCTCCTGCGCTTGGAACAAGTTCGGCGCCAAGAAGGGGTTCTCGCCCGCCAGCATCTCGTACGTCACCGACGCGAGCGCCCATTCGTCGCACCGCGCGTCAAGGTTCTCCTGGCGCATCTGCTCAAGAGGCATGTAACCGATGGTGCCGCCGCCAGCCACGCCGAATCCCTGCGCGTCCGCCAAGGTTGCCAGACCGAAATCGGTCACCTTCACCTGGCCCGATGCGTTGATGAGGATGTTGTCGGGCTTGATATCAAGGTGCAGCACGCCGTTCTCATGCGCCACCTCAAGCGCATGCGCCACCGCCTCGAACACGGCAGCGACCACGTCGAGCGTCAGCCGATCGTCGTGGTCGCGCAACAGCTCGGTGAGCGTCATGCCTTCGACATATTCCATGATCAGGTACGCCGTGGAATCCTGGATTTCGAAGTCGTACACCGCGACGATGCTCGGGTCCGACAGCATGGCCGCCGTACGGGCCTCGTCCAACCCGGGGATGCGCGAGAGCGTGCGCACCAGCGGGCGGCTGGCAGGGTCGACCGCATTCGTCAGGCTGACCGACTGACCGGGCAAAAGCTGGTTAGGGAATGAATCGGCGCTCGACGGGTCCGCAGGATCGAATCCCGCAAAGCCGGGCCCAACTTCGCGGGCGGGAGCGCTCGTCGGCTTCGCTGACGCATCGGAGCCGTCGGGGACCCCAGCATCCTCGACCCCCGCAAAACCCGCTTCCTCGGGCAAATCCTCCCAAGGGGGAACGTCCGCCGGATCGATGGCGGTCGTCGAAGATGCCGCGGAACCCGCCGCATGCGCGCCCGTTAGGCCGAAGCTTTGAGAACCAGCCGAGCTTTCGCCGCGTTCATCAGAGGAAATATCAAGCGCGTCTGCCCCGGGGAGGGCGGCGCGCAACAACTCGGCCTCGGATAGGGGGATGCATTTGATGGCCACCTTGCGCTGGATGCGCGTATCCCATGCCACCTGCACCGTGCCGAAGCCGCCGGCCCCCGCCTTGGCAAGGGGCTTGTATCGATTGAGTATCAGCTGCGTTTTAGTCATGCGCACATTATATTGCAGGCACTTGCGCGCCATAGGTACATCAAATCCATTCGCTACAATCGGCAGCCTAAGCAACAACAGAAAGGCCGCCGTTGAAAGATAACCGCACGCTTTCGCTTCCCCAGCGCATCGCCGCAGCATTAGCCGCCCTGGCGCTGGCGTTCTCGTTCGCACTTCCCGCAACGGGCTGTACCGTCAGCATCGGCGATAACGCCGCTGGATCCGGCAGCTCCATCAGCAGCTCAGACGGAAACGCCGGCACGTACGGCGACTCCGACGACGCGCGATCCGCGCAGGCGACCATCGCCGATATCCCCGCGTACACCGGCGCGCTGTGCATCGACATCAACCACGGCGAGCCCGGGTTTACGGCGCAAGACGAGGCGCGCGAGACGTTTATGCAGTTCAGCGACCTGGATTTCGAAGGCCGCTGCGGCACCGCCTTCGCACGCATCGGACCCGACACCGTATCCAGCGAGATGCGCGGCGACATTTCACAGGTGCACCCAAGCGGGTGGGTGCAGCGCAAATACAGCTTCGTCGACGACGGCATGCTGTACAACCGCAGCCATCTGATCGCGCACCAGCTGTGCGGAGAAAACGCCAACGAGAAGAACCTGATCACGGGCACGCGCACGTTCAATGCGGTGGGCATGCTGTATTACGAGGAGCTGGTGGGCGACTACGTGCGCAGCACGGGCAACCACGTGCTCTACCGCGTCACCCCGCTGTTCGCCGCAAACGACCTGGTGGCGCGCGGAGTTCAGATGGAAGCGAAGTCCCTCGAGGACAACGGCGAAGCCGTGCAGTTCAACGTGTTCGTGTACAACGTGGAGCCGGGCGTAGCCATCGACTACGTGACCGGCGAAAGCTGGGAATCGTCCGAAACCCCGCAGGTTACCAGCAAAGGCAGCGCCACCATCACCACCGCAGCAGCCGCACGAGCGGATAAGGCGGCTGCAGGAAGCGCCAACGGGAGCAAGGCCGACGGCGAGAGTAGCAGCGGCAGTGGCGCCGGCAGTAGCGGAAGCAATGCCGGCGATGGCGACGGAGCCGGCAGCAACAGCGCCAGCAGCCAAGGCGCGTCCGAGCAGCAGGACTACATCTTGAACGTGAAGAACAAGAAGTTCCACAAGCCCGACTGCTCCGCCGTCAGCGACATCTCAAGCGCAAACAAGCAAGACTTCACCGGCACCCGCGACCAACTCATAGCCCGAGGCTACTCCCCCTGCGGCATCTGCAAACCGTAAGTTGACATGGGAAAGGTTCTCGAAAGGTGCGAAGAATAACCTACCCACCAGCGTGATTACAACAAGTTGAAATCACTAGGGAAACGAAAGAAAGACAAAACGGCGTGGCATTCATCTTCGTCTAAGAAAAGCGCCTCGTGATAACTAACAGAACATTCGGAAAGAAGCTGATCAGCACCAGAGTAGTCCCAATAGCGATCACCACTGGCCCACTCCCATGAGCCATCGTCCCTCAACTCATATCCATCGCAATCAAAACAAAAGCCACTCGGAGACCAATCGTCTTCAATCAAATGCGATTCAAAGAAGCCCAGCACGCCTCCGAGTCCGATCAAGAGCCAGTACGCATCCCATACGGTATCGTCTCCCGGGACAAAAGATGCATCCCCTGCGTCCAACTCCCCTCCTTCGATAGCCGCCGTACCACGACCTCAAGCAGTCAACCGGAAACGATAGCAAGATCGAAGTGCTATTCTGTTCCGAAACGCGATTCCATGATCCAACAGCACAAACGCTCAAGCGAAAGGCGTATCCCGCATGAAAACGATCGACGTTGTTGCAGCAATCATCGTCAAAGGCACGGAAATCCTGGCCACGCAACGTGGCTACGGGGAGTTCGAAGGCGGATGGGAATTCCCCGGTGGCAAAGTCGAGCAGGGCGAAACCCCGGAAGAAGCAATCGTTCGCGAGATCCATGAAGAGCTGAACGCCCGCATCTCGGTGCAGCGGTTCCTCACGCAGGTCGAGCACGACTATCCGACGTTCCACCTCAGCATGAAGTGCTTCATCTGCACCCTCGACGACCCCTCGTTCCAGCTGCTAGAGCATCACGCGGCGAAGTGGCTTGACATGCAGCACATCGACATCGTCGATTGGCTGCCCGCCGACATCAAGGTGGTCGCGGCGCTCAAACAGCACCAGCTTTAAGCATCGAAGCTGCTGAGCAGGTAGTCATACAGGTCGGCGCGAACCGGCTGATCAAGCTCATAGGTGATCTCGACCGCGCTTGTCTTGCCGTCGCCCATGACTACCTGCTCGAACTCCCCCGTTGGATGCATCTGGCCCAGGAAGTAGAATTCCTTTGCCCCGTCGCCGTCATCTTTATTCTTTCTGACGAACAGGTACACGCGTATCCCGTTTTCCCTCCAATTCATCAGCCTTTTTATTTCAGGAGACTCAAGCGTTCTCCGGCTTTTAGAAATCGCAATGAAGCGCGTCCTCGAAATGAACCTGTCCTCATATCTGGTTGTCACAGATATATTGGGGCTTTTATCGTAATTCACGAAAACCGGGAACGTGTTTGTCGACCGATCAAAACGATAACCGCTAATATTGATGTATGCCTTAGGCTCTTCCTCCCAACGAAGCAATTTGCAAATCTCCTCAAGGGAATACTTCTCATACAGAACGAAGTCCGTATCCCTGTAGCGATTCCCGTATCTTGCGCGCGCCCGCGAAACGCCGAACTCAAGCGCATCCAGCACGCAATCTTTGAAGTACTCATCCCGCAAAGCCGAGGCGAATGCCTCCGAAAGACGCATAGCGCTATCAACGTTCGCAACAAGCTGTTGACCCGCAGTCGAGAACTCGCCCGTCAGCATTCGCCTTACGGCAACGGAACGGTCAAGCCCATATGCCGCCGCAGCGTCCAGGCTGGAAATGCACGAGCGAGTCGAAATCAGGTCACGCAACGCGAGTAAATCCTCAAGGCGTTTCCCATTGGCAAGTTTAGTGGACACGAATTTGAGATAGTCGAGCTTGCGCTCGCTCAAAACGTCGCCGATCCCTTTTTCATATTTCTGCAGGAACGCGGCGTACGAACCGTATTTCTTTATGATCAGCAGCGGATCGATGGCGTCGTTCTCATCAAATTCGCAAAGACGGGGAATGCGCCCAAGGAGTTGCTTGAGGTGCTCGTATTCGGTCCTGATCAGCTTCGCATCGCTGAAACGGCCCTCGTCGAGCGCCTTGAAGATCCTTTGCTCCGATACCTTGTCGAACGTCACCGTCGAGCAGCCGGGGATGATGGACGTCCCCTCCTTCACGATCTTGCGAAGGGTGTCCTTATTGTAGGTTCGGTCACCCGATAGGGCCATCGGCACCAGGTAATTCTGCTGATAGTTGCCAATGAAATCCAGTACAAGGGTGAATTCCTTGCCATCGATCTTGCGCAAACCGCGACCAAGCTGCTGGACGAACACGATAGTCGACTCGGTTTTCCTCAACATGATGATCTGGTTCACCGCAGGGATATCAACGCCCTCGTTCATGATGTCGACGGAGAAGATATAGCAGATCTCCCCGGCCTCAAGCTGCAGAATGGCTTCGTCACGCTGGGCATCGGTGGACTTGCCGCTTATCGCCACCGACGGCAGCCCTCGCCTCGTGAAAGCCTCCGCGAAACAGGCCGCCTCATCGTTCCTGCTGCAGAACACGAGCCCTTTACGATCCGTTTTCTGCACCGAATACTCTTCGATCTTATCGATGACGTGGTTGATTCGATCCTCGCTGGTGAGCTTGTTGAACAACGTGAAGTCATCCTGCGCCTCGTCATCGATCTCCAAATCGGCGATACCGAAATAATGGAACGGGGTAAGGAGGTTGCTATCCAACGCATCCTGAAGGGTAATGCGATATGCGATCACATGATTGAACAGGCTATACACATCGTAGCCGTCCGTTCTGCTAGGGGTCGCGGTCATTCCCAGCACGAAACGCGGCGTGAAATGGTCGAGGATCTCGCGATAGCCAAGGGCACCCGCCCTGTGAGCCTCATCGATGATGATGTAATCGAACGCATCGGGGGCATACTCGTCAAGCCGTCGTCTGAGCGTTTCCACCATCGCGAACACGCAGGTCGCATCCCCGGGACGCTTATCCCCGGCAAGAAGCCCATACCGGTACGCATCCCCGAGAACACGTTCGTAGCTATGCAGCGATGCCGAAAGTATGCGCTGCCTATGGGCGACGAACAGGACCTTCCCGGGACGCTGCCGCTCAACGTCAAGCGCGGAAAGGTACGTCTTGCCCGATCCGGTGGCGGACACGAGCAAAGCCCTCGGCTCTTCGCGGCCATGCAACACCGAAAGCGCCTCCAAGGCGCTTTGCTGCATTTTGTTCGGGACGATTCGAGGGCGGGAAGCGGAAGCAGCGCTATCGGACGCAAGCGGCATAGCCTCGTGCGCATCATCCCTGAAAGCCCTCGAAGAGCGAGTTTGCTTTGGCCTGGGGTTCTCCTCAAGATAGCGCCGATAATCCGCGATCCAACGCTTGGTCAGAGAAACGGCTTCCTCATCGTTCCACAGCTGCTCGTACTGCTCCTTTGCCTGCAGATACAGCCGGCCGTCGGGAAACGACCGGAACAGGATGTTCCATTCCTTGTTGCACGTCAAAGCCGTCTGCGTCAGGTTCGAGCTTCCGATGATGATCGTCGAGATTTGATCTTTGTTGAAGAAGTAGCCTTTCGCATGAAGATCACCCTGGTACACACGCGATTCGATGTTCGGGTATTCCAACAATTTGCCCAAAGCGTCAGGATCGTTGAAGTTCAAATAGGTTGACGTCAAGATTCGCCCCGGGATACCTCTATCCCGAAGCTCCGCCAAAATAGCCGCGAGCACTTGAATCCCGCTTGCAGTGATGAATGCGACCGATAAGGCGAAACTTGAGCAATCGCACAATTCGCGCTTAAGGGTATCCAGGACATTGACGTTGCAATCGCTGTCGTTGCCGAGTATCCTTGGCGCATAGCGATCATCGGATTTGCCATCGCTTTCTATGAAGCTGGCCTTCAAGCTTTCGCTCAGCTTTACAACCGCTTCTTCGTATCTCGTTTCCATACCAACCGCTCCCATGCGCCTGTTCCTTCACTCGCATTATCACATTCGTGATTCTAAAACAACGTTCCTTGTCCAAACGCTTCTGGCGAGGCCAATCGCTCTGGGGCCGCCGCCAACGCAAAGCTTTCGCGATTTGCTAGCTTTTGCCAGTTGGCCACCAGGCTGGGCCACGGCGCGCGCAACCACCAACGCGCCTCGGCGAGCGTTAGCGCCAGGGGCATGCGGTTGTGCACGGGCGCAACGTTGGCGTTCGGGCGCGTAGTCACCACCGAGAAGCAGCCTTGACCGCATACCGTCGCCAGCAGCAGCGGCGAACCTTCGCCGCTTTCGAAACGATACTGCTGCTTGATTCGCCGCCCCGTTTTCGAACTGCGCACCGTTTGGGTCGCATGCGCCTCGAAGAAGCCGCCCGTCACCACGATGCCGCGACCCTGCGCGATCGGCTGCTCCCACATACCCGGATTCGGCCCCATGGCCGTTTCCAGGCGCGTATTGTACACGGGACGTTGCTGCCATTCGACAGGGAATCCCCAGGTCAAACGTTCAACAGCCAGCTGGCTTTCCGGACCGCGGACAATCACGTCAACACCCGCGCCAGGGAACGCATCCTCGCCCGGCTCAACCTGCGCCGCCGCGCCTTCGCCAACCATCGTACGAGCAGGCCAATCGGGCTGCGCGTTCACAGGCGAATCCGCCTGCAGCTCGCGCACAACTTCCGCAACCTCATCCCATGTAACGACCGTGAACCTTCTGCACACGATGAACCCCTACTCGAAAGGATTGCGCCAAACCACCGGCTCTACCCCGAACTCTTCCTTGAACTGCTGCGTAAGCCCGAACGTCACGGGCTTACGCTTGTTGACCTTCACCGCAACGCCCTTGTCCTCAAGCACGCGCAAATGCTTCCGAGCAGCCTGCGTCCCCACCTTTAAATAGTCGGCAACCTCCTCAACGCTCGCATCGCCGAACATCCCGAACGTCTCATACTGCATGAGCATGAACACGATTCCCTGTTCCTGCTTCTTCTTGAGATCCGCTCGTTCAATGACATCATCCATCAATTCGCGAAGCTCACCCTGCCGTCTTCGTGCGCAATCTAATCGATCGATAACGTCCAATTGAGCCTTTCTCACAAGGCTCATCATCTCCATCACGAAAAACGTCAGCTCACCCTTGTTCATCGGATTCTCAACGCTACGAAAAGCTTTGTAATACTGATCGCGATGCTCCAAAATCACCCGGGAAAGAGACAGAACCGTCGGCTTCGACAGCGACCTGTCCAGCATCAGCGAGCACAGATATCTTCCCGTTCGACCGTTGCCGTCATAGAACGGGTGAGCATATTCGAACAGATAATGCGAGGCCAACGCCGCATACAGCGACGGAAGCCCCTCGTCTTCAGCCAACGCGAGCATCGATGCCATGGCCTCAACGATCTTCTCCTCGGGTTCCAAGCCCCGATGAATCACGTTCACCCCTCCTGCGATAACATCAACGCCGTCCTTGCGGAAAAGCCGACCATCAGGAACATGCGCGTCATCAAGCTCCCCGTCCATCACTCTGTCGTAGATCGCTCGAACTCCTTCCGGCGTTGTCGGCTCCTCCGCCTTGCCAGAAGCGATATCCATATACAGAAGGGCAAGCTCCTTGAAACGACGCCGAGAAGCATCGTTCGACACCGACTCCAACGCGTCCTTGATCTGACGACGCGTGCTATGAATGCCCTCGATAGCGTTCGTGAATACGACCTCGTCGAACACCAGCCCTCGCAAAACGGCATTCGCAGCAAGCAGGTTCATCCCGTTCAGCAACGCCGTCACCTTACGCTCCGTGCGTAGCACCTGCTCGGTAAGGGCCGACAGCTCTTTCGGAACAGCAAGGAACAGCTCACCCGCCTGAGTCTCATAACCAAGCCGAAACGTCCCGACCGAATCACGACGACGCGCTTCCTCGGCGGCAAGATTTGCCTCGCGGTTGCTCGAGGAGTCCATATAGAAGACCTTTGCAAGCTCCTTATAATCCATGCGCGCCCCTTCGCCCTTCGGTTCAGGTTATACGTTTTGGCAATCCGTATAACATTCCAGCCAATTCCGGTTCGAACTTTATACGTTTTCGCGATTCGTATAAAGAAGGGCGCTGGAATCTCATTTACTTTATACGATTTCCGGGATTCGTATAACTTCGCGCGCGTTTTCGAGCGCTTCTTTATACGATTTCGCTTTCCGTATAAAAAACGGGAACCCCGTAGGGCTCCCGTTTAGCGTGCTCAATTGAAAGGGGTTGGCGAAGCCGAGGCTTCGCGTTGGGGAACCGCTTCCCCAATCAGCGCGGCAGTTGCTTGCGCAACTGTTACTTCTCTTCCTTATCCTTCTTGTCAGCCTCGGTGATGCTGCAGTTGGTGATGAGGATGAGCGAGGCAACGGACGCGGCGGCCTGCAGGGCCGTGACGGTGACCTTTGCCGGGTCGGCAACGCCCATGGAGATCATGTCGCCATACTCGCCGGTCTCGCAATCCAGGCCGAAGCCGGGCTGAGCCTCAAGCGCCTTGGCAACCTCGACGTCGCCGTTGTAGCCGGCGTTGCTGCACAGCGCGCGCATGGGCTCCTCGAGCGCCTTGCGCAGGATGTCCACGCCGAAGCGCTCCTCCTCGTTTGCAACCTCCACCTGGTCAAGCGCCTTGGATGCCTGGATCAGGGCAACGCCGCCGCCGGCGAGCAGGCCCTGGCTTGCAGCCGAGCGCGTTGCGCGCAGGGCGTCCTGGATGCGGCTGCGGATCTCATTCATCTCGGTCTCGGTTGCAGCGCCGACGCTCATGACGGCGATGCCGCCGGACAGCTTCGCCAAGCGCTCGCGCATGACGTCCAGCTCGTAGTCGGAATGCGGGTTCTTCAGCTCGTTGCGGATGGCCTCGCAGCGCTTCTCGATGGCTTCCTGCTTGCCCTTGCCGCCGATGATGAGCGTGCGGCTCTTCGTGATCTGCACGCTTGCGGCGCGGCCGAGCATGCTCTTCTTGGCGTCGGCCAGCGACAGGCCGCGCTCGGGGGAGATGACCTCGCCGCCGGTGAGGATGGCCATGTCCTCCAGCTCGGCCTTGCGGCGCTCCTCGGCGCCGGGGCACATGACGGCTGCGCTGATGAGCGTGCCCTTCTGGCGATTCATGAGCAGGGAGTTCAGGGACTCGCCGCGCACGTCATCGGCCACGATGAGCAGCGGATGGCCGGACTGCATGACCTCCTCCAGCACGGGCACGACGTCCTTGAAGTTGTCGGCCAGACGCTGGTCGGTGATCAGGATGTAGGGCTGCTCCAGCTCGCCGGTCATGGAACCCATGTCGTCGGCCATGTACGGGGAGATGAAGCCGCGGTCGAACAGCATGCCCTTCTTGACTTCCAGGTCGATGCCGAACTTGGTGGACTTCTCAACGGAGATGACGCCGTCCTGGCCGATCTCGTCCAGGGCCTCGGCGATCTTCGCGCCGATCTCGGGGTCGCCCGAGGAAACGGTGGCGATCTCGGCCATCTGCTCGCGCGTGGTCACCTGCGTGGCGGCCTTCAGCAGCTCGTCGGATGCGACGTCGGCGGCCTTCTGGATGCCGCGGCGCAGCGCCAGCGGGTCGTTGCCGGCGGTAACGTAGCGCACGCCCTCGCGCACGATGGCATCGGCGAGCAGCGTTGCCGTGGAAGTGCCGTCGCCGGCCTCGTTGTTCGCAGCGGTCGCAGCCTCGCGGACCACCTGCAGGCCCATCTTCTCCACATGGTCGTATGCGCCCACGTGCGCGGCAACGGTAGCGCCGTCGTTGGAGACGTTGGGATGGCGCTCGCCCTTCTTGGTGATGCCGACGTAGCGGCCCTTCGGGCCGATGGTCACGCGCACCGCGTCGGCCAGCTTCGCCACACCGGTCGCAAGCTTCTCGCGCGTCTCGTTGTCGTATGCGATTTCCTTAGCCATGCTATGAGCCCCTTCCTTGAGCACGTGCATAACGATATTTGCTACCAAAGAAAGTTAGCACTCTTTGCCCACGAGTGCTAGATGCAGGCAGGTATTTATGGGAAACGGAAGCGTTTCGTTACCTATTTACGCTTCCAACCACGCCGCCAGCGGCTCGGGGGAGTCGAACACGTCGCAGTTGCTGCGCCAGTCGGTAGAGTTGAGGCCCGTGGCGGTCGCGCGGTCGAGCATCTCGACCAGCGGGTCGAAATAGCCGCCCACGTTCAGGATAGCGCTCTTCGCATCCAGCTCTCCGGCCTTCACCTGGGAGACGATGTCGAAGAACTCGTCGAACGTGCCCAGGCCGCCGGGCAAGGTGACGAACGCATCGGCCAGCGAGGTCATGCGCGTCTTGCGGGTGGCAAGGTCGGATTCGCAGATCAGCTCGGTGCACGGGTACACGGGGCGTCCCTTCTTGTTCAGGCCCTCGGTGACGACGCCTATAACGCTGCCGCCCGCATCGCCCACGCCATGCGCCGCCGCGCCCATCAGTCCCACGTCGTAGCCCCCGAACACCAGGCCGTGCCCGTGCTCGGCCAACGTGCGCCCCAGCTCGTAAGCGGCATCGATGTACAGCGCATCCAGATCCCGGCTCGACGAGCCGAACGCGCATATCCTCATGGCGAACCCCCTTGGTCTTAAAATCACAGCGCTGCCTAGGGTACACCATCACGGCAAGGGCCCCGGAGCGCAGACGCGCACCGGGGCCCTTGCCGTGATGGTGTACCCTAG
>SKER01001502.1_pt1 | contig 18726 bp, 22 predicted proteins | sample 4826961 | NCBI WGS metagenome assembly SKER01 (sample SAMN11008804, study PRJNA524170) | human gut metagenome | biome: Human fecal sample; material: Feces; isolation source: fecal sample from pouch patient p47 | host: Homo sapiens | place: Israel: Tel-Aviv | collected 2016-11-16 | reverse complement strand
AGCCTCTACCTTTGACAACTTCCATATGTTTTTACCTCATCAATATTATAACATATGTATATATTCAAAGCACTATATTTATGATTTATTTTTAAATTATTTATCTAACATATGCTAACCTAATTCATCTCATGACTAAAGTCCCGAGTGTTCTTAGATTGCACTATACATAAATGTATTCAGAATATTTTCTATCTGATACTCATGTTCGATATCCCATAATAAAAGATATCATCTTTCCAGTAACAAGTATTCTATTTAAAACGATTGAAAAGACATAAACTTCACAAGACAACAATACAATTGTTTTAAATTATGAATGCAATCTCTATCAAGCAGCCAATGGCTGTTTTTTTTCGTATTTCCAAAGAAAAAGGAACATCACTGTTCCAATATTTCAATATCTACAATATCCTCTATGTGTATTTGAATATTCTCTTTAAAAAATAGAGTCTTATTCAATTCATCCATACGCTTAAAAGATAAAACCATCTTTAAGTACTGACCACCACTTTTTGTCCTATCCTTTTCAAAATATATAATTCTGCATTTTGATTTCAATTTAACCATCTCAACGATTTTCTCATTGATTTCAAGCTTTTCTTCATTCGATAAAATTCTTTTTTCCTGCGTGATTCTACCCTGTTCTATCACAGCTTCTTTATGACCAGTTAAAGCTGCAAAAGGCGCAAATTGAGCAGCACGATCTAACATCGACATCTTTGGATATTTACTTTTAGGACGATCCATTGTATACCATCTTTCATCCATTATGCCTTATGCCCTCCAATCTGCTCATTTCTTTCTTTGGCCTTGGCACCCTTTTCAAAATCCGTTCCCTTTAAAATTGAATTTTTGCCATACTTATTCTTTATTTTTAAAGTCACCTTTTGAAGATCATTTTCCTTCTTCAATTCTTCTTCATCCACATTTGAAAATAAATCCATCTGTTCAAAGCCACGATTCTTTTCATCAACCACTTCAATAGCTGCCACATTGATTCTTCGCACCAATAAACTAGAATCCACATACCGATCATATACATCCAATATATTTTGAATTAGAATTGAATTCGCATTTGTCTTTTGAGGTAAATGAACAATTTTATTTAAGCTTTTCGGCAAAACACGTCCATAAAAATCAACCATTGTTTCACCTGTATATGCTTCATTTGTTTCATAACCAATTGTAAGAACCACTTTATTTGTCACTAAATGTTTATCTACCAAACTCAAAGCTAAAGATTCCACCATTTCCTTGACTAAAATCTTAGCCTTTTCTTTCTCATATCCACAAGATAAGACTTGACCCGAACCTATACTATTCTTTTCCGGTTTATACGCCTTAATATTTTCCATTGTACAAGGCTCATATCCCCAGGCATGATCAATCAATAGTTCAGCATTTACACCAAATGTCTTAAATAAAACATCCTCATGTTCCAAGCTAAAGGCACAAAGTTTGCCCATTGTATCAATGCCCAATTTATTTAATCTCTTCTCATATCCTTTACCAACACGCCAAAAATCCGTTAAAGGCTTATGATTCCACAACAATTTTCGATATCTATATTCATTTAAAGCAGCAACACGAAACCCATTTTCATCTGGATCTTTATGTTTGGCCACAATATCCATCGCCACCTTAGCAAGATATAAATTCGTACCAATACCTGCCGTAGCCGTGATGCCCGTTGTTTCACAAATATCTAGAATCATTTTCATTGCGAATTCTTTTGGTGTTAAACGATACGTATTTAAATATGGTGTCGCATCAATAAACACTTCATCAATCGAATATACATGGATATCCTGACTTGAAACATATTTTAAATAAATATTATAAATTTGCGTACTGATATCCAAATAGTATTTCATTCTTGGAGGTGCAATTAAAAAATCGACTTCAAATCTAGGATTCTTTTTTAAGATTTCATCATCTGCTGATTTACCATCAAAACGCAAAAATCCCTTTTTCCTTTTGGCATTCACTTCTCTTACCTTTTGTTTCACCTCAAACAAACGACACCTTCCTCCAATGCCATATTGTTTTAATGAAGGCGATACAGCCAAACATATTGTCTTCTCTGTTCTAGAAGCATCCGCAACAACTAAATTTGTAGTTAAAGGATCCAATCCTCTAGATACACATTCACAAGAAGCATAGAAAGACTTTAAATCGATAGCTAAATAAATCTTTGACTTCATGAACGCGTAATCTTTTTAAGAAGACCATTTAACTCATCCAATCCAGAAGTCACTTCATTCAATTGAACTCTTAACGTAGGAATCATCTGTTTCAACTCTTCTTTTGCAGCTTTTTTCGCTTTTTTCTTTTGATATTTCTTCACCATATTTATTATATTCATATTTAAAACTCCAATCGCATCTGATACCAAACTACACCACCATGAACACTTGAGGATACACCCTCATTTTTAAATCCAAACTTACTATAATAAGACACCAATCTATCTTTACAAGTTAACACTAATCCTTTTCGGTTTTCTTGTCTAGCCATATGAATCATCGCATTCATGATTTTTGCAGCATAACCCTTTCTTTGATAATCCGGCAAAGTATTTAACCCAAATATCATTTGCCAATCACCATCTTCATCATGCATCGAAGCATCACTATACATTTCATCCGTTAAATCCCTTTGGTTTGTACAAAAGCCATCGATAAAACTAATCAATTGATCTTCTTCAAACAATAGAAGAAAATGATTCGCATATACATTTAATCTTTCCTGAATCTCTTTTGAAGTCGCTGCTTCATTGGGTGGAAAACAAGTCACTTCTACCTTAGATAATATTTCTGCATCTTCAATCGTTCCTTTTCGAATCATGAAATCACCTCGCCCTTAATTATACCAAAAAAGAAGTGATTACTCACTTCTTAATGCCTCTACAGGATCTTTTTTACTTGCAATCTTGGATGGAATCAATCCTGCAAGAATCGTTAATACTAAATCAATGAAAATCAAGAATACAGCTCCATTGACTGGTAATTTGGCAATATGCGCAACACCAGTCATATTCTTTACGACCATACTAATTGGAACATTCAATACAAGTGTAATTAATATACCTAATACACCACTAATCAATCCAATAAGGAATGTTTCTGCATTAAATACACGCGTAATATCTTTCTTACTAGCACCAATAGAGCGTAAGATACCAATCTCTTTTGTACGCTCCAATACTGAAATATAAGTAATAATACCAATCATGATGCTTGATACAATGAGTGATACAGATACAAAGGCAATCAAAACATAACTTATGATATTTACAACACTTGTTACTGAACTTAACATCGTACCAATAAAATCATTATATGTGATCACATTACTCTTTGTCTGCTTCTTATTATAAGAAGTAATCAAATCACCCAATTTTTCTTTTCCATCAAAACTTGATGCATATAAAGAAATCTTTGTCGGATTTGAGTAATCTACAACACCAAGTTTAGTCAAATTCGAATCATATGTCGCATTGATATTTTCATTATACGTATTCATGTAATTCATCAATTCTTCTTGCGACATACTTGAAAGCTGCATCATCTGCTCATTTGTAAGATTTGACATGCTCATCTTTTGACCTGAAGCAAATTCGGCCTGTGTAAAAATATTGATATTTGGATTCGTCTTTTGTTCTATTACAATTTGAGCATTCTCCGTTTTGGAAGTTACATACTCTTCCATAGCCTTTGTATAATACACACCACCCATTGTTGGTTGTGAAACCGTAGAATCACTTGGCTTAATAATTCCAACCACCTTGATTTCAGGACTCTTCGAAACAACACCCTTCATATACGATTCATTTTCACTTTGGTTGATCCATAAACCATTTACCTTTTGATATAAATCGCTATTTAGAACCAATCTAAACTTCAAATTTAAGATATCATCCACACTATACGATTCTAGGTTTGTCTTTGAAATCTTGTCCGTCTCTCCATTTAAAATCTTTTGATAATTCTTAACCAATTCATCCTGATCTAACAATCCCAAAGAATACAGTGCATAATCGGTTATCTCATTATTTTCATCGACCTCTAAAACCACCTCATTATAGTTTGTTGGCCACTTTCCTTCGACAAGCTGATATTCATCATCTCGAAGCTTTTTCGATTCAGGTAAAGAAAGCCATACTTGATCATTCGTCATAGCACTTGAATCCATGAACTGTGATTGAATCGACATCATATCCGACATTCCTAGTTTATCTAACAAACCATTTGGTGATACCTGCACTAAACCAGAATCTGTATTTTCATTATAAACTTGTAAATTTAAATTATAATTATACTCAATTGCCTTCGCTGTCTTTCTAAATTCTTTACCCTTACTACTTTCAATATACGATTTAAATGCCGATAAATTATTCTTCTTTGAACTTGATAAAGATTCTAATACATCCTCCACATAAGGACGAGAATAGATTTTAGAATCCTTATGTTCTTCTGCCTTTTTCTTCATGCCCATCATCGTTGTCATTAATGTAGACATATCACTCGAACTCGATTGAATCTCAATCGGATAACTGGCCATTGTATCATTTTCCATTTGATCAATATACGACTGCATACCATGCGACAATGACATGATCAAAGCAATTCCAATAATGCCAATGCTTCCGGCAAAAGATGTTAAAAATGTACGTGCCTTTTTTGTCATTAAATTATTTAAACTTAATGAACAAGCCATTTTAAAAGACATGCCAGGCCTTTTTAATACACTCGTATCCACATTCATTTCTTGTTCATTAAAAGGATTGGAATCCGATACTAAAGAACCATCCTTTAAACGTATAATTCGACTCGAATATTCATCTGCCAATTGCGGATTATGGGTGACCATAATGACAAGCTTATCTTTAGAAATTTCCTTTAAGATCTCCATAATTTGCACACTTGTTGCACTATCCAAAGCACCGGTTGGCTCATCGGCCAAAATAATATCTGGATTATTGACAATAGCACGGGCAATCGCTACACGCTGCATTTGTCCACCTGACATCTGGGTTGGCTTTTTATGAATTTGATCCGAAAGTCCAACCTTATTTAAAGCCTCTATAGCTCTTTTTCTTCTTTCCTCTTTATTGACTCCCGTTAGTGTTAAAGCTAATTCTACATTACTTAAAACACTTTGATGCATGATCAGATTATAAGATTGAAACACAAAACCAACTTGATGATTACGATACGTATCCCAGTCTTTATCACTATAATCCTTTGTACTTTTTCCATTGATAATTAAATCACCAGAAGTATAATGATCTAAACCACCAATAATATTTAGAAATGTAGTCTTACCACATCCACTCTGTCCAAGTATTGAAACAAATTCATGTTCACGAAAAGAAAGTGATACACCTTTTAATGCATGTACAATTTCATCTCCTGAAACATAATCTTTCATAATATTTTTACATTGAAGCATAAAAAGCCCTCCATATTTTCTTAATTATAGAAAATTATCTCTTGATTTTTCAATCAACTGATTTTAACATATTGTTACGAAAGCAACAGGTGTTGATTATGAATAGAAAAATACAAATGACAAAAAAATTCATTCGTCTCGCTTTATTCGAATGTCTAAAAGAAAAAGACATCAATAAGATTACCATTTCTAGCTTATGTGAAAAGGCCGATATCAATCGTTCAACCTTCTATAAATATTATGGTAGTCAATATGATGTCATTAAAGAAATGGAGCAAGAAGTCATTCAATTGATCAATGAACAATTAAATGATCAGCCAAAAGAAACTTCTTTTATCCAATTACTCCAATTTTTAAAATCCAACAAAGAAACCATCAAAATCTTTTTTGAATGCAATGTCGACAATGAATTTCCTAAACAAGTTCTAGCACTCGATTCCATCAACAATCAGCTTGAACAAGTCTCACAAAACGATCCATACATCAAAAACTACATCCTTTTTGGATCTTTGGCAACCATTCAACAATGGATCGATGCAGGATGTATTGAATCTTGTGAAGAAATTGCGAATATCATCAATCACATTGTAGGTAAACTTGTGAATTAATCAAAAACACGATTTTTGTATACACGAATTGAAATCAGCATGGAAATAAAATATAGAATAAAACTTGTAATCAATAAACCCACACTAAACATTGTAGGATCCATAGTATTCAATATAGTTTCAATAGATTCAAAGAATTTAGGAATAAATTGATTTAAGAAAGCGAATAAGAAGGTACATCCAAACACAACCACAAACAATACAATTCTTCCTTTTTCGTTGCCTTCCTTTAATTGAAATGGCAAAGATAGAGCTAACAACAACAAAGCGGTTGATAAGATTATAAGTGTTTCCATGAAGCCACTTTTACTAAAACAGCTTAATATTGTGACAAACACAAAACCAATTCCCGTAATAATCAAAGAAAACAAATATTTTTCTTTCACATAATCCGATTTAGAAATAGGCAACGTAAACAAAGTCTTTAAGCCGTGATTGGCTTCATCATACGAAATTGTAGATAAGCTTAATATCGCAAGAACCATCAAGATATAACCTGTCGCAAATGAAATATCATTTATCCCACCAATGATTCCAATGAACAACATAAACAATATGACTTTCTTACTTTTTATCATCAACAAGAAATCTTTGACTAACAATCCCTTCATACAGTTTCCCCCTTGATCATATATTCCATCAAATCATCAATATGTGCTTTTTCAATGACTAGATTCGAATAGTTTTCTACATAAAATTGTCTTTCATTTGTAAGATAAGTCGAACCTATCTTTTTTAATGCATAGCTTAAATCCACAGTTTCATCAACACCCTTTAATAGTGCATAAGATTCTAGATCCTGTTCTTGCAGAATGATTTTTCCTTTTTCAATAAAATAAAATTCATCACACAAACCCTCCAAATCACTTGCGATATGTGAACTAATTAGTATAGAAGCCTCTTCATTTTGTTCCATATAATCACGCAACAAATCTAATACTTCATTTCGTGCAATCACATCTAAACCACTCGTTGGTTCATCCAACAATAATATTTTCGCATGAAGACTTGTCGCAATAATGATCTTCAATTTTGAAAGCATACCTGTAGAATATTCTTTTAATGGTTTTTTTGGATCCAATTCAAATCGAGAAATCATAGAATCAAAATAATCACAATCAAAATGTTTATAGGAATACATTAGAATCTTTTTAATTTCAAGAACATTTAAAACCAAACTAAAACTCGAATCATTCCATACAACCCCAATTTCTTCTTTATTCACTTGATTTGTATGTTTATCATCATCTTCAATCAAGCCAAGATACAATTTAAACAAAGTGGTCTTACCCGAACCATTTCGACCAATCAAAGCCGTTATTGTTCCTGGCTTTAATTCAAGTTTACAATCCAATTTAAAATCATTATATGTCTTTACAAATCGCATATTCATTCCTCCATCAAGATATCAAATAAATCTTTAATTTCATCCTTTGATAAATCATAAGATTTCGCTTTATCCAATATCTTCTCTAAATCCTTTTGAATTTCAACTACACGCTGCTCATGTACCAAGCCAGGATTTACCCCCAACACAAACGAACCCTTACCTTGAACCGTTCTACATAAGCCATCCGCTTCTAATATGTCATATGCCTTTTTAACAGTTAAAGCCGATATTTTTAAATCTTTTGATAGACCACGAACACTCGGTAAAGCATCTCCTTCTTTTAACTTACCATCCACAATATTTTGTTTCACTTGATTCACAATCTGTTCATAAATAGGAATCATTGAACTATTATTGATAATAATCATTGTATCACCTTCTATATAACAGTGTATAACAGTATATATCACTTGTAAAGAAAAAAATTAGGATAAAACTATCCTAATTCAAATGTCATCGTTAAACTATAACGTACATATAGAAACTAAGCCGTGCATTTAGCGAGACAGAACACAAACCGTTAAAGTAAAAACGGGTAATACTCACTTGAAACGGTGAAACTAAAAACGGGTAACGTAGTCTAGAATTAGACTAAAAAAGCCGTTTCAATTTAGTCATTTCGACAAAAATGACTAAATTGAATTCAAGTTATTCCAAACTAAGCAGGAAGCTGAAGTTGTTGTTGAAAAAATGCATAACACACTGTTATACTAGGCTTTGTTGGATGAGCCATAAATCATAACCTCTGTAAATCATCCAACATTTCCTATTTCTAGAGCTGGCGTTTAACCCTTTCTGCTAGCTCTTTTTTTGTGCCTTTTCAATTAGAAATCAAGCAAAAAAAAGAGACATTCTAAGTGAATATCTCCAGATTCATTTCTGTATGATTCTAATTTTCACATTTTAATTCCTTAATCCCATACTCGTGAATTATATTCTCAGGAGCATTAGAATCAGCAGGATATAGTATTCCAGAAGCCGCATACTCATATTGTTCTAGTTGCAGTACTGCTGGATCAAAAGGTTTAACATCCACGTTGTATTCAGTGTAAACATTGTCTTCATCTGCAACCAAATCTGCTTTTATACATTCATCAATTTCATCAGCAGCATCATCTATTGTTTCTCCGTATGCAACACCAATTAATTCATGGTGGCTCACATTTTCTTCTAAATGTTTTAAAGATCTAAAAATCTCATATCTGTTCATGTATCTGTTCCTCTTATTTTCTTATTCATGAGTATAGCACCACGTATAATTTCGAAACAACAAAATCACGCCATAATTATAATGGACCCTGTTTACCACTGAGTACGTACGGTAATTTGCGATTACGTGGAAAACCCCACAAAACAGAAAAATCAATAGTGGTGTATTTTGATGCAAAGTACGTTGAACCCCGAAAAAATTGCCCAATCGCCTTTGGTTCATAGAAAAATTACATTTTAATGCGATAAATTTCGATGAGCATATTGAAAAATGACACATCTTCGTGTTATATGGTGTGTATACACGATAAGCGTGAATGGAGGTAAGGCAGATGAAAAAGTTATTGTCTTGTGCGTTCAATATGGATAGCGGTTGCGTGGAGCTGAAGTTTAATAATGGCAGTATGATTGCTATTAACTGCACCGCCGTCGAAAACGAAGTTGTCGATAATATGTATAAGCGGTCAGAGCTTGACTATCTTATCTACAATGACTCGTTGGCGTATGCCAACCTCGTTTTGAATAGTAACCCAGAGGCGTATCTCAAATCTGTTACTGAGTACAAGCCTTTGGACTAAAGTTCGGTATACCAAACACCGAATTAAGAATGGACTTTGAGAGAAAGTGAGATAACAATATGAAACAGATTATTACTATTCAGCACACGCAATCAATTCACCACACAAATGGTATGGTGGGTTCTTGGACAGATTGGGATCTTTCTGAATTAGGCATTGAACAGGCTGAAAGAATAGGGCAGAAGTTAGCAAAGCAGTTATCCGGTCACAAAATTGTTATGTATGCTTCCGATCTTCTGCGAGCAAAGCACACCGCTGAAATTGTCGCAAAACATATGGGAATCACACCTAACATTAGAACGGAACTTCGAGAGCGTAATTTAGGTAAATGCGTTGGCAAATCTGTTCAGTGGCTTCGTGAGAACATTGAGGTTCAAGAGAAAACCATTGATGACAGGATGTTTTCTGATGCTGAGAGTAGACGAGACGAATGGAATCGCTTAAAACCTCTTTTTGACGAGATAATGGCAAGTAATGATGAATGTATCATTGTAGTATCACATGGCGATTTGCTGAGCGTTTGGAATACGATGTTCCTCGGAATGGATGTGGAAACGCTGAATCAGTTTAGAACTTTTGGTATGGCAGGCGGCGTTTCTTTCATGCTTCAAAACGATGAGGGTAAGCGATTTATCAAGAAAATGAACGATTTGTCTTACATGGCAAATCAATTTATATGAGAAAAGCGTGAGGAATAAATAAAATGGACTTTGAACAACTTGCAAAAATAGAAAATGAGAGTGAACGTGTAAACAGAACCTACGATATATTCAACGAGGATGCAAGGCTCAATCATTCCAAAGCCGCACGAGTTGAATTTTTGACTACCGTTCCTACATAGAAAAATATTTGAAAGATGGCGACAAGATACTCGACATTTGCGCAGGTGCAGATGAATACAGCCTCTACTTTGTTCGTAAGGGTTATGAAGTCTCGGCTCTTGAACTTGCCGATGCCAATATTACCGCATTCAAAAAGAAACTGACACCCGAAGATAAAATCGATCTTGTTCAAGGCAATGCCCTTGACCTCTCTCGATATGCAGATAAGTCGTTTGATATTGTCCTTCTGTTCGGCCCGCTTTATCATTTGAAAAATGATGCGGACAAACAGAAATGTATCAGCGAAGCAAAGTGTGTCTGCAAGGACGGCGGCAAGATCTTCTTTGCTTTTATTTCCAACGATTTTGTTTTCCTCACCGAGTTCGGATACGATGTGAATTATTTCAACAACGGTGATTACGATAAGGAAACATTCAAACTCAACGCCTTTCCGTTTGTGTTCCATACTGTTGGTACTGCGAGAAAACTTCTTGCAGATGGCGGTATAAACATCTTACACGAGGTTGCATTCGACGGAGCAAGCGAGCTTTTGGCGGCAAGGTTCAACGAAATGAGCGACAAGGACTATACGCAGTATCTTCGCTATCACTTTTACATCTGCGAAAAGCCGGAACAGGTATGACCGAAATCATATCTGTTCCAAGAAATTTACATATTATTGTTTTATGACCAACGAGCCTCGTAACAGATCCTGTTTTTTTATGCCTAATTGTGAGAACCTTAGACTAGTTTTAGGCTATATTACCCAGTCTTAGTTTAACGATTTTGAGCACTTTTATCGGATTGGATTTCTAAATGCACTTTATAGTTTCACATAAGGAATCCATTCAATGCATAAAGGAGATAAAAGAGCTCGCCTAAGTTTCATAAAAGAAACAATAAAAAGGGAAAGCCGGTTAAGCTTTACCCGTTACTAGTTTTGTCTATACATCAAATGTCATCGTTAAACTATAACGTGCATATAGAAACTAAGCCATGCATTTAGCGAGACAGAACACAAACCGTTAAAGTAAAAACGGGTAATACTCACTTGAAACGGTGAAACTAAAAACGGGTAACGTAGTCTAGAATTAGACTACAAAGACTACTTCTCGTGTTTGTTTAGAGTATTCTCTGAGTAAACAAAAAAACAAAGAAACATTAAGTCTCTTTGTTCTTAGGCGTTCGAGATGTAATCACAGATATTCTTAGATGCAGGTGCTTTCGATGAAGGTCTTCTCTTTTTACAACTTGGACAAACCATCCTCACAGAAACCTCCAAAACACTCCCAATAGTTAAATAGAAGACATAAAAAAAGTGGGTAAATTGATGAGGTTTACCCGTTACTAGTTTTGTCTATACATCGACAAACTGAAAGTTTAGCGTGCTTTTTCTTTCACCATAAACCCTAACAAAAATCCCACAACAAATCCCATGAAATGAAATATTAATGTAGACACGCCTAACATATTAGATAAAACAAAATAAGCCATTAAATAGTAGAATCCTTTTTGCAATTTATATTCGTCCCATAATTCTCTATTTTTTACAAGCCAATTTGCAAGTACACCTATGCAAGCAAATATTGCTGGTGAAGCTCCGTAATGATAGCCACTAGGATATAACACAATAAGTATGATACCAGCAAAAATTAAGCCAATATGATAAACTAGTACAAACCATATTGTTCCAATCTTTTTTTCCAAATACAGGCCTACATACCATAATCCCAAAAGATTTGCTAATAAGTGCCATACGGCAGTCTGCGTATATCCATATGTAATTAGACGAAATAGCTGAAAATCCCTAAAAACAGTTGCATATGATACACTTGTATAATCAACTACCTTACCTCCGCCAGATAAGAACATCCAAAGCAAATTACAATCGGACACAAAAAAATTTGTTATAAAAACTATAACCATAATAACAATTGCTATTTTGCTAAATCTATTATATTTAATGTTATTCTTCATAATATCATTTCCTTGCATTCAATTTCTCCTATTTTCCATCAAACATATAAACTTATATCGTATCTCTCTTACAACTTCCGATTTATTGATTTATTTTAACACAAAATATAAGTGGTTTGTAGAGAGGAAATATATCGTGTTTAATTTTCATACAAAAAATTTGTAACACCATCATATTACCAATTTGTAAACGTAATTCTTAGTTTAACCGTTTTAGTGCCAACTCACTGTATGAGTTTTGTAAAAGAAATTGTTAGTTTAAGGAAAATGCGTTCATTTCACTGAATCACTTTCTTAAAAGAAGCTCTTAGTTTAAGAAAAAGATTTGTTTTCACTTCATGAAACTAAGAATTACGTTTACTTACTCATGCTCAATGAAGCACAAAAAAAGCAGAACCTTTCGATCCTGCTTGTGGTTATCATCGTTTTAGAAAACACATCTAGAAGTTGCTTACTTTGCGTCTGGATATGTGTCTTCAAATCTATCAGCATATCTATTGTGCTTTTTATACTTGAAGAACATGGCAACTAAGAAAACAACAGCTACGGCACCTAAAGCGTAAACCATCCAATCTAATGACATCATATACTATGTCCTCCTTTTCACTTATATTGTACCATATACCTTGATACAATCAAAGCGTTTACATATGAAATTCTATAGTCTGAAAATCGGGTGCTAACTTTTAAAAACTTATTTATATTCGATACCTATCATAATTATTTGAATTATAGGTAAAAAGTTTTTTAAGCACAAATTACATATAACCTATGTCAAAATATAACCGAATCAGAAAAAATAAGAGAGCGTTTTGTTGCACTCTCTTATTTGCTTGGTATTATTTTGTAATTCTTTTATTTATCATTTTCTTAATATGTTCTGCTTCTTTTACATCTTCAAGATAAATATCTGTGTTCATTCCAGTTTTTCTGTCAGAAATATAAGCGGCATTAATTGTTCCATCTTTTAAAGAAATTTTTAACCCTACATAAAAAGATGGTTCAAGTGCGCCACTAAGGAAAGTTGTTCCACCTAAAACTTGGTGAGAAAACGGTACGCTTTTACCTCTAAAATTAGCATCTTCATTTAAAACAGATACTTTGGCAATTTTGTCATAATCAATAAAATCAACATTTCCGATAAGTATGTTTAGTCTTTTATTTTCGTCGTCAAATTCAAGACATTTAAAATTTTTTTCTGGCATACGATTCACCTCCATTTGCCTTGTCTTTTCTTGCTTATAGTATACCATTTTCTATTCATGAATGTTAAAAAAACATATCTTTATTCTATAGTATGAAAAAGTGAAAAAAACAAAGAAACATTAAGACTCTTTGTTCTTAGGCGTTCGAGATGTAATCACAGATATTCTTAAATGCAGGTGCTTTCGATGAAGGTCTTCTCTTTTTACAACTTGGACAAACCATCCTCACAGAAACCTCCAAAACACTCCCCATAGTTAAATAGAAGGCATAAAAAAAGCGGGTAAATTGATGAGGTTTACCCGTTACTAGTTTTGTCTATACATCGACAAACTGGAAGTTTCCGTTGCTTGTCTATTTATATAAAGCCTCTTTTTTTTGCTTCTTCAATCAATATAGGTTGAATTAAAGGATATGTCCAATTTTCAACTAACTTATCTGAAATCAATATCTTCTCAATCTCACTATGTAATTCCTCAAATGAGTTAATGTCTGCAATAAATAACATTCCGAAAGTTTCATCATCAATATTTTCATTTACTCGTGTCTTTCCTTTAACAGAATACACACATATTGGTTCAATTCTAAAATCAACTGCTCCTGTTTCTTCTTGTAATTCTCTTTTAGCTGTTTCTAAAATACTTTCTCCAGGTTCTCTGTGACCTCCTGGTATTTCATAAGTCTCTCTTTCTTTGTGTTTACAGAATACCCACTTGTTATCTGTTTTGGATATTATCACTGCAAACTTCAAAAATTCATCTGCGACATTGTCATAAAATTTTACTTCTACCATTCTATCAATACCTCGTCAAATTCTAATTTGTCAGTCCAAAATCAGGACTCCTGCACAATCGGACATTTGTGTAAATGAAAGAGCCGGAAAATCTTTTCTCAGTTCTTCAACGACAAAGTAGATTTCATCATTATCCCATGTGTCTCCTGCCTTCAATTTACACTGTTCTAAATCCTTTCGTGTTTCAAAGGCAACATCGCCGATTATAATTTTGCCGTTTTTCTTTAAGTGATTACGCAATTCTAGAAAGAAATCTTTCTTCTGATCATCCGTCAAATGATGCAAAGAGTATGTCGCAACAATATAATCATAACGAAAATTTTGCAATGGTTCGACAAGCTCTTTTGAAAAGTCCCCCTGATATAAATGTGCATTGGGCATTTTCTCAGATGCCAACTCAATCATCCTAGATGAAAAGTCCTGTCCATATATGGAGCACCCTTGCTCATATAGCTTTGTTGTTAATGTACCTGTCCCGAACCCAATATCCAAAACAATAGCATTTTCAGTTTTCATTATAGTCTGAAAAATGAATCCAAGTACCTTTTTGTAACCAGCAAAAGGATATGTGTTTTTCTCATCAGAAATGCCGACAGTTTTGTCGTAACCATCTGCCCAAAGATCAAACTCTTTTTTATCTAGCATATTTACTCCCTCCATAACTTCTAATTTATCTAGCTAAATAATATCATACACCTTAGTTTTTAAACATTTGCTATATTAACCAATTTAGCTAGAATTACAATTCTCTTATTGTTATCTCTTGTATCACAAGTAACCAATGTCATTAATCGATCTTCTTTATTTACTGAAACACCAGTCTTATACAATCCCCTATTAATGGAATCTGATATAAAGGCATTAATCTGCTTATCAAGTTATATGCAGTAACTACATAGACAAAAATTGCTACACCTGCAAATATCATAGCATCTTTCTTTGCACCATTATCATAACACTCCCTTGCATTCGTCAAAAAGGTTAATCCCATAAAAACAAACATAATTGGCAGTGTTATATCAGTAGACACTATGTTCATCAGTCCAAGAGAACCGAATATAATGGTTAAAACACTAAATATTGCTTTCTTGGTACGCATAAGTACTTCTCCTTCCAAATTCTGTTTCTTTTTTAGATACACTCATTTATTCGAGATTTTTTATAACTAAGTTGTAATTGCTATCATAATGCAGTCCAAGTTCTCTATACATTCTATCGTTTACCTTATCTAAGGCTTTTTTGTATTCTGCGTACTGTGGAGATAGCACCATCAAATTAGGAATGAATATGTCGTTATATCCTTTATCTTGGAACTCTTTCTGCATTTTTCTCTGGGCAATAAATGACGGATGATATTTCATAATGCCAGTTTTCATTTTAGCACCTTTCTTTACCATTTCTTTTAATTTTTCATATTCGCTTTCGCTCATATCACGATAATAAGCTATCATCTCATCTGCAGTTCTTGTTTCCGGTGCAATCCCACCTGCTATTTTTACACCTATTCCCATAATAAAAGGAACTTTCAATGTCGTTTCATCACAATACTCTAATATGTTCCGTAAGGCTTGCTTCTGTTCCAGAGTCTTTAATCTCACATTCAGAAATAGTTTGAAGTGACTTTTTAAGTAATCTCCCCATTCTTTCCCCGGTAATAAAGACTCAATCGCATTTTCGACAGTTTGGTAATCAAGTATCTCATTTGCCTTGTCTGCATTACCATCATCTATAAATTGCTTCAACGCTTCAAGTTCTGAGTCCTGTAAAATTTTTTCCTGTAATTTTTCCTGATAAATACGTAAAAGAATACTTTTATCATCTTTTTCCAAAAGGGTTTGTATATCTTTAATACCAATCCCAAGCTTTCTATATACCGAAATTTTTTTTAAAGTTTTAACGTCTTGCATGGAGTAGTTTCGATAGCCGTTGCTATCTTTATCTACTGACAACAATCCTTTTTCTTCATAGTATTTAACTGCACGCTTTGTCATTCCGACTTCCTTAATAATTTCATTTAATAACATCGGACACACCTCCTTGTGATGATAGTATAAGGGTGTACATTACGTACAAGTCAATATATTTTTGAAGTTTTCATTTCAATCATACAAATTCGATTTATTGATTTATTTTACACAAAATATAAGTGGTTTGTAGAGAGGAAATATATCGTGTTTAATTTTCATACAAAAAATTTGTAACACCATCATATTACCAATAAAAACTTGTAAAACCTATATCGCTTTATAACTGTTTTCATGAAACTAACAGCTTCTTTTAAGAAAAAGATTTGTTCTCACTTCATGAAACTAAGAATTACGTTTGCTTATTCGTGCTCAATAAAGCACAAAAAACAAAGAAACATTAAGTCTCTTTGTTCTTAGGGGTTCGAGATGTAATCACAGATGTTCTTAGATGCAGGTGCTTTCGATGAAGGCCTTCTCTTTTTACAACTTGGACAAACCATCCTCACGGAAACCTCCAAAACACTACACATAGTTAAATAGAAGGCATAAAAAAAAGCGGGTAAATTGATGAGGTTTACCCGTTACTAGTTTTATCTATACATCAAAAAATTTCTTTGCGTTGTTATAGAAAATATCTTCTAAGCCATTTTCATCAACGCCACACATTAATACTTTTTGCATCTCAACTGTAGGATGATGGAAAGGACCATCCGTTCCAAACATTATACGATCATGGCCAACCGTATCATATGCTTCTTTAATTTTTGTATGCATAGGCATACCCGACATTTCTAAGTAAATATTTGGATATCGTCTAGCCATTTTTAATGCTGCATCAATATAAACTCCATGACCATGTCCCATATGAATCATTAATACTTTACAATTTGGATGTCTTTCGGCAAGTAATCCAATTTGCCAAGGAAGTGAATAAGGTGGATGGCCTGAATGTATACAAACAGGAATACCATATTCTTCGGCTTTATCTAATATAGGATCTACAATTTCACTATCCGCACAATAGGCATGGCGTAATGGTTGTAGTTTAATGGCTTTAAAACCAAGCTTTACATATTTATCAATCAAATCTAAACAATCTGGCTCTAAAGGATTTACATAGACACACCCTTCAATACGACCTGGATATTTCTGCATAGCCTTGTAAGCTACTTCATTATCCAAAACACAAATCATTGTCGTTTCAATTTCATATGTATCCATTAACGAAATCAATTCGTCTACATCCATTTTTACATTGGCCCATCCACCAATGTATCCTAAGTGTGCATGTGCATCGATCTTTTTCATGCGGTAGCTCCTTGTAAAGATAGCACTTTAGATTTAGCCAAAACATTCGCAATAATCGCATAAATAACTAGACCCATAATCGTTTGAGCTAAAAGTCTAGGTACAGACGCAAAGGCGACTGCTGCAGTAAATAAAGGAATCTTAAATAATGTATATGCGAAACATTGAAACAAACCACCAAGGCTAGCTCCAACAATCCAATCCATTTTTTCATTATTTCCCTTTTCAAGTATAACACCCATGATATATCCCATGATGAATTTAAAGATAAAAGTTGGAAGTACCCAAATCATGGCTCCAGTCAATAAATCACTTAATGCTGCACCTAATCCTGCAGCTAAAGCACCATCCTTTTTACCTAAATAAAGTACAGCAAGAAATGCCATACAATCTCCCATATGTGTATATCCTCCAGTTGCTGGATTTGGAAGCTTAATTGTGAATGTACATACAAAGATCAATGCGACCATTAAAGCTGTTTTTGCGATTCTTCTTGTCGTTTCATTTGTCATAATCCTGTCTCCTTTTTAAAACTTGTCCCTATATTAGCATTTTACTGTATTCTTTAAAATATACAGTTTTAACTTAATTTTAAGGGACAGCAATTTAAGAAACATTTAAGGATTACATGTTTTAATAAGCCCATGAAAAAATTATTAATGTCATTCTTATTGATTTTTTGTATAGGATGCACCTTTACATTTCTCAATGAAACAAATATAAACATTTCTGCCAAAAGCACAAAAGAAACCATTATGATCGATGCTGGTCATGGAGGATATGATGTAGGGGCTGAAAGTTCCTATGGTGATTATGAAAAAGACATCAATTTAGATATTGCTTTACTTGTTGGAAAACAACTCAAGTCCTATGGCTACAACGTTGTATATACACGTACAAGTGATTCTGTTTCTTGGCCAAGCAATAATAAGAAGGATTTACAAGCACGTTGTGATTTAGCAAAGAAAAAAAATGCCGATCTCTTTGTATCCATACATTTAAATTCAAGTGAATGTGAAGCCAATGGATATGAAATTTATTGTGATTTCAACAACAAGAACACTTTGAAAGTGTCCAACTCCATTCTTAAACAACTCGATAAACTCGATTATTCAACCAATCGAGGCTTATTAGATACAAATGGAACACCTTTGTATGTTGTCAAAAACAACAAAGTGGATGCCATTTTGATTGAAACTGGCTTTATATCGGATGACTCCGATTTATATTATCTTAAAAATTATACAAACAACATCGCCATAGCCATTGCCGCAGGCATCAAAAAAAGTGGTAATCCGCAATTAGATAGGGTCGACTAAAAGTTGGCTTCAAAAATTGTAGGGCCGAAAACCCTATGTGTGTTTAAAGGATTATTAACTAGGGAGCAGAGATTTCAATATCTCTGCTCTTTTATA
>SKER01001491.1_pt1 | contig 18867 bp, 16 predicted proteins | sample 4826961 | NCBI WGS metagenome assembly SKER01 (sample SAMN11008804, study PRJNA524170) | human gut metagenome | biome: Human fecal sample; material: Feces; isolation source: fecal sample from pouch patient p47 | host: Homo sapiens | place: Israel: Tel-Aviv | collected 2016-11-16 | reverse complement strand
CCGTCTCCATGGTTCCAAGAGTTATCGTGTACCGTGGCTGTTTGATGAAGAAGCTGTAGATGTATGCCGTAAGTTTACAAAGCTGAAATTAAGATTACTTCCATATCTGTATTCCATGGCTGTGAAATCACACAGAACCGGTATTCCGTCCATGCGTGCAATGATCATGGAATTCAACGATGATCCGGCAACAAAATATCTGGATATGCAGTACATGTTAGGTGACAGCATCCTGGTTGCGCCGATCTTCAATAAAGAAGGACATGCAGAATACTATTTGCCGGCCGGAAGATGGACCCATCTCTTAAGCGGAGAGGTAAAAGACGGCGGAAGATGGTATGAAGAAGACTATGATTTCTTCTCATTGCCTGTATTCGTGAGAGAGAACACATTGCTTCCGATTGGTGCAGTAGATACTACGGTTGATTATGAACTGGAGAAAGATGTACAGATTCAGGTTTATGAATTGAATGGAACAAGCTCCTGTGAAATAGTGACACGTACAGGGGAATCTGCATTTACAGTGAATGCAGTAAAAGAGGGAAATAAATTGACTCTGGAAACAACCAAAGAGAATCCGGGAATGACATATTTGCTCAGAAATATTCATGAAGTTTCAGCAGTTAAAGGTGGAAGTGTAGTGAAGGATACAGAAGATGGTATCATTCTGGCAGCAGAAAGCGCTAAGACAAAGGTGACATTCTAATCTGTGAAAACGAACAGAATTCTTCAGATGAATGAGTGCAGGTTCGGATGAAACTCGGATAAAATGGAAATGGAAGAATAAGAAAAACAGGAATAAGAAACAGGAGGCTTGTCAGTGATGGACTGATGAACCTCCTGTCTTTGTTTTTTACTCAAAAATCTAATTGTTTTTTGATAAGTAGATATCCTTATTTACAAAATATGCAGTTAAGCTGATCACTGCGGTAAGAAGCAGAAAGAAGATTCCAAGGAATACTGTGATGCCGCTGGAATGTACCATGATTTTGAACAGATCAGTAAAGGTAATGGAAATATCCTGGATGTAATCGGAAATAATATCCGGAATGCTGGATTTGATCCGCCACGGGATGTACAGAAAATCCGTTACAACTAAAAAGATACCACTCAGTAAACAAAATCCGTAACTGAGCAGATATTTCCACCGCTTTGTCAGCAATCCTGAAATTGCTACAGATAAAACAGAAAAAATGCAGGGTATAATAAAACTGATTTTATACATGAAAAGCAATCGGGAAACTTCTTTGATTTCAACAAGTTGATCTCCAACAACTTTGGCAGTTTCGCCTGCCAGACTATGTACCAGATCTTTCAGTAAGCTGTTTTCACTATCTTCGGAATCTGTCAATGTGGTATCTTCCAGAAGACTGGTAACGTTATTTTTTATAATATCTCCAGCAGTATTGCTGTGTATGGAAGAAGCACCCAGACAGACTGCCGCCAGAAGACCAGTGATTAATATGATTGTTGTGAACAGTTTATTCATGTGGAGATTCCTTCTTTCTTTATTGCAGTGAGTGTATGAACTATATATTGGCATAGATATAAATTGCGAAACGATTGTTTGGACTCATACGACTTACTGAAACTAGCTATTTGTCATTTAAGCTACATTCACATCTTCTTCTATATCAGATTCTACAAAATTAGCAGTAACTGTAAAATCGGATGATGCATTGTAGACTTCTGTAAAATCTTGCGATTCATTGCAATTTTCTATAAAATCGGAAGTTTCGTTCTGAGCGCTTATATTTATGCTGATTGTCTGATCATGAGTCAGATACATGACCCACATAAAAATAATAACAAGAATACAGAGAATAAGGATAACTTTAAGCCCTCTGTATTTCTTTTTAGATTTTGTCTTCTTGTTGTCAACAGATCTGGCCGGCGTTGATGGTGGCTTTGGTGCAGACTTTGGCATCTCTGTAAAATTTTCTGATTCATAAAGTGCAGAATATAACTTCTGCATGGACTGGAAACGATCTTCCGTATGAATACTCATACCTTTTTCAATTGCATAGGCAGCTACAGGCGGACAGTCAGAAGCAAGTTCCCGGATCGGCTGCAGATTTTCGTGATAGGCACGTTCCAGAGATTCCGGAGGAATGGTTCCTGTGATGCAGCGGTACATCGTGGCACACAGCGCATAGACATCTGTCCAGGGACCTTGGTTTCCGTGGGCACGGTATTGTTCTTCCGGTGTATATCCCGGTTTTAACATAATAGACATACTCTTTCCGGTTGAGAAAATATAATCTCTGGCACCGCCGAAATCAAGAATTTTAACTGCTCCGTCTTTACAGAGCATGATATTGTCAGGACTGATATCACGATGGATCAGATTCATATCATGAACTTTTGCCAGAGAATGAATCACTGGCTTCATCATTTGCAACGTTTTTTGAGCAGAGAGCTTTCCTCCATTTTGTCTCAGATAGGATTTCAGGGTTATTCCGTTGATATATTCCATTACAATATATGCGGTATGATTTTCCTTGAAGAAGTCCTTCACTGAAACAATTTCAGGTAAGTTATTGCACTTTGCAAGAAGCCTTGCCTCATTAATAAATTTCTCCCGCCCTTCTTCAAATATGTCATGCATAGAACTTGAATAAGAAATGACGGTATTGCTTTCAGATCTGTTTCTGGTTGCACATCCATTTGGATAGTATTCTTTGATCGCAACTTTCATTTCCAGATTCAGATCCATACCAATATAAGTAATGCCAAAACCGCCTTCGCCGATCGCCATACCAAGCAGATATTTACCTGCAAGAATGGAAAATGGCTGGAGATGATAAGGTGGGATTTCTGCTGTTTTCGGATCAAATCCACAGAAAGGGCAGATCTCACTGGCACTGTTTTTTTCCTGCATGCAATGTATGCATAAATTTTCTATTTTCATATGTAACTCCTTGGGTTAGATAGTTTTATTATAATCACAAAATGCATGTAATACAACCCAAAACAGGAACTGATTAATAACATTAATAGCATAAATATGCGCATAAAATGATGGTCTACATAGTGGAAAAACATGAAAACATGTATTATAATGAATAAGAATATATAGTTTAGAGAAAAAGCGTATGAATAGTTTGAAAACATTGAATATAAAAGAAATTGGAAAGAGAGCAGGAGAAATACTGCTGATATTTCTATTCTGTCTGTTTTACAGATGCCCGTTTAAGTTATTTCTGCATGTCGAATGTCCGGGATGTGGCATGACGCGGGCTATGATTTCTGTATTAAAACTGGATTTCAGACAGGCATTTGCGTATCATCCATTATTTCCGATAGTGATTCTGGGAGGAGTCTATTATATATTCCGGACACAACTTCGGAGGTGGTTTCATATTGGAGCTAAACAGGAAAACGTGATGTTGCTGGTAGCCGGACTGATTTTTCTGGGAAGATGGATATGGATGAGAATCTGATTGAATCAAGTAAATTTTCTGTTTCAATTGCGAAAAGCAATAAGAAGTGGGTGGAGACTTGCTTGAGGTTAAGATAGAAATTTTTGTAAGAAGTACGAGGGAGAAACAAGATGCTTGAAAAAAGAAAGAGACGGGTGAAACTTATTATCCTTACAGTAATTTGCATTGTACTGGCGGGAGTTTCTGTAGCGGAAGGATTTTTGTATTTACAGACAAGAAGAAATTACGATCATTTACAGTTGCAGAAAACGGAGATTAAACAAAAATATAAAGCAATTAAGAGTCAGGTGAGTGAAAAGGATGAGAAGATTACTCAGCTTGAACAAGATGTGGAAGATCTGAAACAGCAGGTGCAGACTTTACAGCAGATCCAGACAGAAGCTGCCCAGCAGAATGAAGAAGCACAGGCAGCGGAATCACAAACCACGCAATTACAGACAGAAACAAGTCAGGAAGAAGGAATGCTTTCTCCGCCATCAGGAAATTTAGCATTTTCAGATACACAGTTAAGAGTCGGTGAGGCGATTAGTGATGATGAGATTATAAATATAGATAAATATTTTACTTCTTCTGAGATTAAAAGAGGTGATGCGGTTTTCAACAGGATTAACGGGAAATCTTATCGAGATAATAATGATATTGCCTTGGAAGATCTCAGATATCTGACTATCCCATATTATAATTTTGAGCAGCAGGTGATGCTGGGAGAAATGATTGTTAACGTAGACATTCAGGAGGATGTGCTAAATATCTTCAAAGAATTATTTAATAATAAATATGAGATAAACTCTATGAAATTGATTGACGATTACTGGATACTAGGAACTGATGGAAACAAAGCAGATAACAATTCTATTGAAGAGAATAATACTTCTTGTTTTTGTTATAGACAGGTAACCGGTGGAGAGAGTATTTCCAATCATGGATATGGAAGAGCAATAGATATTAATCCACAGCAGAACCCATATGTGGAAAATGGGAAAAATAGTCATAGAAATGCGGATGAGTATGTGAACAACAGATATGTTGGTGAACCGCATGTAATCGTAGCAAGTGATGAAGATATCTGTTACTCTATATTTACGAAATATGGATTCACCTGGGGAGGTAATTGGACAAATCCGATTGATTATCAGCATTTTGAAAAAGCAGTGGCGTATTAAAACAATAATGGAAGGACCAATAGTATGATTAGCTATTCAATGATAAGTCGCCCAGGCAGCAGGCAGTGTAATGAGGATTCTGTAGAGATGTGTACGATGGAAGGAAACTATGTATTTACACTTGCAGACGGTCTTGGCGGTCACGGGGGCGGGGATGAAGCTTCGGCCTGTGTGACAGGAGAAGCAATTGATGTATTCCGGCGGGAGAGAGACAGTAATGAGTATCTGTCTCATGCGTTTGAAAACGCACAACAATGGCTTCTGCAGAAGAAAGCACAAAAAGGAAAAAAAGAAGAAATGAAGAGCACTATGGTTGTGCTCCAGATTACAGAAAAACAGATACGTTGGGGACATATCGGAGATTCCAGACTCTATTATTTTCACAAAGACCGGATGGTAAGCAGAACTCTGGATCACAGTGTACCGCAGATGCTTGCACTGGGAGGCCAGATTAAAGAAAGGGAAATCCGGCATCATAAGGACAGAAACCGAGTACTGCGTGTTCTCGGGACACCGTGGGAAGGGGAAGCTTATTCACTGGCTGACCCCATTGAGAAAACAGGAGATCAGGCATTTATCCTTTGTTCAGATGGTTTCTGGGAACTGATCACAGAGAAAGAGATGGAGAAAACCTTGAAACAGTCCTACAGCGTGGCACAATGGCTTGAGAAAATGGAGAAGATTGTGCAGAAACATGGTGAGGGTAAAGATATGGATAATTATTCTGCAATCTGTGTTTATATTGATTCTAAGTAAAATACTTACAGGAATCAGACTATGGATGCTTATATTTATAAAGAATATAGAAATTGAACATAGAATATTTATCCGTTGAATAATCAAAATCTATGATTAAAAAATAATTTGAATATTCTTCAACAAAAAAGTTTGAGTGGGGAAGAGAAACATGGCAATTGTAAAGTGTGAAAACGGGCATTTTTTTGACAACAACAAATATACTTCCTGCCCGTATTGTGTGAAACTGGAAAACGAAAGAAACCGGTATGAAGAGCAGATGCGGGATCAGGTGACAATTATGATCCCAAAGAGGGATGATAGTGCAGAAACATCAGAGTCTGTGACTGTCGGTCTGTATGAGCCACCCAAGGGTGATGACCAGAAAACCATCGGCGTTTTCGGCAGACAGTCAGGTAAAGATTTCGTGACAGGATGGCTGGTGTGCACGAAGGGAAGGGAAAAAGGAAGAGACTACCGCATTTATAATGGAAACAACTGGATCGGAAGAGGCTACCAGATGGACATCTGTATCGTAGATGACCCTGCCATTTCAAGAGAAAGACATGCAGTGCTGGTCTATGATCACAGGTCCAACAAATTTTTCCTCTCACCTGGGTGTGGAACTATCACAATGGTCAACCATGAGATGCTTGTAAAAGCAAAAGAAATAAAGAGCAGAGACAAGATCACACTTGGAGAGAGTGAATTTACATTTGTTCCGTTCTGCGTGGAGGGAGAAACATGGGAGAGAGAAGAAAAAGAATAGGAAAAATAACAGGATTTCTACTGACAGGAATGTGTCTGATGCTTCCATTTAATGTATATGCGCAGTCCTGTGAGATAGAGCAGATTTCCTTACATATGCCGGATGTAAGAGTGTATTACCGCAGTGACCAGCAGGAGCAGAATTATGAAGCATATCTGGGTGGGGAAGCTCTGAACTATGATAAATCCGCACAATTCAGCGAGCTGAATGAAGGTGTCGATTATTACATTCTTTTGGATATCTCAGCGTCCATTCCGGACAGTCAGTTTGCAAATATCAAAGATGGTATCATTAATTTTATCTCATCTAAAGGTGAAAAGGATAAATGCGTTCTTCTGACTTTTGGTGATGAATCAAATGTAGTGCTGAATGGCTCTGAGAATCCACAGGATGCAGCAGCTGTTGTCCAGGGATTGCAGAATAAAGATATGGAAACCGTATTATTCCAGACCCTGGTCAAGACCTCAGACATGATCGATCAGGCGGCACAGACAGAGGAGAAACGCCGGGTAATCATTACGATCACAGATGGCGAAGATTGTGTGACAGGACAGGCGACTTCCAATGAGGCAGTAAGCGAACTGAATCATAAGGGAATTCCGATGTATGCCATTGCAGTAGACGTTGGAAAAGAAGAATATATCAACAGTTTCGGAGAACTTGCCCGAAATACAGGTGGTACCCTGAGTATCTTTAATTCAGGAACTTGTCTGGATCTTATGAATCAGATCCGAAATACAGTCCAGGACAGTTACGTGGCATTCTTCCACAGTGATACCAATGTAGCAAGCAACACAAGAGAAGACCTGACTGTGAAATTTCTGGATCAGCAGGTAACTGATACAAAAGAGGTAATCCCTACAAGATGGATTCCGGATACGGAAGCACCACAGGTAGTTCAGTGGGAAAAAGAGAGCGATAACGAACTGAAACTGACATTCTCTGAGAAAGTTCTGAATGCCGATAACCTGGCAGATTATAAGGTAGAAAGAGACGGCGAAGCTGTTGCCGTAGACTCTGTTTTTTATTCAGAGAAAGAAACGCCTTATGCGGTTCTTACTTTCAAGGACAAACTGTATACAGGAAACTATCAGATTAATTTTTCCGGCATTACAGACTGCTCCATGGAGAAGAACGGTATCACAAAGCTGGACAGCTTTGATCTGGACGGAGCGAAAAAGGGCAAATCTACAACGTTCTGGATCATTCTGATCGCAGGAATTGCAACAGTGGTAGTAGCTGGCGTGATTATTGTAGTTGTGGTGACTTATAAGAAAGTCAAGAAGAACAAAGGCGTAATCTATGTGGATGGCAAAGCAACCCTGGCATCCAATGTGGATGTGAAGCAGCATGTTTCCGTGGTAAATCTTCCGCAGAAAACAGTTACTTTCCTGATGAAAGATCAGATCAATGGAAAATGTGAGCTGAAGATTACGATCAATGGAAGTGCTATGGCAGGACGAAGCGATGACTGTGATATTTACTTCGATGATCCAAAGATGTCCAGACAGCATTTTGCGCTGGAGACAGATGGAAATGATGTCTATATCACGGATCTGGAGAGCAGTAACGGAACATTAGTTAACGGAGTCCGATTGAACAGGAGAAGAAAGCTTTTGCCGAATGATGAAATTACAGCAGGGAATATCCAGGCAAAAATTGTCTGGTAACTATACATAGAAGGGAAGCGTATGGAACTGGATAATCTATGGAAAATTGAAACATATACAATGACAGATCAGGGAACAAGGGAATATCAGCAGGATGCAGCCAAAGCTGTTACAGATGGCAGGTCTGCTATGGCAGTTCTCTGTGATGGAATGGGTGGTCTGAAGCATGGAGAAATGGCAAGTGATCAGACCGTGCAGCATTTCCTGAGAGATCTGGAAGAAGCGTGGCCAATCCAGAACATTCCCGGATTTCTGGAAGAAGAGGCCCGAAGGATGGACCGTCTGGTAAGTACTCTTACGGATGAGCAACATCATAAGCTGGATGCAGGAACGACCATTGTGTCAGCTATAATCTGTGAGGGTCTTCTGCACTGGATGTCTGTAGGTGACAGCAGATTATATATTTTAAGAAATAAGCATCTTACGTGCCTGACAAAAGACCACAATTATAAGAACATGCTGCGGGAGAATTTAAAGGCAGGCAAGGTTGATATGGATTTCTATAATTCAGAAATCAGCAGAGGCGAGGCCCTGACCAGTTATCTTGGTCTGGGAAATATCGTTCTGATAGATACGAATGAGATTCCCTTTCAGCTGCAGGATGAGGATATCCTGATGTTGTGCAGTGACGGACTGTACAAGACGCTGACAGAGGAGCAGATTGAAGCAGTAGTTACGGAAAGCGGCGGAAATATTTCCATTGCAGGAGAAAGATTACGAAAGACTGCAGGCAGATGGGGCAGAAACGGTCAGGATAATACGACAGTGATTTTGCTGAAAATCAGCCAGAATTGCGGATAACAGGAGGAAAAAGATATGCCGAAATGCATGAAATGTATGGAGGAATATGAGCAGACAGATTTCTGTCCGTACTGTGGAAGAAAACGAGATGCAGCCTCCGTCTATACAGACCAGATTCCGGAAGAAACTATTTTGAACCGGCGTTTTATCATCGGAGATGCAGTACGAAAGGACAGGATTGGATTTCTCTATATTGCCTGGGATGCACTTCTGGAACAGAAAATTTATATCAGAGAGTGGTTTCCTGTTAAAACGGCGTGCAGAACCCAGGGACAGCTCCTGGTGAAGAGCGAGGTCAGTCAGGATCTCTGGAAACGCCTGGAGGATGCATTCCTTGCACATATGGAGAAACTTCATAAACGTCAGGATATTTCACAACTGGTTCCTGTGTATACTTTCTTTCGGGAAAATAATACGGCATACTGTGTGATGGAATATGTAGAGGGAGTGACTCTGCGTGAGCTTCTGAGTAGGCAGAACCCTCTTAGCCTGTCGGTGGCAGAGAACATTATGGCGAAGCTGCAGGAAGCAGTGTCTGTACTTCATCAGAATGAGATTATTCATGGGAATATTACACCGGATAATATTATCTTGTGCCAGAATGGAGAAGTGAAACTGCTGGATCCGTCATGGTCCGGCGATGCAGTGGATGATATAAAGAATACTGTTTTCTGGAGCAGATATGTACCTGCTTCTTACAGAAAAGTACCATTACACAAGAGCAAAGAAACAGATACATACAGTATGGCGGCCGTTTTTTACAGGATGCTGACGGGAGAAGAACCCTATGGTATTCTGAATGAAAGTATGAAACGGAAGCTGCCGTCTCTATCGGAATATGGCATTACAGTTCCGAAACAGACGGAGAAGCAGGTCATGAAGGATCTGGGAGAAAGTGAGAAAGAAGAAAAAGGATTCTTAAGCTTTTTTCATAGAAAATAAATGAGGGGAAAAGGTATGAGAGAAAGCGTTTTTATTTCTGTCATTGATCCGGAAGGCAGAATAAATAAAAGTGAGATTCCAGTTCAGAATACCCGGACGATCAGTCTTGGAAGGGAAATGGGTACAAATACTGTGCAGCTTCCTTTCCGGTTTGTATCAGGGAGACATGGAGAGATCACTTTTGAAGGAAATAAAATTTATTACAGAGATCTCAACAGCAGCAACGGGACGATTGTAGAGTCAGGCGGATTAAGAGGATTTCTCCACCAGACTGCCAGACGGGTGGAAATTCAGGATGGTGCGCTGCTGAGAATATCTGCAGGATTAGAAAATGATTCCATCACGGTTTTGTTTGATACAGAACAGGGCGAGGAAACGTGGAAACGAATTCCTATCGGAAAAGCTCCGCTGACGATCGGACGAAGCAGCAAAAATGATGTAGTATTAAAAAGTAACAACGTATCCAGGCAGCATGCAATCATACAGGAAGAGAATGGAAAATGTGTAATACATAATCTGAAGAGTACCAATGGCCTTCTTGTGAATGGGCGTGGCGTACAGGATTCGGCTGTTTTAAAGAATCAGGATGAGATACAGATTTTGGATTATCGAATGATATTTGCGGAGAAATTCCTGCTGTTTAAAACAGTGGCAAAGGGCGTGGCACTTGAGACACGAAATCTCCATAAGAGGGTCGGCAAACAGAAGAAAGTCATCTTAAATCATGTGAACTGCCAGATCGAGAGTAACGAATTTGTAGCGATCATCGGTGGTTCCGGTGCCGGCAAAACTACACTGATGAATGCGATGAGCGGATTTGACAAGGATGTTCAGGGAGCGGTATTTCTCAATGGAATTAATCTGAGAGAGAATTTCCAGCATCTGAAAAGTATCATTGGCTATGTGCCGCAGCAGGATATCATTTACGAGAACCTGACTCTGCGGAAAATGCTCTATTATACGGCAAAATTAAAGATGTCCGCAGATACCACCAAAGATGAGATTGATGCAAAGATTGAAGAAGTCCTGGATATGGTGGAATTGAAAGAGCATGAGAACACTTATATCCGAAAAATGTCCGGCGGACAGAAGAAACGTGCAAGTATTGCCGTAGAACTGCTGGCAGATCCGAAACTGTTTTTCCTGGATGAACCTACATCAGGACTGGATCCTGGAACAGAGAAGAATCTGATGACCATTCTGAGTAAATTGTCAAAGACAAAGGACAAGACCATTATTATGGTTACGCATACAACTCAGAGTCTGGATATGTGTGACAAGATCATATTTATGGGACCGGGTGGCCGTTTATGTTTTGTTGGAACAGCACAGCAGGCACTGATGTTTTTCCAGACAGACAGTCTGGTCAATGTTTATAATATTATTGCTAAGGATCCGCAGTTCTGGGAAGAACAGTATGAACACTGCGTAGGCTCCGACAATCTCCCGGAACCGGAGAAAGAAGGAAAATCCGAGTTAAAAGAGAGAAAGACATCGTGGATGCGACAGCTTTCGTATCTGAGTCTCAGGTATGCAGAGCTGATTAAGAATGATCTGCCGAAATTGTTTTTGACGTTCCTGCAGCCAATATTGATCGGATTCCTGCTCTACATTGTTTCGGAGGATGACATCTTTGATATTTATGAGTCTACGAAATCGATGTTATTTGCATTGAGCTGTTCGGCAATCTGGATGGGATTGTTTAATTCAATCCAGGAAATTTGTAAAGAACGAGTCATTATAAAGAGAGAATATATGGCAAACCTGAAGCTTCCGGTTTACATTCTCTCAAAGTTTATTATTCAGGCATTGCTCGGACTGATCCAGAGTATTCTGTTGACAGCGGTATTCCTGATAACTGTGGGAAAATCTCATTCCGGAATCTTCTTTGATTCTTTTTACCTGGAAGTATTTCTGACAGTCTGGCTGACAGTGCTGGCTTCTATGGCAATGGGATTTATCATATCATCTCTTGTGAAGACAGGAGATAAAGCAATGGCGGTAGCGCCATTTATCCTGATCGTGCAGCTGTTGTTCTCTGGAATTTTGTTTAAATTAGAAGGCGCAGGAGAATGGATTTCTTATCTTACTGTGAGCCGATGGTCCGTGGAATCACTGGGAAGTATTGCTGATCTGAATGGTATGCAGCTTCGCATGCAGGAACAGTTCCCGACATTGGAACATGTGGCAGAGGATTTCTTTGAATGTACGAAAGGACATTTGCTGCAGTCATGGGGAATTCTGGCAGGTATGATGCTGGCTTTTACGATTGTCAGTGTTTTCCTGCTTCGTAATGTGGCGAAGGACAGCAGATAAGAGCGTATGAAAACTAAGGAAAATTAAGGAGGAGAGAGCAAGTGGAACGAAAAAAAGAAGACAGGTCTTTGTTGATCTATATGTTGTTATCAGTAGTTACCTGTGGAATTTATGGACTGATTTTTATGTGGAGTTTTACGAATGACCTGAATGACGTAAGTTCTGCAAAAGATCCGGACGGATGGAGATCACCGAATTTTATTATCGTGATCCTGCTTATGATTGTTACCTGTGGTATCTATAGCTGGTACTGGCTTTATAAAGTGGGAAATACGATCCAGAGATCCGGTGACGATTATGGAGTAAGGGTTGATGAGAGTGGAACAACACTTATTCTGTGGTGTTTGCTGTTGGGAGTTGGAGGTCTTATTTCATACCATTTAATGTTCAAGAATATGAATAAGATCTGCCGTAAATACAATGAAGAGTTTATCGATAATGCAGCATATGCGCAGGGTGGCTATGGAGATTCCTATGGCTATGACGCCGGAGGATACGGAAATTCAGGAAGTTCCGGAAATTCTTCTCAGAAAAGAATATCATCAGCTGCACAGCAGGAATCTGAGAAAACTACACAGATGACAGGATGGACCATTGGAATGGCACACGGAGCTCTTGTCTGCACGAAAGGCAGTATGCAGGGTGCAGAGATCAACATTCTGGATGGTGAGATGGTAACCATCGGCAGAGATGGTGCTGCAAGTAACCTGGTTCTCTCAGACAGAGATATCAGCAGACGTCACTGCACAGTTCAGTTTAATGCATCTGAGAACTGCTATTATGTGACAGATTATTCTTCTCTTGGAACAAGGATGAATGGTACTGTACAGCTTGACCGGGAAGTGCCGACAAGGTGCTCAAGAGGAACAAGGATCATCCTTGGACAGGGAAGCAATGAGTTTATTTTACAGTAAGGAAATGATAGGATGTCAGGGTTAAAAGAGATTTTGCCCCTGATTTGATATCAGGTTTAACCAAACTGCGAAGCAGTTATTTGGTTATGAGTAAGTAGCGAAGCGGATGATTTTAGCTGCTTGACCAGAACAGAGACAGAAATTGGAGGATAATACTATGAACTTACAGAAATGCGAAAACGGACACTTTTATGATGCAGATAAATATCAGACATGCCCACACTGCCAGCAGCTGAATGATGACCAGAAAACAATAGGGATGACAGTTCCAAATGACCAGCCGGCTCCGTCAGTTACACCGACTATGCCGCAGCAGCCTTTTGCATATGCAGGCGGAAATACTCCGAGTGATGACCAGAAAACAGTGGGAATTTTTTCACATGCTATTTCCGGAAATAAAGGAACACAGCCGGTTGTCGGATGGCTGGTGGGAATCCAGGGAGAGTGCATGGGACAGAGTTTCCAGCTTAGAGAAGGGAAGAACTTTGTCGGACGTGCCGAGGATATGGACGTTGTGATCAGAGGAGACCTGGCAGTTGCAAGACATCGTCACGCATGCGTGATCTTTGAGCCGCGTGCAGGTATTTTCTATGCACAGCCTGGAGAATCCCATGAACTGTTTTATCTGAATGACAATGTTGTGTTAAACAGCGAGATTCTGAAGAGTCACGATGTGATCACTCTGGGAGAGACAAGTCTTATGTTCATTCCACTCTGCGGACCGGATTTCAGCTGGGATAAATACAGAAATAAAGAAGCGAAATAGGACAGGCAGTCGGAGGAGTAAATGAAGATTGAAAATTTATGCATAAAATGCATGAAGGAAAAAGCCAGTCCGGAAGGAAGATGTGAGCACTGCGGATATGATCCGGCAGAAGATACGATTCCGCCCCATCATTTGTCGCCCTTTGTCATCCTTGAGGGAAAGTATCTCGTAGGAAAATCAATCGGTGAAGGTGGTTTTGGTATCACTTATATCGGTATGGACCTGAATCTGGAGATGCGCGTTGCTATTAAGGAGTATTATCCGAATGGCTGCGCAATCCGTGATACAAGCGGCAACAGCTGTACGGTTCAGTCATATTCCGGGGAAGCGCAGACTTTCTTTGAGACAGGAAGAGAGAAGTTTATCAATGAAGCTAAGATTCTTGCAAAATGTATTGACCTTCCGGAGATTGTTACAGTAAAGGATTTCTTTAAGGAAAATCATACGGCTTATATTGTAATGGAATTTCTTGAGGGGCAGACTTTAAAAGCCTACCTGAAAGAAAGAGGCGGAAGGATTTCTGCAACGGAAACGCTGAACATGATGAAACCTCTGATCCGGTCTCTCGGACAGGTACATAAGATGAATCTGATTCATCGTGATATCAGTCCAGATAATATTATGATCACCACAAATTATGAAGTGAAGATTCTGGATTTCGGCGGTGCGAGAGATTTCGGCTCAGCCAGGGGCAGAAGTATGTCGATCATGTTGAAGCCGGGCTATGCACCGGAGGAGCAGTATCGTACTCATGGAGAACAAGGGCCTTGGACAGATGTGTATGCATTATGTGCGACCATGTATCGATGCATTACCGGCCAGATACCGCCGGAATCTATGGAACGTACTTATCAGGATCATTTGAGACCAGTGACAGATTTTCAGCCGGATTGCCCGCGGGAAGTAAATTTTGCTATCTGTAAGGGTCTGAATGTTTACAAGGACGATCGCTGGCAGTCCATGGAGGAACTTTATGACTGCCTGTATAATGGAAGAGCAAATGTACAACCAGAGGGTATTCAGGATTCTGATAATCATAATGGTCATAATAACCATAACAATAGTAATAATCGTGTTGTCAGGGAAGAAGGACAGGTCAGAGGAAGGCAGTATTATCCCAAAAAGCAGAATAATATGCTTCCGGTCATGGCGGGAATCCTTGGCGTAGTTCTGATTGTTCTGCTGGCAGTATTTGGAGTGAATTATTATAAAGCTAAAATGGATTCGGACAGTTCTTCTGGTTCTGTTGAGACAACAGCGAAGGCAGACAAGACAGATACAGAATCTGTAGATGAAGGTACAACGGATAAGAGTAAAGATTCTGATCAGAAGACAAGTTCAGAAACGGAAAACAAATCTGAAGAAGAGCCAGAACCAACACCGACATCGACGCCCACACCGACGCCCACAAAGATTCCAAAAGTTGCGAGAATTGATATAGATAATGTTCAGGATAATCTGTTTGGAAAAAGAGGTTCCGCAGCACAGGAGAGCCTGTACATGCGTGACTGTATCGAGGATGCTCCCCGTGGAACAGATGAGAAAAATACTGCTATGCCTGCAACTGGAATGGTTTCGGTCCCGATTTTGTATACACTTGCGGTGAAAATGGATGATCCGAACAGTGGAATTACTCTGAATACTCCGGTTACTTTTCAGTATACTTATGATACTAACAACGGTGGCAGAGGACAGCTTACTTCAGCACAAGCGGGTCAGCAGATGTCTGTTGATACACTTGTTCAGGCGATGCTAATGTACAGCGACAATAATGCAACTAATTCTCTGATCAGTTTTCTGACGCTGGAAGGAATCCAGCAAACATGCCAGGAAAATGAATTTACGAGTGTTGTGATGCGTCGTCAGATTGTTAAGGGTGGTACATCTGCAGACGACAATCTGATTTCTGCGAAGGATGCCGCAAATATGGTATATGATCTTTTTATGAATAAATACAGTGTGATCAATAGAGATTATCTGATGAATTATATGAGAATCTGTGACAATGCACAGAGACATGGAATTTTTCAGTCGGATACATTGTATAATGGAGGAACTTTCTGCAACCAGAATGGAATCAGACCGAATCCGGGAAGTGGAACTTATGCGGAAGTCGGGATTATTCTGGCAGATGGACAACAATATGTTGTCTGCGTAATGGCAGATGGAGGAGATGCTGATCTGGCAGCTGATGAATTTTCAGGTGCAGTGGAGTATATTCACCGTTGTATGTTAGAAACGTATTAACTGTTCAGTATTTTGTTAATGTAACGATAAGTTACCAACTTGTTGTCACATTGAGTGCTGAATAATTACAGAATGAATTAAATGAGGGGAGAGAAGTATGAATTGTCCAAAATGTGGTTCACCTGTGGGAAAAAATGATGAATATTGTGGGAGTTGTGGGTATCATTTAAATGCATCGGGGGAAGAAAAACCGAAGAAAAAGAAATCAGGGCTTATGATTTTTACTATTTTTCTGGAAGTGATCGCTATTGTAGTGATTGTAGGAGCTATTTTCTTTGTAGTCCGCGGTAATAAGGAGACAAAAAAGGATGATGGGACACAGACGGAAGAGAGCTCGGATTCTTCAGAGGATAAAAAAGAATCCGGTAATGCTTTAAAGTCAGAAGGTCAGGAAGAAGCGGGTGACTCATCGAATGAAGAAAATCAGGAAGATTCAGAAAACCATGCAGAACCGGCACCTGATGATTCTTCCGCTCAGGATACGGGAGCAGGGATGGAAAAAATAACTTCCGCAGAACTTCTGGAAGATTCTGATTTATTAAAGAGCATAAAAAAAACGTATACCAGAATTGGCAGCGGTGCGATCACAAAGGCAGATGCATCTTCAGTCATTGATCAGGATCTGGTTGGAAATGAGCCGATTAAAGCATTTGATGATAATGATAGTACGGACTGGCAGGAAGGCGTTGATGGTCCTGGTATTGGTGAATATCTGGAATTTGCCTTTGATAAGTCTTATCCTGTAGCTTACATGACATTTAAACTGGGCAATTGGTTGCCAGATAAGTCAGATAAGTATTACTGGGGAAACTGCAGGCCAAAAACTCTGCAGATTGATTCCGGAAATAACAGTTGGAATCTTACATTTCCTGATGGAAAAGAGGAATTTCTGGTTCGGCTTGATCCGGAAACAGATATAAGTAATATCAAAATCACGATTCAGGATGTATATACCGACAGGATAGAATGGAAAGATACCGCAATCACGGATATTGGTCTGTGGTATAAAGAAGATTAGGCATTATTTACTGTTTGTTTATAGAGTAAGCCGTAACAATTAAGAATATGCTCCTGCAGAGAATGAATACTTTGCAGGAGCTTGCTGTGTATAAGCAGAGATTTATTTTTATCAGAAGGAGGATGCGAGATGTACTGCCCTAAATGTGGTAATAAGTTAAAAGACGACGATAAGTTCTGTACAAGCTGTGGATTTCAGATGGAAGAGGAAGAACAGGAAGAGAAATCCCCTATAGGATTAATTATTCTTCTTATTATTGCTCTGGCGGCAATTGTGGCTTCCGGTATTTTTATGTTCAGCCACCAGCGGAAACCTGAGGGAAAAACGGAAACAGTCAGCAGTACAGATAAGAAGAAACAGAATACGAAGAAATCAGGGAATGGGGAAAAGAAAAGTGCAGAAAGTGCTCCGGCAGCTACAAATACTCCTGCACCGACCGATACTCCTATACCTACGGACACACCAGTGCCAACAGAAGCACCAGCACAGGTAGACCTGCCAGTCGATACTCCTGCGCCGGAAACTCCGCCGCCAGCAGAAAGTGAAGCACAGCAGGTTACAAGATCAGATCTGTATTGGCAGGCGCAGAATGAGATTGCGGCGTTAGAGACGCAGTCAGAAGAAATAAGAAATACAAAACTTTCCGGTTGTCAGGCAGATATGAATTCTGGCTATGCAGAATTATATGAAATCTGGGACAAAGAATTGAATATTGTATGGGGATATCTGAAAAACACTCTGGACTCTGCAACCATGGATCAATTGACGAATGTGCAGGTAGAATGGATTAAGGAAAAAGAACAGGCAATGGCTCAAATAGAAGAAGATTTTAATGGCGGTTCAGGAACATATGCAGCTGTGTATGGAGAAGGCTATGAAAGAACAAGAACCCGTACATATGAGCTGGCAGAGATGCTTCCGTGACAGATTCTATTTGTGGATATTTTGAATCCGTATGTAGAGCATACTGTTAATCACACTATATCTGATTCAGATAATCAGTTTATGTTACTGTTCACTGCGTTCTCAGTAACACGCTTCGCGATGCACAGAATTTATGCTGTTCACATAAATTTGCGCGGCATGTCTCGGGTTTTCTGTGACCTTCGCTCACAAAAAACACCTCGCGGGATACTACCTGTGAACAGTAACCAGTTTATAATTATTTTATAATTTCGACAAAAAATAGGACTGGACAAATCAATTGTCCGGTCCTATAATAATACTCACCAGAGTTCTTCTGGTGATTCAATCCCGTCAGTTCGGCGGTTAATTCCACTTTTATTTTTTTAAAATACCAAAGAGGAGACAGACTGTTTCCTATTGTATGAACAGTATCGAAACAGTTGCGAAAAATATAAGACTGGGGGTGATGCAATATGCATTTTTTCACCTTTTTCCTGTAGCGGTTGCCGGGACTGCCATGATCATGGATATCCGTACAGCAAAAGTTGATAACGGATGGATTATTTTTTCCATGTCTGTGGGACTGTTTGTCTGTATATGGCAAAAGAATACTACGGGAATTGGATTTTTTATAATGGGAAGCGTAATGCCGTTATTTCTTATGATCCTCTTTGCTTTTGGGATGATAGGTGCCGGAGATATTAAACTATTCTGCGCACTGGGAGGGATAATGGGCTGTGAATCTATCATAAAATGCATCTTTATTTCTTTTCTGACAGGTGCAGGTATTTCTGTCGCACTTCTGATCTTTAACCACAATTTCTGTGAACGTATCCTTTATTTTATTGAATATGTGAAATGTACAGTCAGTACGGGAAAGATTAGTTCCTATCGGAGAAAAAGTATTGCTGCTCCTGAAAATTTCCATTTTACGATTCCTGTTTTTATAAGTGTGTTGTTATATGCAGGAGGTATCTATTGAAAAGAAATATTTTTGCAGTATGCGATCTGGAAGTGGATTATGCGCTGAACTTTATGGACTATATGAACCGGAAGAAGAATATTCCCTTTGAGATACAGGCATTTACATCTGTAGAGAACCTGATCGCCTATGGGAAACAAACACATATAGAGTTGCTGTTGATCTCCGGGCGGGCTATGTGCCGGGAAGTCCGGG
>SKER01001487.1_pt1 | contig 18882 bp, 17 predicted proteins | sample 4826961 | NCBI WGS metagenome assembly SKER01 (sample SAMN11008804, study PRJNA524170) | human gut metagenome | biome: Human fecal sample; material: Feces; isolation source: fecal sample from pouch patient p47 | host: Homo sapiens | place: Israel: Tel-Aviv | collected 2016-11-16 | reverse complement strand
TCCTTATCCATAACACAAAAATGATGACTGTTCTTTCCAACATCGATACCAACTAATTTCATAAATAAACATCCTTTCTTGATTAAAATTTGTGAAAATGGTTATCCACAACACTTAGACCACAAAACCTGGTTCAAAATACGAATTCAAAGACTCATCTAACTAATCACTGTTTTGGAATAAGGTGTGGTAAGAACCTTTTTAAAGTAGTCAAGCTACAGGAGTAAAATGTACAAATCCACATTCACATATTCAATTTTACAAATTAACAAAACCGTCTTCAACCACGGTTATCAAAGGTTGAAAGAAAGGAAAAGTGTATTGTAGACGACCAGTTAGATGGGTCAATTACAATATACCAGGAGAAATTATATGGAAAATCAAGTTACTCAATTATTAAAAGCTATGGTAAAGCCAGACTATACAGCTTGTAGCTATGCCTTTATGCAGGATGGAAAAATTGTATGTGCCGATGCGATAGGTGTCATCGACAAAATCAACAATCAACCCATCACGACGGATTGTACATTTAATGTATGTTCCATTTCTAAAATCTATTGCACCGTATGCATCATGCAGCTAATAGATGAAGGATTAATTCAATTAGAAGATAAAGTTGCAGATATTCTTCCTGAATTCACAATGAAAGATGAAAGATATAAAGATATTACAGTACGTATGTGCCTAGACCATTCGAGTGGACTTCCAGGTACGCAATGGAAACATTTTAGTGTGAGTACAACTTCTAAGTTTGACTATTATAGCGAAGTATTAAACTATTTATCAAATAGCACTCTAAAGGCAGATCCAGGAACTTACAGTACATATTGTAACGATGGGTTTACACTTGCTGAAATGGTCGTTTCAAAAGTTCGTAATATGCCTTATGAAGATGTCTTAAGAAAATATATTACAGAAAAGATTGGTGCAAAAAGTACCAACACAACATATACAATCCATTCAGATTATCCTTTAGTTTCTGAAGGTAAGAAACCAAAAGAATACTTTCCAATTCAAGGAGCTGGTGGCATCACTACTTCTATGATTGATTTATGCAAATTTGGTCAACTCTTTCTAGAACCTAATTCTATTATTAGTGAAAAGTCAAAAGCTTTAATGGCTAAATCCTGGGGCACTACATTTCTTGAATCGGATCTAGGCGCCATTGATTTTGGCTTAGGCTGGGACTTAGTCAGACACCATGATCCAGACTATGATTTTGGTGATGGAGTTTTGGCAAAAGGTGGAAACAGTATGTTCTTTAGTTCAAGACTGATCATTGTTCCTAAATACAATGCCGTATTGGCATTGAGTGAAACACATGATTGTGGATTAGAAGTTCCGACAACTTTAATGCGCCTATTCAACACCTATTTAGAACCAAATACATATCCAGATTATTCAGGAATTTATGCCCATGCCTTTGGTTTACAAAAAATCACAACTATAAAATCAAGTATGGTTGTGCAAGACAAAACAGAAAAAGGCTGGATCATGAGTGATTTATTAAATTATGCAGATGGCAAATGGACCAATGAAAAAGGAAATCAAATCTTCTTTGAAGGAGATTATCTTTTAAAGACAACAAGAAATCGTACGGTTGCGTTTGCACAAAAAGCCAAAAAACAAGAACTCAACTCAGTCTGGAAATCCAGATTAAACAAGAAATATATTGTGTATGATACAACTTTTTATGATATTGTCACAAACCAAATGTTATGCAGTGTTGAATTTAATAGGACAGAAGATACACTATCATTGATTGTACATGGCAATAAATCTGAACCAGTCGTATCTGAATTTCCAATTGAAGTGATCGATGATACACATGCCCAAAGCTATTTAAATACGCCTTGTAACGGTTCTAGAGATCGTATTGAACCTTACTTTGAAGATGGTAAATTATATTGTGCTAGCTACACCTATATTTGTGAAGATGATATAGAACCCTATAATTCTCAATTGTTTGAAAAAGAAAATCAAGTCTACAAAATCAACAACACTTTAGAAGTCTTACCAATGATTTGTGAAAATCATCGAATTCTAGTATTAGATGCAAATGGAGATTTATACTATGATTCAATGGATGTTGAAGAATATAAACCAATTGCATCTGGATTTATCATCTTGGTTTAACCTTAACGTGGATGGAAGTAATATATTCCTCCACTTTTTTTGTTTCATGAATATCAATCAATAAAAATTCTAAGAATGGTCCTTCGATTTTATAATTGTGTTCTTGAATCCAATCTTTCATTTTATAAAAGAGCTGGTTTGTACGATCATACTGGCCTGAATACGTATATGTACAATACATGCCTTCATCTAGAATAAAGTCATGTTTTTCTTCTTGAGTTAAAATAAATACACTTGTATAGACGAATTCATCATTTTTATATTCGACTACACTGCCTGAATCCATATTTCCAAGTACAGAAATATCTTCTTCCATCGATTCACTCAGTTTCGTTAATAAAAAGTCAATTTTTTCATCTTGATCAATTTTTTCTTTTAAGTACCGACAATATCTTTTGGGATATGCTTCAATTTTGCATGTATTAAAATCAATTTGTTTGGTACGATCCAAATCTTCAATACGTGTTTGAATGGAAGACAATGTAGATTGTAAATCTCGAATCTGTCTTTGAATCAACTTCTCTTCTTCTTTTAAAAACGCAATCGTATTATTTACGCTTCGATTGTCTAAATATTCCTTGATTTGTGATGTATCATACCCTAGTTTTAAACAATCTCGAATAATATTTAAGATATAAATATCATTCAGTGTATATAATCGATAATTTGATTTTGAGCGCATCGGACAAATTAATCCTACTTCTTCATAGTATCGTAAAGAGTCTGTTTTAATATTGTATAATTTAGCGATTTCATTAATTTTATAATATTTTTTCATACCATCACCCTTGACCTTAGTATTATACCAAGGTTTACACTGTAATTGGTGATTTTTATGTTGAAACAATATCTTAAGTTTGTCATACCATCCATATGTTCGATGGTTATCTTTAATCTATATACTTTAGTAGACGGTATATTTGTTGCCCACTTTGAAGGCGATACGGCATTAGCTTCCATAAACGTGGCAAGTCCTTATGTCACAACCATCTTCTCCATTGGAGTCTTATTTGCGATTGGATCAAGTACTGTCATGTCGATCTATCGTGGCGCAAATGAAGAAAGAAAAATGCATGAAGTGTTCACAATGAATACCATCACAATTTCTTGTGTGGCCCTATGCATTGCGGTTTTATCTTTTATAAATTCGCATCATATTACAGAATTTTTAGGAGCCAATGAAGATGTATTTAACTATACAGATACCTACATAAAAGTATTATCCTGCTTCTCCTTCTTTTATATTGTTTCTTATTGTTTTGAAGTTCTCTTAAAGGCCGATGGCTTTCCACAAAAATCCATTATAGGTATTTGTCTAGGCGCTGGAACCAACCTTGTTCTTGACCCATTATTTATGGGAGCTTTCAATATGGGAATTAGTGGTGCTGCCTTAGCTACAGGTTTATCTCAACTTGTAACTTTCTGCTTCTTCTTTTATCATTTTGCGTTTAGCCACAAATCGCATTTCCATTTTGTGAAGGCAAACTATCCTTGGCATGAATATTCTAGAATTCTATCTTTAGGACTTCCCGATTGTATTTCTGAAATTTCTCCAGGCATAATGATTACAGTATTTAACTATCGTATCAATCAACTCCTTGGTACTAATGGACTTGTTACTTTTACCGTCTTAATGTATATCTATAACTTAGTATTGATGGTGATGGTGGGAACCAGTCAAGGAACGCAGCCTTTAGTTAGCTACTACTATGGTCGAAGCGATAAAAAAGCCGTTTCAACTTTCCATAAATATGCACGTGTTTTAGTATCTTGTGCTGGAGTTTTATTATTCTTAATTGTAGAAGTATTTGCACCAAATATTACGGCTGCCTTTATTCTAGTAAATACAGAAAACTACTTTAATACCATTACAGCCCTACGCCAATTTAGCTTTGTCTTTTTGATTATGGGACATGTCGTGATCACTAGCGGCTACATGGTCGCTTTAGAAGAGCCTAGAAAAGCCTTTGTGCTTTCGATTTCTCGTGGTATTCTCTTTGTCTTATTATCTCTATTTGTTTGTACAACATTATTTAAGGAAAATGGAATTTGGATCAGTTGTACAGTCTCTGAAATCTTCTGTTTAGGTATTGCCCTTTATGATTTAAAAACACAAAAGAAAATATAATAAAAGACAGATATTCAGTCTGATTTTGAATATCTGTCTTTTCTAATATTAAATACCTAAAAACAAATGGCAGAACAAAGCAGCAAGCAATGCACCTACAAAAGGAGCAATTCCTGGAACTAATAGTCCATATTGCCAATCATTATTGGCTTTATTTTTAATAGGTAATAATTGGAAGGCCAAACGAGGTCCTAAATCACGAGCTTGATTCATCGCAAATCCAGTTGTCCCTCCAAGACCCATACCAACAGCCCATACAATAAGGCCTACTCCAATTGGTAATTGTGTTTCATACTTTGTAGCAACAGCTAAAATGGCACTCAAGAAAACTGTTGTTGCGAGTGTTTCGACAAAGAAGTTTCTTGGCAAATTTCTGCAGTTTGGATTTGTAGAGAAAATATTACGAATGGCGATTGGATTTACATTTCCTTCGCTTTCTGTAAAGTGATCCTTATACATCACATAACAAATCAAAGCTCCTACAAGTGCACCTAAAAATTCGGCAATAACGTATGGAATAAAGCTTGTCCATGGAAGCATGCCTAAAACACATTGTGCAAGTACCATAGCAGGATTCATACAAACGCCACCAAAAATATATAGGGCTACGCTAATACCAAATGCCCATGTTGTGATTGCAAAGATGTGTCCACTTCCGTGATATTTTGTGTTTGTCAAAACTTCATCGCAGTGTACACCGACACCAAATAAAATCATAAGTCCTGTTGATAAAAATTCCGCAATTAAATTGTGTAACATAAATTCAAATTTCCTTCCTTACATATTTACAACGACACCCAAACCATCAGGAATGACGGCAACTTTGGCATCTTTTCCTTTTATTTCAAATGCTTTTTCTAAAGCTTCATCTACAGTTGTAGCTAAATCCATATGCATATCTTTCACAAGTTGAGAATCTACTAAATCCGAAACCAAAATAACTTTATGGTGAGCTAGAATACGAGCAAAGATTTGAGATGTCCATTGATCTGGAACGGTTTCTAAGCGAGGTGTATGAATCGCTTTTTGTTCAAATTCTTCTGGATCTTTTACATCCGCAATATTGTGGTAGAATCCAATTCCACCATGTCCATCACGACAACCTGCAATCATGATGATAATACCATCAGGATTTAATGTAGCTTCAGCAGCTGTCATACCTTTAATGGCTTGATAAATATTTTGATCCAAAGGATAACCACCATTCGTACTGATTGCGATATCGCAATTGACTTTATTTACACTTGCCAAAGAACGAACAAAATCACAACCTTTTTCATGAGCTTTTTCCATATCTCCGGCAAAAGAGCCAATAATCTCATGATTTCCATTCAATACGACATTGACAATAAAGGCAAGTTTAGCCGTTCTTGCCGCATAAACCATATCTTCATGGATTAAATTGTGCTGCAAATTTCCTGGACGTGATTTTTTATCATTGATAAATTCACCACTATGATTTGCCATAATTGTTTTATAAGAAGCAATACCTGGCAACACTGATTTTCTTCCTCCTGAAAATCCTGCAAAGAAGTGGGCTTCAATAAAGCCTTCAGAAATTAATAAATCAGCTTCAGCTGCAACTTTGTTGATAATGCAGTCGCCTCCACTTGGTAATTGTCCGATTTTTACCATAGAAGAATCATCTGTCGATACGTGCATAACAATTTCTTCATTTTTTACAATTTCTTCACCATATTTAGCTACAAGTTCTTCATGAGTACTTTCTCTATGAAATCCTGTCGCTACTAAAATACGAATACGTGCATCAGGTGATACACTACGAATTCTTCTTAAAAGAATAGGTGTAATAATTTTTGAAGGCACAGGACGCGTATGGTCTGAGCTAATAATGACAATATTTTTCTTATCCTTAGCTAGTTCTTCTAAGCTTTTTGAACCAATTGGATTGTCCAATGATTGTTCAACAATTTCATTTTCTGAAAGTGTAGTTTTATAATCGCTTTGTCTTCCCTCTAAAACACCAGCTAAGTTTTTATCTTCTAATTTGATTTTCATTTGACCTTTATCATAAGGCACATTCATTTCAAACATTTTTATCTCTCCTTTTTTCCCGAATTAATATAATCCGAATTAAAAAATTGTGAAACCTCATTTAAGGTTATCATTTGTTGTTTCGTAAAGTTTGGAGTATTGTTATAATCCAAAACTGGTAAAGGAGAACGGATATGGACAATGAATACTTATTAAATTTTTTAAAAGAGAAAAATGTGCCTATTATACAGAAAAAAAGACACACTTATTTAGCATATTATGGGCTTGAACAACAAGATACCTATGTGTTAAAAGAAGGGGTAATTAAGACAAGTATCATCCTGCATGATGGTCGTGAATTCAACATTTCTTATATCAATACACCTGATATTATTTCTTTATTAAAAGACGAAGTAAGTCAATATACATCGGCACCATTTAATGTTCGTATAGAAAGTGATGTGGCCACATTCTATAGAATTCCTCGAGTGTTATTTTGGAGTTATGTAAACCAAGATACAAAATTACAAGATTATGTAAACTCGTATTATCGTAATAAATTAGCAGAAGCTATTTTTAGACAGCAACTTATGACGATGAATGGAAAAACAGGTGCAATATGCTCCTTCTTATATCAATTAATCCATTTATTTGGTCGAAAAGTTGAGGCGGGTATTCTTATTGATTTTCAAATCACAAATGATGATATTGCAGGATTCTGTGGTATTTCCACTCGAAACAGTGTGAGTCGAATTCTTTGTGAGCTAAAAAAGGAAGGCGTCATTAAGATTGTAAATCAAAAAATATTAATTCTAGATATCGATTATTTAAAACAATATGTGCAATGTTAAATTTTAATCTGTCCATACATCCTTACCAAATATTTTTAGAAGAAGAGGTATTTAATGATGAATAGTATCACCAAAAAACTAGTATCTTGCGCTTTATGCATCGCTTTAGGTGTATTACTTCCAATGGCATTTCATGTGATCCCAAATGCTGGAAGCATATTTTTACCAATGCACATTCCTGTATTGATTTGTGGATTATTTTGTGGATGGCCATATGGTTTAGCATGTGGAATTTTAACACCTTTCATTTCAAGTGTGACAACAGGTATGCCACCTGCAATGATGTTGCCACAAATGATGATTGAACTTGCGGTATATGGTTTAGTAGCTGGTTTATGTACACAATATATTTCAATGAAGAATGAAATGACAAAACTATATATGAGTTTGATCATTGCGATGCTTGCAGGAAGAATTATGAATGGTTTTGTCAATACATGTATTCTTAGTACACAAGGATATACATTATCTGTATTTATGATGGCTAGCTTTATTACTTGTCTTCCAGGTATCATCCTTCAATTGATTGTCATTCCTGTTTTGGTTCGTATTTTAAATAGAAATATTTATAAACAACCAGAAAAAGTTTTAGCTTAATGACAAGAAAGACCGAATATTCAGGTTTTAATCTGACATTCGGTCTTTTTTTCATCATTGCCTATCAAAATATTTCTTACCAGAATCTGGATTAAAATAGGTTCGAATATACCCATCCGTGGATACAACCACAAATTCATTGGTATTTTCTTTGTAGTATACATCATCTCCATCTTCTTTTTCTGTTTTATGTAAGGACTCTGGATTATTGACTACATCACTGGCACTCATTTCGTATTCTTTTGATGACGAAAATCCCATTTCTTTACCATGTTTTTCATAGTGAGACTCTAACAAATCTTCATTACGAAAATGGTATTCTTGATAGTCTACGACTACTTGTTTTTGTTCCTTAATTTCACATCCTGTTGGAAGTACAAGTGAGAATATACAAAGAAATAAGAGCAAATATTTATTAATGATTCTTTTCATATCGTTCTTTATACTCCTTCAAACTTAGTTTATTGGCTCCACCTTTTAAATTTGGATCTTTATATTGTGCTTTATCATTTTCCCATCCACATACTGGACAGATTTCATAGCTTCCTGGTCCAGATTGAAATGTATATTTTCCACAAACGGGACATTTAAACACAAAAACATTTGATAGTGTTTTAATAACTTTATCCATATCGATTGGCTTTGCGATATGTCCGTTCATTCCAATGGATAATGCTTTTTGTTTATCCTCTTCAAAGGCATTGGCCGTCATCGCCACAATTGGAATATCACTAAATTCACGAATCTTTTGTGTTGCTTGATAACCATCCATATTTGGCATTTGAATATCCATTAAAACTACATCGTATTCTTTTTCTTTGACTTGTTTTACACAAGCAATTCCATCACTTACGTGATCTACAATAAATCCATAGTCAAATAAAAGTGTCATCGCAATTTCTGCATTTAAATCATTGTCTTCAGCTAGTAAAATGTGTTTTCCTTTAAGGTCTATAATATTCGTTTCTTGATTTTTTTCTAACTCACTTTCTTTGGCAATTTCAAAATGAAATTTCATTCGAGTTGTTGTCCCTTGATTGACTTGACTTGAAATCTCAATTGTACCATGCATCAATTCAACCAAAGATTTTACAATCGATAAGCCAAGCCCTGTACCTTTTATGCTCGTTTGCGTACCTGATTTTTCTCTAGAAAAGTCTTCAAAGGCATGTGGAAGATACGCTTCGCTCATTCCAATACCTGTATCTTGAATTATACATTGGAAACTACCAGTTTCTACTTCTTCAACATGAATCGAAATATTTCCATTTTTAGTATATTTCACGGAGTTTCCAATCACGTTCAACAATATCTCTTCAAACTTAATTTGATCACAATACACATATGGATGTTCAATCTTTGTGTTGCACTGATAGGTTAAACCTTTTTGTTCAGCTTGTTTTTCAAAGACTGAATTCAAAGAATCTAACACATCAAATATATTACATGCCTTTATATTCAATGTTTCTTTTCCACTTTCGATGCGTGCCATTTCTAAAATGGAGTTAATTAAATCTAAAAGAAATTTACTAGAAGAGTGAATCTTGGATAGATAATCTTTTTCTTTTTCTGCATTTCCAATATTCTTTTCCATCAATTCCGTATATCCCATAATTGCGTTCATAGGTGTACGAATATCGTGTGACATACTAAATAAGAAACGAGATTTGGCAGCACTTGCTTCTTGTGCTTTTTTTGCCTGCCATTCAATTTGACTGGCATACTCTAAATCTTTTCGATGGCGAATTTCAAATTGAGCAATGGCTGCCGTTACTAGAAAATCAATCAAAATACTAGCGACAACTAAGCTTCTCATTACATATGTATTGATCCAACCTTGTTTTGGCACAATTTCAAAATTCCATTTATTGTTGGGAAGCTTACATTTGATCAACAATGTATTTGAATCTATATTTTTTGAACTTTGAGAAATAATAATCTTTTTCTTTGTGACACGATCCGTTTTCCAAATGACAAAATCATAAGATGCTTTTTTCAAATCACTTAAGTGAATTTCATCTAAAAATGCATCCCAATCAATGACTAAAATGGAAAATCCCCAGAACTTTTCATTCACATAGATGGGATCGTATAATAAAGCTCCTTTTCCACCTTGTTTTAAATCATAAGGACCTTCTAATGTATATTTCCTTGTATCTTTTGCCAAAGTAGCAGCCTCTTTACGTTCATGTTCTGCCAACATATTCATGCCAATGGCTTTTTGATTTTCTTTAAATGGATATACATTTTGAATAATTCCGTTGGGCGCAAGTTCAATTGTCTTAACAGCCGGATCATCTCCATATAGTCTAGATGCCACAGATTCAAAGTAAGCATCGTCTAAATCAATTCCAGCTTCAATTGTCTTCTTTAAAAAGCCTACTTTTTCAATATACGACTCAAGCTTTATTTCAACACGATTGATTGTTGAATTTACTGTATATTCTGCCTTTAATTTTTCTTGTTGAATTACACTGTTACGAATAAACAAACATGCCATATTCGTTAAAACAGAAACCAACACAAAACTAATTAGTATTTGATAAATTAAATTTTTATTTTTCATGGTTTCATTATAAAACGAAAAAAGGTGTGTGACAAAAATTATCATACATCTTTTGCGTTAAACTTTTCACTATAATGCGACTGCATAGCTTGCCAATCCATAAATAAAACATAGAAAACTCGACCAAAACGTTCGCTTTCCACAATTCTTCCTTGATCAAGTACAGGAATATAGGTTCCATCTTGTCTTCTTAATTGATAATGAATATAGTCATTCTTACTTCCACTTTCAATTTGATTCCAAATACTAGTTTCTACCGCTTTTTGTTGGTCTTCACGAATTAAGTTTCGGAAACTTTTCTTTGTGCTATTAAAGAACGCATCTAGATTTTCATATCCAGCCATATCTAAAAATTCTTTATTTGCGTAAAAAATTTCATCATCCTCTTTATCCGCTCGATAAATAATAAAAGCACCAGGTAAATTTTCAGAAATATCATTTAACACAAATCCTAGTTGTTTGCGAACACCAGATTGAAAACCTTCCTGATAAGCCTTGCATCCATTTTTACCATGAAGTTTTACTTCATAAAGAGCTGTGTCGGCACAACGCATGAGTTGAGATCTTTCAATCGCATTATTTGGATATTCGGCATAACCAAGTGAGATACAAAAAGAATATGTTTGCCCTTTATACGAAAATGTTTTTGGCGTTTTTGTGAATTCAATCAAAGATTCTTTCACTTCTTCCATTGTACAATTTGATAAAAGAATACAGAATTCATCTCAACCATTTCTACCAAGCAATGCCGAAGATGGAAAAAATTTTTGCATATTTTCAGATAGGCTTATTAAAGCTTTATCCCCATAGGCATGTCCATACATGTCGTTTATTAATTTGAAATCATCTACATCTAATAATACGGCTACGCAATGTTCTTTTGGATTTTTTGAAATCATCTTTTCGGCCATTTCATCAAATCCATATCGATTATAAAGCTTAGTCAGTCCATCTTTATGGGCTAGTTCTTTTAATTCAACTCTTCTTTCATCCAAAAGGAATAAGACTATTGTAAGTCCAGTTAGTAGAAGAACTAAGGATAGTCCTCCAAAGAAAATTAAATATAAAGTTGTAGAGTTGCTCCAACCTGCTTTAGGCATGATTTCCAATTTCCATTTTTCTTTTCCAACAGTCAAATTATAAGTGACTGGGCGAATCATTTTATCACAATTCGCATCAACCTCTACATATTTCTTATCTAAAACAGATGCTTCTCTTGAAAGTCGGTAATTATATTTAAATTTAGATAAAGCGTTTGTCGAATCCTCAAAAATTTCAGGAACACGCAAAACTGCAATCGTAAATCCCCAAAAATATTCTTGTCCATTTTTATCTTCTAGATAAATGGGATTTCGAACAACAAGCCCAGAACCTCCTTGTTTCAATTTAATAGGGCCTTGGATAATGGTTATATTATGATCTTTTGCGTAATTCGAAATTTCACCTCGCTTTGAATCCTTTAATAAATCAATTTTACCTGTTTCATTTCCTTCTTCAGGATAAATTTCTGTTACCACTCCAGTTGGTGCTAATTGCACACTTTGTATAGAATAAGACATTAAATTTTCGGCTATTTTAGAAAAATTTATGATTTGACCATTTCCATTTATCAACACCTGTTTTAACGTATCTGTTATTTCAATTCCATTTTCAATATCATTTTCTATACGCTGACCATATGTCACTGCATTTAATTTTGCAATCGTACGCCTATCTTTTTGAATTTGAACATTTGTATTATATGTAAATACACTCAATAGACATATTCCTACAAGAAATACAATCAACGGAACTATAGTCTTTTTCTTCACTTTCTTATACCTCGGTTATATTTTCGATTTAATATTATAGCACAAATCATTATTAAAAACTGTAAACTTTCTGTATAATACTTAATGTACGATTGCTGCATAATGTTGTCAGTTAAGAACCCGCACTGCTTGCGGTGAGGAGTAGTCAGTACTTATTAAATAAGTTAACGGCATTTAAAAATGTTACTCTATCAATGGATATTGCGAATGTGCATCAAAATGATAAAGAAGTAAGAGCTATTGAATTATTGGAAAAAGTAGGTTTAGATCAAGACCAGATTCATCGTCGTATCTTAAAAACTTTCGAGTGCTCAGCAACAAAGAGTGGCCATCGCAAGAGCTTTGAGTTATGATCCAAAAATCATCTTGGCAGATGAACCAACGGGAAATTTAGATTCGGATACGTGGGATGAAATTATGGATATCTTTGATGTTTTAAAAGAACAAGGAAAATGCATTATCATTGTCACACATTCAAAAAAAATGGCCCAAAGAGCCGATAAAGTATATGCATTATAAGAAAGAAAGCGTAGGAATTTTCCAACGCTTTTACTGTAATATATACATATTTTCTTCAATCAATCGAATCACTTTTCGTACAAACTGTACACTTACCAAATCATTGACTTTATGACCCGTCGTTTCTAACTCACTAATTTCAATAATGGGTAAAGAATATTTGTCTAATTCTTCTTTTTTAATAGGTGTATGAAACGTATGTCCACAATCTAAATCATAGAACAAGTAATAGTGATATATCGGCTCATCCTTAAGTTCAACATCTCCAAAGTACACAATGGAATAATCATCATCCATATATTGTCCTTCATAATAGAATTGTTTCTTAAACTTTTTATACTCCTCATTTTCATAGCTGTAGATTCTTTTAGTCTTGTAGCCAATAAACTCTTTGTGGATACAAATGGGTGTCAAAATTTGCAACAATATATCTTTCATACGATACATCTCTAATTTCTTTTCTCTAGCTCCATCAATGAATGCTGAATTATCTACATACCGATGACATCTAGAATACGCTCTTTGTTCCCTTTCTTTGTCGCGATAGTTTTTGGCTCGTTTATTCACACTATACAAACAATCCACTAGCATTTGTTTGGTGATAATGTGATTTAAAAGATTATCCCTATATTCTTTTGGTGTTTTCATATTTGTCCTCCATTTTTGTATAATATTCAAATTTATAATCCTTATTTGAGAACAAATACTTGCATATTCATTATATCATTAATAATCACTTTTTAGAGATAAATAATTCTACTGACAATTCTGCACGGTTTTGACATTATTTTCAGTAGCATTGACATTTATGTTTAAAAAATAGCGACTTGCCTCTATTTTTTCTACTCTTACAATCACAATGGCAATTTTTCTAACTACATTTTAGAATCATATTCTACTTTGACTACATAACACTGTTTTTTATAGAAAGACATTCCATAGCCAATTGCATTTTCATATTTTTTAAATCTATGTTCTTCAAGATATTTTTTTTCGACAATTTGTCTTGCGCCTTCTTTGGCATCATCAATCAAATCATCTTCACTTATTGAATGTTTACACTCAATAAGCACCACTGTTCCAAGTATGTTTTCTGGTAAAACGCATACATCAAATCTACCATTTCCGGATTCTCTATTGGATACCACCTCATAATCATTCAACAATCCAACTAGAAATCCATGATAAAAGGATTCTTGATTATCAAAATAACTAATACTTCTTAATAGTATATCATTTAACAATAGATTTACTTTTTTTGCATCTCCATCCACAAGTTCTTGATAAAGCTCATTTTTCTTGCTTGTTGTATAATCTTCAAAATATGACATGAAGGATTGTTTATATATTTCGTAAACTTCCTTATTCGGGATAACCAATTCATATTGATTTTCTCCCATATCTTTGATGACCTTTAAGTATCCAGTTAGTAATAGAAAGCTATAAATATTCTTGATATTATCCATTTCACGATACGTAAATTCAGGCTTGATATATTTAATGAGTGATTGACCATTCATTAATAAATCAAACTCCTTACGTAATTTTTTATCACCATTTTGAATATACTTAACAACAAGATCATTTCCACTGGTATTTGCCCAAAAAGAAATTGGTTTAAAAGACACATCTTGCGTTATATTTTTAACATACATAAGTGTACTCCATGGATTATAGATTTCTTTATTACCAAATTGATATCCATCATACCATTTTTTTACTTCATCCATCTTTTCTGATAGATTATAATCTTTTAACAACTTTTTAACTTCCGATTCAGTAAATCCAAAAGATTCACTACTAATATTATTTAAAACAGAATAAGCAGTAAAATTATTCAACCCAGTAAAGATACTTTCCTTAGAAATACGAAGACATCCAGTCATAACACCTTTTTCTAAAGCATCATTCGTTTTAAGTGCTGAAGAAAAAACACTTCTTAAAAACTCAACCATTTCTTCATAATAATTATTTTGATAGGCAGCCTGTAAAGGAACATCATACTCATCGATTAGAACAATAACTTTTTGTTGATAATATGTATATAGCGCATTCGTTATGACTCTCAATGAAATTTTTAAATCTTCAATACTAGATGAACGATTATGCAATTTATATAAAATATCTTTAGTTGTATCCGACAATTGATCCGAAGATAATATTTCTAAGTTTTTTTCTAACAATTCATATATTACATTTGAAAAAGATGAAATTTGCGCATCAAAAGTTAAGTTTTTCATTTCCTTTAAAGAAATAAAAATCGTTGGATATTTATTTTGATGCTTTAAAGCCTCTTTATTCTTCGAAATATTTAAACCATCAAATAAATACGAGTTTCCCTTCTCTTTGATTGAAAAGAAATAATAGAGCATCGACATATTCAATGTTTTTCCAAATCTTCGAGGCCTTGTATATGAAACAACTTGTTCATTTAATACATCTTCAATGAAATTTGTCTTATCCACATAATACGCACTTTTATCAATCATAGTTTTGAAATTTTCAATTCCCGTCGGTAACAATTTCATTCTTTCAATTCCTTTCACAGTTATTATACTTTATATTATTAACTTTTCTTCAATTCCTCATAAGATTTTAAAATTCCTGTAGCACAAGAAAAAAAACACACTTTATCAGGGTATCCAAATTTTCTGGGGGCTCAAATTTAGGGGGAAGCTGGGGAACAACAATGAGAAATGAATCTAGGGGTCTATGAAATGTAATTATTTCATTCCTGATTCATTCTCTAATTTTTATGTCTGATATAACCGTTTATAATTATTTCGTTATGTTCATTGTTTTCAACCAGGAAGTATTCCGATTTGTATTTCAGTTTGCTTTAAAAATGGGCAATCCATATTTCAGGACTCCCCATACATCGTACTAATTATGCGAATTTTTCTTGCTTGCACTGAAATCATTAGCTCTAATGGCTTACTATTTTTCTCTATTCTCATCTTTTCTTATACAATACAAGTTCCGGATTTTTACCGTCTTCTTCATAATTGCAAATAAGAATAAAATCCATATCTGCAACAACGCCGAAACATCTATCGCCGCCGTATTCACATTCAAGCTGATTGCCTAGATATGTCTTTGCGTCCTTCAAAAGCTTAACTGCTTGCCCATTTGGAAGCTGGTACTCAAGATTCACGTACTTTCCCACAAGGGCATTCAGTTTTTCCACCTTTGGCATTCCGTCAACATTCAATTCGTTTATTTCATTAATTAACTTTTTCTTGAATTCTTCAAATTGACCATTATCACTAAGTTCATCATATTTTTTCCAGTAATCCAAAGTAGGAAGCAGCTCTTTCATATAAGAACGAACTTGTTCCTCTGTGAAATTCTCGCTTACCATATTTTTAACACAAACTTCAATCAAATCGTCCATATCATTGTAAGTATATGTTCCGTCGGCATAACACCATTTACAATAATCCTCGTTGAAAGAACCGTCGTGATTGTGCCCGATAATATCATCATCTTCAAGCGGCATTCCGCAGCATTGGCAAATAAGCTTTCTCGGTGAGCCTAAAAGTGTATTTATGGAAACATCGAATACTTTTGACAGCAATTTCAATGTTTCCGTATTCGGAACTGTTTCTCCGTTTTCCCAACGTGAAACTGCCTGACGACTTACAAAAACTTTTTCTGCAAGCTCATCCTGCGACATTCCCTTTTTAGTACGAAGTTCAAGTATAACCTGTTTTGTATCCATTATGAAGTACCTCCTTTACACCTTTATTATAGTCTTACACATTATCTAAAACTAGCAACTCGCAGTTGCTATCCTTATAACTCGCCTTTTCCGTTTCCGGCTATACAAATTTCACAATGATAGTTTTATCATTTGTATCCGCAGACGGATAACCTTCAAACTACACTGTTGTTCATATCAAAACCTCAACCTCCTTGTGCTTAAAGTATATGAAGTTTTGGCTTTATCTTGTAGTTTGCGAATATCCGTATAAATAGAAAAAGCCCTTTGAGAAAAGGATTTTTTCCTCTTTCAAAGGACAAATAGACACACTAAAATTTTATTTATTCATGCGGCTCACAATCCAATCACTTGTAATACTTTCTGCTTCCGCACATTCACCATAATCCAATTCTGCTAAATCACCCATTGTTTCATCAATATTCAAAATGGATACTAAAGAAACCACTCTTGCATCTTCTTCCTTATGATTTCCACCACATAGGAACTGCCAATATCCATCTTCATCATAAGAAACATATAATATAGGTTTATTTTCCTCTAATACATGACAGCAAGTAAAGCACGCCGTATTAGGAGCATCTGAAAATGGAAATTTCTTATTTCTCATTCACAACCCCTCCAACATTCGATTTGTATTTCTGTTTATTTAAAAAATGGGCAACTCCGATTGGAATTGCCCACTCTTAAATCACGAAATTTTGAAGATTATTTCATGCGTAATCACTATGTCTATCAAAAGGCTTTTACATATTAGATAAAAGCATGTAAAATTTCTTTTACATAGCTTAATTGCGGTCTATTTAGCTTGTTTCCTGACTACTCAGGAAAAATATTTCTACCCTCGCCCCACCTGTATTTTCAGAATTTGAAAGTTTAATACCTCCACCATATTTTTCAGCCACAGTTTTTGCAAAAAATAGTCCCATCCCATAATGGGCTTCGCCATTTCTACTTGTGTCATCCATAAAAAACTGCTCTGTGCCATGCAATAATGCTTCTTTTGTAAATCCTGATCCGCTATCCTCCACAATGAATGTCAGCCGGCCATCCTGCTCCTTTGCGTCAATATAAATGATTCCATTTTCTTTTGTATGCTCCACTGCATTCTGAATCACATTCATTACGGCCCGGAACATTGGATCATAAGCAATCGTTACCTTTTTATCACTTTGTTCCGCCTTCCAATCTATCTTCTGGTGATAGATTTCTACCAGTCCGAGTGCCTGTTCCTTTATATCTGCGAAAAAATCTTCTAACCTCACCGTTGTATAGGTAACATCACTGCAATTCCATGATTTTGTGACATCTATCAACTGTTTTACATAACTTTGTATCTGTGTTGTGCCGTTCAAAACATAAGTGATATTTTTCTTCTGTTCTGTGGTCAGTTCAGTCTCTGAAAGTAGTTCTGCATTTCCCCGTACAATCGTAAGAGGTGTTTTAATATCATGCGCCAAAGCAGACATCTGCTGTTTCTTTTCCTGCTCTGTTTTCCACTGCTTTTCTAAAGATTCTCGCAATGCATCTCGCATATCATCGATTGCCGATAAACAGTCATCAAACTCTTTGATACCAGAACAGGATGTCTCATATTCCAGATTTTGATCCTTTATTTGTCCGATTGCGTCTAATACAGGCTGCATCTGCTTTTTGATTCTTTTTCCAAAACGTATGGACGGAATGATGATAATCGCTACCGCTCCAATCACAGACATAATACTCATCACATTCTGTGGTTCTATAAAATGCTCCCTCAAAAAAGCTGAATGATATTGAGGTGTCAGGCGATATTGCAATACAACATATTCATTTTCCCTTACAATTACTTTATAAAAATATTTCCCGGATGCGTTTCCGTACTTTGCAACATTCCATGCTATCTGTTCGTATTGTTCTGACAGATCTCCACCTATTTTCTCTCCATTCTCTGAAAAGATTACATAATCACAAAGTGCGGGAATCATCTCAGCAGTCACTTTATCTGCACGTAAAATCGTATCATATGCTTCATTAATCTTTTGCTCTGCATAATTTGCCGGATAAATACAGCCCACACTAATCAAAAGGTACAGCAGCAGATAAGCAACAATCACCAAACCAACTAATGATCCAAGCATGACCAGTACATATCTCATAAAAATCCTGCTGAGTGCATTGCTTCTCTTTACTCTTCCCATTTATATCCAATCCCCCAGACTGTTTTTATCGGTGTATAATCATAATCCGCAAATTTTGCTCTTATATTTTTGATATGCGTGATAATGGTACTGTCATTACTCTCACTGTCAAAACCAAAGACCTCTTCTAAAATCTGTTCTTTCGAGAAAACCTGTCCCCTGTTTTTAGCCAGGAATTCACAAATTTCGTACTCCGCTTTCGTAAGAGGAAGTTCCTTATCATCAACCAATAGTTTCTTTTGAGATATTTGAATACAGACCCTCCCCAAAACCATCCGGACAGAATGTTCCCTGTGCTCTCTTCTAAGATGTGCATTGATCCTTGCCCGAAGTTCCATCACTCCAAATGGCTTTGAAATATAATCATCTGCTCCTAAA
>SKER01001484.1_pt1 | contig 18887 bp, 20 predicted proteins | sample 4826961 | NCBI WGS metagenome assembly SKER01 (sample SAMN11008804, study PRJNA524170) | human gut metagenome | biome: Human fecal sample; material: Feces; isolation source: fecal sample from pouch patient p47 | host: Homo sapiens | place: Israel: Tel-Aviv | collected 2016-11-16 | reverse complement strand
ACTATATGTAGAATGCATATTTTATGCAACTTCACAATGATTTTTGCATCTTTTTTCCAATTTCATTCTTTTTAAACATTTCGGCATCTAAATATTTATATAAATATTTTATATGAACATTTAGATACTGTTTTTCTGAAAATTTTAGGGTTTTATTTAACTGAAGGAATTGGCAGGTTAGGCAAATAAACAGACGAACCAACAAATCCTTATAAGCAGAAGACTTCTACCCTCTTCCTCAAATCCCCAGCACAAATGGCAATTTGCACCTTCCCAGCCAAAGTCAGCCTCCAAAGAGAGGATAGCCCCTATATTTGTGGCCTCGGAGCAAGGTTTGAATGTAAGCGCGTGAAGCGAACATTCAAACCGCCGCGACTAAAGTCACAAATATAGGGGTTATCCTCTCTTCGGAGACGTCTCTTTTCCTTTGACAAATTCCATTCATCAATCATTGCGATTTTTGTCAAAATTCAGTATAATATTTATCAGTACTACTTAGTTTAAGGGAGGTTCGTATGAACGATAAATTTTCACTTTTAAAAAGAATGCGCCGTCTTTCCGGTATCTTAGTTCACCCAACTTCTTTACCAGGAAAGTTTGGTATTGGAGACTTAGGCCCAGAAGCATACCGTTTCGTAGATTTCTTACAGGAATCCGGCCAGCATTTATGGCAGACTCTTCCGCTTGGACCTACTGGCGGACATAACAGTCCTTATCAGTGCTTTTCCTCTTTTGCAGGACAGCCATTGTTAATCAGCCCTGAACTTCTGAAAGATGAAGGACTTCTCACAGACGCTGATTTAAGTAATGTTCCTCACTTTTCAGACGAGGAAGTAGATTTCGCTGCTGTAGGAGAATATAAAGAAGAACTCTTTAAGAAAGCATTTGCCCGCTTTAAAGAACTTCCAGAGGATAATCCGTTAAAATCTGAGCTTGCACTGTTTTGTAAGAGCGCACACTGGCTTGATGATTATGCAATGTTTATGGCAATCAAGAAGTCCAAAGGCGGCGCTCACTGGTTAGAGTGGGAGAAGAAATACCGCAAACCTACAAAGTCTCAGAAAGCTGTTATTGAGCGTGAGTTTGAAGATGAGATTCTTTATGAGAAGTTTCTTCAGTGGACATTTTGCCGTCAGTGGAGCCAGTTAAAGGCCTACGCTAACGAGCGAGATATTCTTTTAATCGGAGATATTCCTATCTTTGTTTCCGGCGATAGTGCTGATGTATGGGCTGAGCCAAGACTGTTCCAGGTAGATTCCGATGGATTCCCTACTGTTGTAGCCGGAGTACCACCAGACTATTTCAGCGCAACAGGTCAGTTATGGGACAATCCTCTTTATGACTGGAAATACCACAAAAAGACTAATTACGAATGGTGGATGGAACGTTTCAAAACACAGTTCTTATTAAGCGACATCGTCCGCATTGATCATTTCCGTGGTTTAGAAAGTTACTGGGAGATTCCTGCCGACTCTGAAACTGCTTTAAATGGTAAATGGGTTGACGGACCAAAGGATGAATTCTTTGAAGTATTAATTAAGACTTTTGGAGAAGAACCTCCAATTATCGCAGAAGATCTTGGTATCATTACCGATGATGTACGCGCATTACGCGACAAGTTTGGATTACCAGGCATGAAGATTCTTCAGTTTGCATTTGAGGACGAAGACAGCAATTATCTTCCTTATAATCAGCCATATAACTGCGTATGCTATACAGGAACTCACGACAACGACACAACTACAGGCTGGTATGCAACCGCATCTGAGAAAGCCCGCGATAAAGTACGCCGCTACATGAATACAGACGCTTCGCAGGTTAGCTGGGACTTCATCCGCACCTGTTTCGGTTCTCCTGCACGTTTTGCGATCATTCCTGTTCAGGATTTATTCTGCCAGGGAAGTGACTGTCGCATGAACACACCAGGAAAAGCAGACGGCAACTGGGCTTACCGCATGAAGAAGGAACTTCTTACAAGCGATGTTGCAAAACGCCTTTATGATGTGACAAAACTTTACGGACGCTAGAGTGTGTTTGAAAGGGGGAAATTATGACTTTTCGTTCTATCTGCATTGCAGTTTATGTATTTTTCTATTTAATATTTACGACCCCAATGCGGGCTCGTTTAAAAAAGCTGGAGAAGACGGATCCACAGGAAGCTTCTCGCATTGCACAGGAGCAAGTTCAGAAAGTATTTAAGCATCTTTTGAAAATATCCGGTGTTACCATAGAGGTAAATGGACTGGAAAATATCCCGGATGAAGCTTCACTCTTTGTCGGAAACCACAGCAGTTACTTTGACATCATCGTTACAGGTGCTACTATTCCCGGCGGTGTAGGCTTCGTTGCAAAAGACAGTCTCGGAAAGATTCCTGGACTTTCTTCCTGGATGAAGCGCATCCACTGTCTGTTCTTAGACCGCAGCGATGTGCGTAAAGGATTACAGACAATTCTTGAAGGTGTAGACTATTTAAAAGAAGGGTACTCCATGTGCATCTATCCAGAAGGCACAAGAAGTACAACCGGCGAACTTGGAGAATTCAAGGGTGGCAGCCTGAAAATGGCACAAAGAGCCAAAGCACCTGTTGTTCCTGTTGCCATCACCGGCACACGCGACATCTTTGAAAATAATCCGGGACTTCGTGTTTATCCTTCGCATGTAACAATTTCTTTTGGCAAGCCATTCAAGTTTTCTGACCTTCCGGCGGCTGAGAAGAAATTTGCTGGCGAGCATGTTAAGAAAGCTATTGAGGATATGCTGGCAGCTCAACAATAACAAATCACATCCAGATTATTATATTAATCTGGATGCAATACTAAAAAAACGATCAAAGATTATGCTTACCCAGTAGTAACCAGCTTTAAAAAGCTTATTTATACGAAAAAGTAGCATAAAACCGTAATTTTTTCTTTTCAATTAACGTAAATAATGTTAGAATGAAATTTGTGTTATCAAAAAAAGAAAGAATAGGAGGAATATTATGAACCCATGGATTGTTTTTGCAATTATCCTTTTAGTTGCACTCGCCATTCTCGGATTCCTTTATTACAAAGGTTCCAAGCTTCAGAAAGAACAACAAGAACAAAAAGAACAGTTATTTAGCGCCGCTACTCCGGTTACTATGCTGGTAATAGATAAAAAGAGACTCCCTTTAAAAGATTCCGGTCTTCCACAGATTGTAATTGACCAGACTCCAAAGAGAGCCCGCCGCGCAAAAGTACCTGTAGTAAAGGCTAAGATCGGACCTAAGGTTACAAGCCTTATCGCTGATGAAAATGTATACGATTTAATTCCAGTAAAAGCTGAGATTAAAGCAATGATCAGCGGTATCTACATCACAAGTATCAATAACTTCCGTAAAGCTCCGGTTCCAAAACCAGAGAAAAAGGGAATGATGGCTAAGCTTCGTAAGAAGGCAGATGATATGACTACTAAATAAGTTTGTTTTTGTGTGAACAGACAGACGAACCTAAAAAGAAGCCCTTATTATAAGGGCTTCTTTTTAGGTTCTGTTTGTTGGGGCAAAAATCAAATTGCTAATGGAGCAGGCAAAATAAGCTTGGCGGTTCTTCAAAAGTCAAGTTACGAATAAAGTAGATGAAATCATTTTGAACCCATCCTTATTTTTCTGAATATCTCGTACTGTCGCTGTAGCTCTGCTTCTTCATCAAGTAATAATCCTTTTGCTTCTAATATTCTTTCAATAGCCTGAGATGGGTCTAATGTATTAAAAGAACAGATTATTAAATTCTTGATATGTAACACATATGTATCAGTTGTATCGGACTGGTATATATGTAACCCTCGGAGAGCCCCCGCAGTTATGGCAGAACAATATTCACAATGTCAATTGTGGATTTGGGCTGACAGAACTGCTAGGGAGTTATCATCTATGGCAGAGCCAAGATGATAACGGCACTGCTCCGATAGAATTTACAGATAAGAATAGAGTACAGATAAGGAGATGCGAATGGGAAATATTTCATATACAGCTCATGTGAGCAATAAGAAAAGTGCCATTACATCGAAAACTAAATTGGCTGCTGTTGCAAAGCATAATCTGAGAAAATACAAGTCATCAGATTACAGCAAAGACAACATTGTTATTGTCTATGGAACATCAAATCTGATTGATGATGTAAAGACAGTATACCACAAAGAATTCGATGAGGCATTAGAAGAATATAATAAAAAGCAGACACGACCAGACCGCCGGATAGAAGATTATTTTGAACATGTTGCTGGAAAGGAGCAGGATATGGCTGTAGAGATAATAATTCAAATAGGCGACAGGGAGTTCTGGAGACAATTTGATGATATGAAGGCATATATGAGATTGTCATATCAGATAATACTGGACGAGCTTAGAAAGCGGTTATCGCAGTTTGTAGTTGCAAATGCTGTTGTTCATCTTGATGAGGATAGTCCGCATATGCACATTGTTGGAGTTCCTGTTGCTGATGGATATAAAAAAGGGCTTTGTAAGCAGGTATCAAAGAGAAAAGTGTTTACAAAAGAAGTGCTTTCGCGAGTGCTGCAGGACGAGCTAAGAGAGGTAGCCAACAAAGAGGTCAATGATTGGTTTGGAGAATAGATAAAGGAAAAGTCGAAAGGACGTAATCATGATCTGACAGTTTCGGAATATAAAGTGGCACAGGAAACAGAACATTTGGAACAGATACAGGAACAGGTGCATGATGCGGATATTAATTTGTTTGCTTCAAAAATTGCTTATAAGGAGTTGGAGCGTAGTCAGACTAAGGAACTTAATGAAAAACGTTCAGAACTTCAATCGGTAAGACAAGAGATTGCAAGCGTGACGGACAAGGCAAATGAAGCAGTAGAATTGCTTGGTAAGATCAATGCATTTATATCATCATTCAGATTATTCGCTCCGACAATAGAAGAATATGCTAATCATGTTGAAGCAGCTAAGATTATAGAAGCAGGGAACTCGTTCAGAGGAATATTTTATGAAATAGGAAAGCTGCTGGAGACATTTAAAGAACTGATAAAAGAAGGATTATGCTGGTTTCCAAGGCTTATGAGGTGGAAAACTTCTAAGGGTGAAGTAGCTCCGGTATTCATAGAGAAAAGCAATGGATATTCATATTCGGTGTATGGATATATCAATGTGGATACTAAGGAATATTATAGTAAAGAGTCAATTCAATGGGAGATTAAGGCAGGTAACAGGACAGGAACAGTTGAACAGATGGATGCTAATGTTGAGGCTATGGCAAGAGATTTGCAGGAGATATTGAGGATTGGAGCGGAGCAGAAGAGGTTGTGGGAGGTGTATGAGGGAAGATAAAAATAAGGTATATTGAATATAATTTTCAAGATACCTTATAATATTAGTTAAGAACTGATTTCCCTGCCAAATTTATATCCGAGATTATATGCATCAATAGCACTCTTATGGCGTACAGCACCGGCTTGACTATCGGGCAAATGAGAAAGATCTGATTGTGGGGAATTGCCTTGTAGAGCATCTTTTAGTCCCTCTTCATAAGCACAAGCGGCACAGATATGTCGTCCCCCGTTTCTATTATCTTGAGCTTCTGGAAGTTCATTAAAACCTTGCAAATATCGATGTTGTTTGTTACATATAGCCATATTGAAACACCTCCTATATGATAGTTTCTAAAATAACTATCGATGCTTATAGACCAATAGCATATAATGGTAAGTTATCAAAGTAATGAGGACAACCAAGTTCATCCATATAATCATAATAATCTTGATATTTGGGAACATTAAACCAATCAGATGACAATAGATAGATATAAACCAAATCGTAACCAATAGGATCTAAAAGCCGTCTATATTCTCTGATTTTGAATGGGAATGTTGCGAGTTTTTCATCAACTGAACCACTAGTGTGCTGAAATTTTTTTTCAATAATGTAAACAGTTTTATCAATTTCATTTATAAAAGCTTCATCAGGATTCCATCGTTTGGAGTTGATGGCTCGGTCATTAATTCCATTTCGTCTCAAAAATATTGTAGAAAATTCATCTTGATTTATAGAGTAACCTAGTAACTGGTTTCTATCATATACTTCAAAATGATTGGCAATGATAAATCCGGCATTTTGTAATGCTGTATTTAGGGATGTTGTTTGTTCGAAATGGAGTCCATTTCTATTGGTGTTAGCTCCGCCACCAAAGCGATTAGCTTGTCTTGGCATTTGTCTCCTCCTCCTTAAAAAAGTCATTGATTTCAACATTGAGTACATTTGCAATCTGATTAAGTACAGATATGGAAAGACTTTTATCACAACCAGAAGCTTCAATTTTAGAAAGATAACTGATACTGATTTGAGCCTTTTCTGCAAGCTGCATCTGTGTTAAATTAGCTTGTTGTCTATAATGTTTTATATTTGAACCTATAGTACGATATAGGTCAGTATCATTATTAAAATGCATAGCTATACCTCTTTCATTATTTGTGAATATTATCTCATGCTATGAACAAGACAAAAATTCACTTATTGTGAAAGAAAAAAGAGATGGCTTTTTTAACTGAGTTGAGGTAAACTTATATATATGATTGATGGAAGGTGGGGATTACAATGGATTCATTTCAAGAAAAATATGAATATGATAAATTTGTAATAGAGACAGCACATAAAATTCAAGAGATACAACAGGACTTTAATAACCTTTCTGATGAAAATAAAATTAAGTTTCAAAATGATGTTATGAGAGCATTCATGATAAAAGGTATCGAGGGTGTTTCAGAATACTTCAGCCAATGGAAATGAAAAGGGGGCATGACTTATAAGTTTACAACCAAATAATTTCAAGCTTGAACCAACAACAGTCTGGTCGTTTCCAGACAGAGGAAGTTGGGCAACGCATTCAGGAAAGTATCGGGGAAATTGGTCACCATATGTACCAAGAAATCTGATACTTCGATATTCTAAACCAGGTGACTGGATTTTAGATCAATTCATGGGTAGCGGAACCACACTGGTTGAGGCAAAACTACTAGGTCGTAATGCGGTAGGTATAGATATTAATCCGAAGTCAGTTTCAATTTCAGAAACAAATTTACAATTCCAATGTGATACAAGTTCAAAAATATATATACGAGAGGGAAATGCAGCAGAATTGCATTTTATCAAAGATGCTCATATAGATTTTATCTGCACTCATCCACCATATGCTGATATCATAAAGTACAGCAAAGGCATAGAAGGGGATATTTCCATGTTGGGAGTAAAGTCATTCATAGATGCAATGGATAAGGTGGCATATGAAGCATATCGTGTGTTGAAAAAGGGAAAGATGTGTGCTGTTATGATTGGTGATATAAGAAAATGTGGAAAAGTTGTTCCATTAGGGTTTCGTATGATGGAGTGTTTTTTGCGTGCTGGATTTATCAACAAAGAAATAATTATAAAAGAACAGCATAATTGTAAATCTACTGGTTACTGGGAAAAACAGAATAATAATTTTTTGCTTCTTGCACATGAGTATATATTTGTCTTTGAGAAATAATGGAAGTATATGGGATTTACATGGAGTGAAAGTTTTGATTGTTATTTTCTGTGTTAGCAAGTATAATAAATTTATGGGATTTTGTCACTTAGTGACTAGAGAAGAGGAATCAAAATGAGTAATTCAAGTGTCGCTCCATTTGTGAAGTGGGCTGGAGGAAAACGTCAGCTTATTCCGCAGATAAGAGAAAGAATGCCTGAAAAATATAATGATTACTATGAGCCGTTTATAGGTGGTGGCGCTGTAATATTTGATCTACTACCTGCAAATGCTCTGATTAATGATATAAATAAAGCTTTGATTAACACATACAGAACAATATGTAATGAACCTGATGCTTTTCTGAAAGAGGTCAACAGGCTGGATAATGATATGTGGGAAGATGGGAAAAAGTATTATTATTCTATCAGAGAACATTATAATGACAAGCTTATGCGGTCTGAATATGATGTAGAGCTGGCAGCATTATTTGTATTTATAAATAAGCATTGTTTTAATGGATTATATCGTGTGAATGGCAAGGGATTGTTCAATGTTCCATATAACAACAGCCGCAGGGTTTCCGTTGATGAGGATGTTATTATAGCTACATCAGAGTATCTTAGGGGAGTAACTATTATAGATGGTGATTTTGAACAGGCTTGTAAGAATGCAAAGAAAGGCGATTTTGTATTTATAGACAGTCCGTATGCACCTTTGAATCCTACATCCTTTGAATCCTACACAAAAGAAGGGTTTGATATAGAAAGTCACAAGCGATTAGCAAAACTTTATGATGAATTAACTGCCAGAGGCTGCTACTGCATGCTTACAAATCATAATACGGAGCTGATAAATGAGTTGTATGGAAATAAGGATTATAAGATAGATGTTGTAAGTGTTAAGCGTATGATTAACTCTGATGCATCAAATAGGGTAGGAGAAGAAGTAATAATATGTAATTATTAAATGGTGTTAATGTCTCTGTTGGCAGAGATTAACATTTAGCTCTAAAGACGAGGAGAAATATAATGGATAACTTATTTACAAAGAAAGTGCCATTATACTTTGAGACGGATGAATCACAGTTGGTTGTAGGTGATTCATTTAAAATTCTAACAAAAATGGAACCAGAATCAGTGGATATGATATTTGCTGATCCACCTTATTTTTTAAGTAATGATGGGATTACATGTAAAGGTGGAAAGATGGTTTCAGTAAATAAAGGCTCATGGGATAAACTTTCAGAAAGTGGAACCGGTGTCGAAGAAAAACATAAGTTTAATAGAAAGTGGATTAGGTTATGTAAGAAAGTACTAAAGCCAAATGGCACAATATGGATATCAGGAACATTACACAATATATATTCAATTGGTATGGCATTGGAGCAGGAGGGCTTCAAGATAATTAATAACATAACATGGCAGAAAACAAATCCACCGCCAAACTTAGCATGTCGATGCTTCACACATTCTACAGAAACCATTTTATGGGCTAGAAAGAATGATAAGAAGTCTCGGCATTTTTTTAATTATCAGAAAATGAAAGAAATGAATGATGGAAAGCAGATGAAGGATGTTTGGACAGGCTCATTGACAAAGCCATCTGAGAAGGTGGAGGGAAAGCATCCTACACAGAAACCAGAATATCTGTTGGAAAGAATAATACTTGCATCGACAGAGGAAGAACAAGTTATCTTGGATCCTTTCTGTGGCTCAGGAACTACCGGGGTAGAGGCAGTAAGATATGGACGAAAGTTCATAGGAATAGATGTAAGCGAAGAATATATGGAAATATCTAAGAAAAGACTGGAGAAGGTACTAAATGACAAATAGGAATTTTGACGAATGGCTTAGTAAATTCAGACCAAGTATTTCAAGCTATGATTATTACATAGATTTTGAAAAGGTCATTAAGAATGTTAATGAAATCAAGGTAGAACTCAACATTTTGAATTCATTAATTGGATCAAAGAATATAGAAGATGAGTTTGAAAAGGTAGTGACAAGATATCCGGAAACATTAAAATGTATACCATTATTACTTGCAGTCAGGCGTAACGAAATATACGCACAGGATGAAGATGGAGCATTTTTATACAATTTCAAAACTATGAACTATGAGGTAGAGCAATACAAGGTATTTATGAGCAAAACAGGATTGTTTGATATGATAGCAAATCATCTTGTAAATAATCTGGTAGATTATGCACTGGGTATTGAAACAGGTTTAGATTCTAATGGACGTAAAAATCGTGGTGGACATCAAATGGAAGATTTGGTTGAGAAGTACATTGTGGCAGCAGGTTTTAAAAAGAACGAGAATTACTTTAAAGAGATGTATTTAAAGGATATTGAGACAAAATGGAATATTGATTTGTCGGCACTTTCAAATCAGGGAAAAGCAGCTAAAAGATTTGATTTTGTAATTAAAACTGACAAGATGATCTATGCTATTGAGACAAACTTCTACGGTGGCGGTGGTTCTAAACTCAATGAAACTGCAAGAAGTTACAAGATGCTTTCACAGGAGGCTGATACAATAGATGGATTTACATTTGTGTGGTTTACAGATGGAATTGGCTGGAAGAGTGCCAGAGGAAACTTAAGAGAGACATTCGAAGTTATGGATACTATTTATAGTATTGATGATATGGAAAATAGGGTAATAGAAAAATTGACAAAATAGCATGACATATGTGATTTAGAGGAGAAAGTAAAATGAATAAAAATGACATAGAATTGTTTAATAAAGCGGTTGAGTCGCTGAGGCAATATAGAAGATATGAAATATTAGACGAAAATAATAAAAATCTTTTAGATGACATTTATGTTGATCCAATTGAAGGAAATGCATTGCTAAGATTGTGTTTAAAAGATAACACAACAGTTCTAGACTATATTTGATACTGCAAAGCGTAATTATTCTACGATTAATTATCTTAAGGCGAATAGTTCAAAAGAAATTGAAAATTATTCAATTCAAAGACAGTTTATATTAGATTTTGTAAGCGAATTAATAAGTGAAATTTCAAAAAATTATAAGACTAGAATAGACCAATTTAAGGATAGATTGCATATACCATCAAAAGTTAATGATTCAATAAAAAAACTTGAAGGAATTAGAAATAGGATTCAGAACAATGCACACTTGGGAAACGTCGAACTACAAACTTTGCAAGAGGTTAACTTGTCGGTTTCTGTGGAAAATAAAGCAGAAAATCTTGTTAGTGGTAATGTACAGGGATGTGTATCGCTACATGAGTCAGGCATTAAGTCTAATGTTTCTGAAGAGAATAAGATAAGTTGCTCTAATGAAAATGAAAAAAAATATAATAGAGTATTTGCAAGAATATTTGAAATAACAGATTTGGTTGATGAAATAAAGATGGTCTTGCAGAATTTGAATATGAAGAGGTTATATCTGATTTTGGATGATTACTCTGAGATAGATCAAAATTCTTTACATATGTTTTGTGACTTGATTGTAAATACTTTAAATAATACATCAGATAACTATATTAAGTTAAAAATATCTGCATATCCAGGAAGAGTAGAGTTAGGAGAGCTGGATAGACAAAAGATTGATATTCGATATTTGGATTATTATCAACTTTATGTAAATGATAAGAGAACAGATATGGAAAAGGCAGCAGTAAATTATACAAAAAGAATTTTAGAAAACAGATTGAGTGTGTTTACAAAACATGGAATTAATTATTACTTTGATATAGAAAAAGCTAGCATAGAGGAGTATTGTACATATTTGTTTAGAATGACACTAAATGTTGTAAGACATATTGGATTGATATTAGACTACGCACAGGAGTATTCTATTGCTAGAAATGAAAAAATAACACTTAGTGTTCTTAATGAGGCTGCTAAAAGATTTTATAATGAAAGATTGTCATTGTTTTTTGAGGAGGGTAAAACAGCGCAAATGACATATGATGAGAGGGTGGAAATTTTTCAGCTTAGAACACTAATGCTAGATATTATTCAAAGAGAAAAAGACATTAAGACTAGTATAAGAACGAATAAGTATTCTGCAAAAATATTTGATTCAGAAAGAACAAATCCATATACAAGTCATTTCTATATATCAAAGAAAATAGAACATATTCTAGGAACTTTAGAATTGAATTTTTTTGTTAATAAATACAATGAGATGTCTAGTAAAAATGGAGAAAAAGTATCAATATACGCTTTAAATTATGGATTGTGCTTGAATGAAAATTTGCGTTGGGGAAAACCAGATGGAAGTGAATCAAGGACTTATTTTATTGAGTCTCCTTTCAATTTTAATAAATTGCTAATGGACTTTTTGAAAGATACAAAAGAAATTGTTTGTGAAGAGTGTGGATTTGTATATTCAGAGGATGATTTAGATTTTTTGAAAAGGCACAATATGAATTGCCAGTGTGGGGGGAAAAATAGTATTGTTGTAAAAAAAAGAATATCAGATATATATAGAAAAGAGATTGAAGAAATTGAAAAAAAAGGAAATTTACTTGAAAAAGAACAATACTTGTTTATGAAATTAGCAATATTAAAAGGAGGATGTGTTACTGCAAGGGAAATGTCACAGGAGATGGATATAACTTCTCAAAAAATAGGTTGGTTAACTAAAAAGTTAGAGGAAGATTTTTATTATCTTACAAAAAGTAAGAAATCGGGAAATACTGTTTATACAATATCAGATTTAGGGGAAAAAGCAATCTAGCAGATATGGTGGTTGCATAGTGGAAAAGAGCAGCTCTAGGAATGTGTGGGCAGCCAACCGCATACAACACTGTCATACACAAATCCCCGTTTTATGGGGTTCAGAGGCTCGTCTGTTTATCATCTCAACCCAGTATAATCAAGAAAGAAACAAGTACAACTCACCATTTCCGCTCCCTCATTCCGATAAATATGTGCCTGATCTGTCTCAAATTTATAGACCTGATCTTTATTAATCGTCTGCGTATGTCCATGACATTCTATCGTAAGTACACCTTCTGTTACTGTAATGTACTCTCTTGTTTTTTCTCCATGACTCCCACTCATATAGACCCCACCGGGTTCTATGTCAATCCGATATACTTCTACGGAATGAGAATCTTCATAAGGAAAACACGTCCAGACTTTATATTGCCCTTCCAGTTCTTTTGTAGGAAAAATTTCTTTTGGACTTACAAGGCAAAAGTCTTCTCTTGGAGGATCAATAAGTGTCTGAAATTCTATACGGAGACCGCTTGTAATCTTTCCAAGTACGCCAAGAGAGGGATTAGCTGTACCTTTTTCAATCTGAGCGAGCATACTTTTACTGACTCCAGTCTGCTCCGCAACCTCGCCAAGGCTCATTCCCTTTGACAGGCGAATCTGTTTTAAATTAACCGCCACATTATGAGATAAATAATCCATGAAACTCCTCCTTTGTGTGATTTAATTTATTGGGGAATGTAGGCTAACAGACGAACCATGAGAATACAATATTCTTTATCTGTGACTTTAGTCACTGCGAGAAAAAGTCTTCTATGAAAAGCCTCTCATGAAAAGTTATTGATTTTAACTCCGTTGCAAAAAACACAAAGTCGCAAAATCAATAACTTTTCATGAGAACTTTTCTAACATAAGTTTACTCACTCGCAGCTCCGAGGCCACAGATAAAGAATATTGTATTCTCATGGTTCTGACTTTGGCTGTATTGGATAAATTAAATCAAAAAGGGCTGTAATGATTTGGGGTTGAAAGTTCAAGACTTCTGCTTATTTAAAGGATGCAGTAAACAGATGTTTCTTGACCATTATCGCAATAATATTTTGATATTTTCTAAGTAATGTAGAAAATATCAATCCAAATTTCCAAATTGCCCTTTAATAAATCGAAATCACTAATTAATATTACCATAATATCAAAACAACCAGAAGCCTACAACTCAAATCCACATTAAGCTTCTAGTTATCGAAGGCAAAATCATATCACCATACTTGAGCAACCACAACAAGGCTAACTGCTCACAACTCAAATCCTCGCAGAGCTTCTATTTATCAAAGACAGAAACCGGGAGAATCGTATACTAGCATCTGTGGCCTCGGAGCAAGGTTTGGATACGAGCGGGGAAGCGAGCATTCAAACCGCCGCGACTAAAGCCACAGATGCTAGTATACGATTCTCCCGGTTTCGTCTGTTGTTACTCTCAAATAGAAGCCAGCACCCTGTCAATTGCTGCGTCAATAACTTTATCAAGTTCTTTATCGTCTGCTTCTGGCATCAGTGTTGCTGCGTCTTCATCAGAAATAAGTTCAACAAGATCACCGAAGGATTCTTTGTATTTTCTCTTACATACAACATAAAATACTACACCGAGTAAACTCCAGGCTCCTACCATTCCCCATTCAGGAAGGATCAGGCTTCCGCCGCTGCCCGGGATACAGTACATACATACCATGAATCCGGACATGATGACTGCCATTGTTCCGAAGAATTTATAAGCTGGAACTTTATATGGTCTTGGCATATCGGGTTCTTTTTTTCTTAATATCATAAAGGAAACCGCTACCATACAGTAAGCAAGACAGCATGCGAAGTTACCTGCATCAGAAATCCATACAAGAAGCTGTCTTCCGGCAAATGGAGCAAGCATTGTAAGGACACCAATAAGAATAAGTGCATTAATTGGCGTTTTATGTTTTGGATGAAGTTTTGCAAATGTTTTTGGAATCATATAGGATTCTGCCATGGAATACATTGCACGAGAACCACCAATTAAGAAGGAGTTCCAGGATGTGATAATACCGCACATACCACCGACAATAACTACTTTTGCCATGATTTTCATTCCAAATGCTGTTCCCATTGCATCGGCTGTAACAAGTCCGGTTGCTTCCTGTGATTTTATGATCGCACCTGAGTCAAGAACAAGTCCTACGGCGATAATTACAAGTGCATAGAAAACAACGGCTAAAATTACAGATAAAATAAGCATTTTACCGATTTTCTTTGGAGGAACATTAATTTCTTCTGCTGCCTGTGGAATAACGTCAAAACCAATAAAATAAAATGGTGACATTGCTGCAACACCGAGAATTGCTTTGATATTAAGTCCCGCGGTGTTTCCGACAAACATCTGTCCATCTAAATTATCCACAGTACCATTAATTACGGAAGCTACAATCAATAAAATTCCTGCACCACCGATGATACAGGTAAGTACCGTCTGTAAAATAGCGGCTGTTTTCGCTCCCATAATGTTAATCAGCATAATCAAAAATGCGACTATAATTGCAACTGCAAGCCATGAAGCATATACATCAAATCCTGCAACAGTATACAGATACCCTTTTAAAAATCCCGGCCACAGGTAAGTGATGATTGTTGGAAATGCACAAGCTTCAAAACACGCTACACTGACATATCCTAAAACGATTGCCCAGGTACAGATAAAAGAACCTGTCGGACCCATTGCACGATGACTGAATACATGTTCTCCACCACACTGTGGCATTGCTGCTGTCAGCTCTGCGTAAGTCAGGCCTACGAAGAAAATCATAACACCACCAAGACAAAATCCGAGTGCCGCTCCAAGAACGCCGCCTTTTTCAATCCAGTTTCCGGTTGATACAACCCAGCCCCATCCAATCATAGCTCCAAAGGCGATTACGAGGATATCCCAGGCACTAAATACTTTGTTAAATTCCGATTCTTTCTTGTTCATATCCTGTCCCTCCTATTCGTGAAATACTTTCTTTGCTACTTCTTCAATGAGTTCTGCTGTTCCGTCAACACCTAAAAGACTGCTGTCAATCAGCATATCTCTGTTATGACGGTCACCACGGTTACTTCCTGTCAGAGCAAGATGTCTCTTATGATAACGTTTATCTTTTTCTGTAATAAATAACTTTGCATCCTCTGCAGAAAAGTTATGGCTCTTCATAACATTTTCAATTCGAACATCTTCCGGTGAATAAATAAAGATTCGCAGTATTGGTTTCTGCTCTTTTAAAATGTAATCAGCAGAACGTCCGATAATTACACAGGATTCTCTGTCTGCAAGTTTACGGATAATTGTTTTCTGGACGTGAATCGCGCGCTGCGTTAAATCCGCATATTTGGAGAAAGAACCTCGAACATCACCTTCTGCACCTTTTCCGGCGATTGTTCCACCTTCTTCTACCTTTTCCATGATGTCTTTAGGAATACCAACTTCCTTGATAATCTTATCAACCGTATCACGGTCATAAAACTTTATTCCCAAATCCTTTGCAACTTTTCTTCCGATCATGTTGCCTTTCGCGCCATATTCGCATCCTATCGTAATAACAAGATGTGCCATATTTTTTTCCTCTCTAACTTCTATAATCTTTTAATATAAATGTCGGCTATAATGCTTACTTTATAAAAATGTCATCTTTAAAACTTTGTAACTATTCAGAATTCATTCGCCAAATATATCTGCGACGTTTCTATCTCTGTCTACTTTTTCTGTTCTTTCAACTAGAAAAAGAAACGGGCATCACAAACTCACTTGTGACACCCTTGCCTAATAACGTCTTAACATAATGCTTTTACAGCATCTTCAATAATGGCACAAGCCTCATCACACTGTTCCTCTGTAACAATCAGTGGTGGAATCATACGAATGACATGTGCCCCGATTGCTGTGATAAGAAGCTTTCTGTCAAGACAGCCATGTTTTACTTCCACACCGGAAATCTCATCATCAAATTCTACACCAACAAGGAGTCCCTGATGTCTTACTTCTTTTACATGTGGAAGTTTCTCTAATTTTGCTGCGAAATAATCTCCAACTTTCTTTGCATTTCCTGCTAAGTCTTTGTCAAGAAGTTCTTCTACTTCTGCCAAAGCTGCTGCACAACTGATTGGATGTCCACCAAAAGTTGTTCCATGAGAACCTGGGGTAAATGCTTTAGATACTTCTTCTGTTGCACAGATAGCACCGATTGGCATTCCGCCGCCAAGACCTTTTGCCATAGAAACGATATCTGGTTTTACTCTATAATTCATATAAGACATTACTGCTCCGGTTCTGCACCATCCAGTCTGTACCTCATCTAACAATAAGAGCATTCCCTTTTCATCACAGAATTCTCTAAGTCCTTTTAAGAACTCTGGTGTTGCAGGATGAACACCACCTTCGCCCTGTACCGGCTCAACCATGATAGCGATTGTATTCTCAGTACATGCATTCTTAAATGCTTCTAAATCATTATATGGCGCATAGGAGAAACCGTAAGTCATTGGACCAAAACCAACCTGACATCCATTACCCGGCTGACCTGTTGCGGACATGGCACCAAATGTTCTTCCGTGGAATCCCATCTTAGCAGTTACGATATGATATTTATTAGGGCCGTATTTTTCAATACCATATTTACGAGCCATCTTAATCATCGCTTCGTTCGCTTCTGTACCGGAGTTCTGATAAAAGATTTTATCCATTCCAAGAGTCTTACAAACCTTTTCAGCAAGTAATGCCTGTGGAATTGTGTAAGGATAATTAAATGTATGCATGATATCGTCTACCTGATCCTTAACTGCTGCAACAACCTTTGGATTTCTGTTACCAGCGTTATTTACAGCGATACCTGCATAAAAATCAAGATATGGTGTACCATTCTCATCGTAAATATACATTCCCTCTGCTGTCTCAGCTAAGAAATCAAAACGCTCGTAAGTCTCGATCATATATTTATTTACTTTGTCCTTAATATCCTGTACTGTAAGTCCTGTATCTTTTAATTTCATGATAAAATCCTCCTTATTATCTAAAACTTTCATTTTCTTTTTACAAACCGGTTTTTATCATATGGGAAATGACATCTTCCCCATGAAACAAAAAAAGCAAAGACACTTACAAATTGTTGTAAGCACCTTTGCTTTAACTGTCTATTATTTTGTACGCTTATACAATATCACGTCTCTCTTAATCTGTCAACAGGTAATTTAAAAAGATTTTTTGTAGATTTCAGACCCTAAATTCGAATGTTTTTGGGTTTTCCATTGCATTTTGTCTATTATATTGTTCGTGTAATTTGACAGACGACCCCAGAATTACTACAAAGCCTTTCTATATATCTCAGCGATTTCTTCCTGCGTAAATACCACTGGATTGTTTGCTACGCCTGCAGCGGATACTTTCATGCAATTTTCCGCCATCCACGGAATATCCTCCTCTGCGATGCCGAGGTCGGACAGTTTGCATTCTAAATCAATGGCTTTTAAGAGTTCACGGATTTTATCCGCGCAGTCAGCTGCAGATTTTCCGCCAAAGATTTTCGCGATGTTTCCGAATTTTTCTTCGTCTCCTTTATAGGATGCGTCAATGACTACTGGTGTTAAGGCTGCAAGTCCCTGGCCGTGTACGATGTTTTTCAGTCCGCTGGCTGGATGTTCCATTCCATGTGCGAGGGTTACTCCGGCTGTGTTGATTACCATACCGCCGATTGTGCTTGCCATTGTGATATTTTCCCACTCTTTTTTGTTTCCGGTTCCGTTGTATACAGAAACAAGGTTATTCGCAATGAGTTCAATAGCGTATAAGCTCAGTGCATCTGTGAGTGGCTGTGCGATTTTGGATGTGTATGCTTCAATATTATGGCATAATGCGTCAAATGTAACGGATGCGAGTACTTTTTTCGGCATTGTCATCATACATTCCGGGTCTACGATGGACACTTTGGCTACGATGGCATTACAGCGGAGAGACTTTTTATCCCCGTTATCAGGATTGGTGAGAACAGCAAATCCATTTCCTTCTGAACCGGTACCGCAGGTTGTAGGGATGAGCACTAATGGCAGGGCATCATCGCTACGCAGGCGATTATAGATGTAATCGTTGATATCCCCATCATTTTTACTTAAAAATGCAATCGCTTTTGCACAGTCCATGATACTTCCACCACCGATGGCAACGACAACATCACAACCATTTGCCTTTGCAAAATCTGCGCCTTCCTGCGCTGTTGTTGTGAGTGGATTCTGGCTTACTTTGTCAAAAAGAGCTGTTTCTAAACCTGCTGCTTTTAAGCTGTCGTTTACCTTATCATAAAGTCCAGACTTTTTTGCACTGCTTTTTCCAGTAACAATCAATGCTTTTTTACCATAAGGTCTGGTCAGTTCCCCTGTCTCTAAAACTTTTCCAGAACCAAATACAATATTTACCGGCAGAAAATAATTAAATTCCATGATACTTCCTTCTTTCTTTACTTTGCAAATATTATGTTTCTAAAATATATTTAACACCAGCGTTTATCTCAGTCGAGAAGACTCCCACCTCTTCAGGTGGTGAGTAATAGTAAATTTGTCTCAGTGGGAGTCCAATCTCCGACTGAGATAAACGCTCCGCGAGGATGCGCAGTGATTCTGATAGGAACATGTCAGCTTCGCTGACCAGAA
>SKER01001481.1_pt1 | contig 18903 bp, 25 predicted proteins | sample 4826961 | NCBI WGS metagenome assembly SKER01 (sample SAMN11008804, study PRJNA524170) | human gut metagenome | biome: Human fecal sample; material: Feces; isolation source: fecal sample from pouch patient p47 | host: Homo sapiens | place: Israel: Tel-Aviv | collected 2016-11-16 | reverse complement strand
ACTATATATAATCTTATAATTATATTATTTATATTATTTATAAATAACAATTTATTATATAATCTGGACTATATATTATATATCAAAAATCTAGTTTATATATTATATCAAAAAATCAATTTTAAGCTTGTTTATTTGACCCATATAGGCTTTAAATTAAAAAATAATATATTTATATATATATAATAAAAAATAAGCCCATATAGGCCAAATATGGGCTTCGGGCGAAATATTTCAAATAAAAAAATTTTTTATGTTAACAGTAGTTAAATGAAATGTTAAAGTTTGTAGGCCTAACTTGCCGGTTTCTATATCCAGATGTCAGCTTTCTAGCTAAACTCATTTCTTGGTACCTAGAATTCATTATTTTATATTAAACTATATAATTATATTAATTAATAAAAATAACGCGATGTGGGTCAAATATTCTATATAATTTAATATATTATTTATATATAATTGACTGAAAATTTTAAAATTTGCAACCAGCGAGCCGTTTCTATATGTTACTGTAAAAATAATAGGTAACCGTTTCACAACGATTACCTATCCGCCTAAAAACAATTAAAATTCTATTAAAATTATGGGTTCTTACCGTAGTTAGAACCAATAGTGCCAAGGCAGGGAATCGAACCCTGCATAAATCCTTTAAACAGAACAGCAGATATTTGTTTTACTTGGCTTTAAAAACTCCTAGGACCACAGTCCCTTAGTCGCTTCCTAGGAGTTCAATATACTTAAAAACATTTATGAGAAGAAAACAATCAACTAATTGTTTTACATAAAGTCACCTGACTCTGCTTCAGCAGCTGCAGCGTCTACTGCCTCTTTAGCCTCAGCTTCTGCATTGGCTTCCTGCTCATCATGCTTAGCGTCAAGAGCAGCCTTAGCGTTGTCATACTCGAGCTGCTTGTTCTGAAGTGCCTCCTGAGCTTTCTCCAAGGCTTTCTTTGCCTTGTTAAGAGCCTCTTCTGCACGAATAACCTTCTCTTCAGGAGTGAGAGCAGTTCTTGGCTGACGCTCAGCGCGTGTCTGCCACTTAGTCTGGAACTCCTTGTAAGTCTCATCAGCATCATCCAATGGGAGCAAGCCCTCTGGCTCTGCGATAACTATCTTACCACCTTCAGCCTCATCCTTGGTTGAATGGATTGCCTTGTGAGTGAACTTGTGAGCACCATTCTCATCCTTGAAGCCAATACGGAAGAACACTGTGCAAGAGCGCTTATCCTTGATAATTGTCTCAATTCGAGAATCTGTCTTAGTATCATCACCAAGGTCAATCTGACGACCTACATAAGAACCAGCAGCCTCTACAATCTCATCAGCCTGTGCCATCCACTCCTCAGTGTCAACCTGAGCCTTACGACGAGCACCTGTCTTCTTAGCCTTGTGAAGCTCTACAGTCTCTGGCATGATTGTAACCTCCTTGAACACCTTGTAGAACTGACGGCCTGTAGGGTTCTCATCGGTAACATCGGACTGAATAAGCAGATAGCAGCGCATAGCTCGCTTCTCCTTAAGAACTCCCTTGACGTAACCACCAACCTTAATAGCAGTACCAGGCATGAGTGTCTCACAACGATGACCGAGAGCTTCCTCATTTGCCTTTGCAACCTCAGCATCAAGCTCCTCCATGCTCTGCTTTGGCTTTGCCTCACGCTTAGCCTTAGGTTTTGCCTCCTTGTTCTCACCAGCCTCAGAATTCTGCTTAGCAGCTTCCTTCTCAGCTGCATCGATAGCTGCCTGCTCCTCTGGAGAAAGTGCTGCTCCATCATCAGCCGGAGCCTGAGTAGCTGCCTGTCGCTTATCAAGAATAGCCTGAATTGCTACCTTGTCCTCATCAGAGGTTGCTGGGTCGTTAACTAACTTCTGTAACTTCTTTGTTGCCATCTGGGCGAATTTCATTGTTGCCATAATTTTGTGTATTTAATTGTTAAACTTATATGTTCTAATTACATTTGCAAAAGTACTCATAATTTTTGAAATATGAAAACTTTTTATGTTAAGAAGTGTTAATGAAAATGTTAAAAATCATTAACACTTCTTTTTGCTATTTAATCACTGGAATTTTATACTTCCAGTTCTACATCAAAGTTCTTTGTTACTTCTTTAACAGCGTCAAGCAACTCTTGGTCAACCAGCTCAGATTCGATAATGAACTTTGTATTTGCAAAAGCCTCAAAATATTTTTCAGTTTCATCTTCGTCATCAAACTTGCTGCATCTATCAACGCCATCTTCCTCCATTGAAGTACCTGGCTTGTTGGCAAACATGTAAAGAGCTCTTACGTTTGTTGGAATATTTCCACATACAAAATTGCGAGCAATCCATGCTACTAAATTCTCGAGCTTGTCGACTTTCAAAATAACTTCTGTTTTCATAATTTTACTGTAATTTTAATTGTTAAACTTATTATGTTTTATCTGAGTGCAAAAGTACTAATAATTTTTCAAATAAAAAAATTTTTTATGTTAAGAAGAGTTAACAGCTTTATCTTTAACTACTGTTAACACTTACTATATATAATATATAATATGTACGTGCGGGCGCCCGCGTATAGGGTAATAATGCAGCACTGTAACTGCTTAGCGCATTATATAAGTCCCGGCATTGCAACAGTATTGATTGGAAGCCAGTTTCTGAAACCAGTATGTTATAGGTTTATAGTAATTTAAATCTCACCGATTTCCAGAACCAGCGTGTAAATCTACAAAAAATTTACAAAAAAATCCTATCTGGCATTTTCTCGGAAATGGCCCCGAGAGAACACCAGATAGGAAATTAATTTTTACCAAAGCAAGTTTCATATTCGTGTATTTTGCAAACTGGGAGTAAATCTCTACAACGAGAAGTACTGTGATATCTGTATTCAACCCAATATGTATCACCAATTGACTCTAAGTCTTGAATTTGATTTCTTTCCTCATAGTTGGTTTTCAAATCAAAGACTCTCACATGCGCCTTTTTATCTGGAAGAATAATAAACTCAAATATGAATTGACCTGCTATTTTCTTTCGTTCTGCTGCCGATATTTTAACTTCTACCATATCAGTACCCACAATAGGTTCTGGTTCAGATATAAATCTGAAATTACCGAACAGAGTTTTAAACTCTTCTGCTTCTTCGAGATTATCTGGGTCAATAGGCTCTTCGCCGTCTCTCAAATAATAAAAAGAATCACCGGTAAGTTGAATTATTTCAGTCTTCATCTCTTCGTCCTCCACCTGCTATTAAGCAGCACGATATAAATATACCAAACACTGCTGCAAATATAATAATTCCTGCTGTCATGTTGTTTTATGTTTATGAAGCTTATAATATCCAGGCCTAGCCGCAATCCAAGCTCTTTGATACGCTAATATTTTTTCTTTGTTTTTAGCATAATATTTTCTGTTATACTCAGAGCGTTTCAGTTTTTCTTCTATAGAAGTTGGAGCTTTGTAGGCCCATTTTTCTGGATGAGCTTTTCTGTAAGCTCTATTATAGGCTAATATCTTTTCTCTATTAGCTCTATAATAAGCTCGCATTTTGGCTTTGTCATGTTCTGTCGTTGTCATGATATTTCTTTACGTTCTAATTTGTGTCTAATTATGTATAGCTTTATAGCGATAATATCGTCAAGCGTTAAGTTCTTGATAACTCTATTGCCGATTTTAAGACTGTGCTTCTGCTTTTCCATAAGGATTGTCTTTTTTAACTCGGTCATAGAGTTTCTTGAACCAAAATGGGTTGTATCTTAACAAGTCGCCATAAGTTCTGATATTATTAACGCCAACAAGCCTAGAAGCATAAATTACTTCTCTATCAGCCAATCGACGTCTAGCCTCATACCATCTATGGATAGCTCTATCCACGCATTCCAAAAAATATGTGCTGAGTTCAGAATCGCGCTCTTCAAGAATCTGCTGCTCTGTGCCTTGTTTGAAATAATATGGCACATTTGGTGTAACCCAATATGTAAGAACCTCGCCTACTTCTGGATGTGTCTTGTATAGAAATCCAGGGTTTGCAACAAATACCCATGGCCATTTAAGCTTTGCTATCTTAATCGCCTTTGGAATAGCCGGAGATAAAAGTCTAGCAATTCTAGCGTTGATGTATTTGTCGTAGCGCTTAATAAGCTGGCGCAAATTGCTGGTAAGTTCCTCTACAAGAGCTGTTTTATCCCATCTTGTTAACTCTCCTGATAAAGGGAGAAGTTTCTGGTCGAACGCCATTCTATTAATTTCAACTTTTTCAAGTTCTTTTTTAGCCTGGCGCTTTGCCATACCATCTTTAATACGACGACTAATTACTAATCTGCGCTCAACATCATTGAGTTCTGGAACCAATTCCTTGTCGTGTTTAGGACTGTCGGCAAATTCCACGCAGTTTTCACCGCCTATAGAAAAGATAACATCGTCAGATACTTCGCGTTTAACTTTGCCATCTTCATATTTTAGAGTTGATTTGTTATAAAACTCGTCGCCATCCATAGAAGCGATAGAAAAATCAGAATTCTCGTTGTCATCTGGATTTGCAGCTGCTTCTATTTCAGCTTTTGCCAAGTCTTCGTCTTCAGACTGAATATCTGCTAGCATTTTAGCAAAATCTTCTTCTGAATATTCCATCATAGAGGCTTCTTCACTTGAAGGAGCCTCTGTATTACTAATATCGCATAGAGCTTGGTCAATAAGTGCATTTAAATCTTTACTGTCCATACTACATAATCTTTAAATTAGTTACAAATACTGAACTAAAAACATTTCTTGCTACATGTGGCTGGAGCATAAATAAATATGCTATAGCAAGTAATAATCTAGCAACTATGTGGAGAATCCACGCTGCTAAGTATACTGGAAAATAAATAACTCCAATAACAAACCATACTAAAAATAGCATCCAGCCTTTAAACTTAATTGGTATTTTCATAATTTCAAAACATTCTTTAAATAGTCATTAATGTGCTTCGGATATACGTTTGTACTCGGCAAGTATATGTGTAAATCTTGGGCAAAATGATAATAGTCTCCAACTGTAGCGCCAATTCTAGAAGCAACATATTTCTGCAACTGAGAAAAACAATACTGGTCATTACAAAAACCGAATATCAAATCATTACTTCTCATAAGAACGGTCATATTGAGAATTTTTTCAAATTCGTCATAAATACTGACTTTAAAACCAATATTCAGTGTACACGGAGTATCATAATCATAATCATCCATTTCTTTACCGTCATACAGTGTAAGCCATGCTTGGCGAGTATCTGGATTGTTCTCAAGTTTCTCGATTACTTTCTGCAGTTGCTTATTACGGTTCCACAACCAGCCGTAGTTAGAATTGACCTGACAATCGCCTCCGTGCATACGTTTCCAAATTGGAGCGTGTTTTTGAAGCTCTGATACATCTCTTGAATGAGATAAATACCAATTCCATTCTCTTTCTGCATATTTAGCATTCCATTGACGCCATTCTTCAGTAATATGGTTTTGCTCTGGATATGCTATATAGAAACCAGCGTTTTGCAATCTAATAGTATTATTGCCAGGCATTTCACCGCATCCAGCTATACGATTAGCCAAAATACTAAATGCTTGATTTGCATTTTCATATACCCAATTATTATCAGATTGGGTGATATATGGATAAGAAATTTCTAAATTTACTTCCATGATTTATTAAATTTTTGATTTAATGCCTGAAAGTTTTGTTGAATAGCTTTAATGTCTTCAGGCTTTAAGCCTGTTAATGGACAAACTGCGTCCAAATCAAGCATATTCACTTTGCCTTCCATTCTAGTTTTTTCGTATGCGAAAAACTGTTCTTTAGTAATTTCTGATACCGGAGTTGGCACTAGTTTTGTATATCCTCGTAAATCTATAGCTTTACTCATATCTTTTGCATTTTAAAAAGTTCTTCTTCAGCTTCCTCATTTAATGCTTGGCATATTTCTTTAGCTTCTTCATAAGTTAATTCTGCGTATGGGTCTCCATCTTCATCTTCTGCTTGTTCTCCAGTTATAAGAACAATCCTATACATAGAATTAACTCTTTCGTCTATATAAGTATTAGCCGCATCAACAGCCTGTGAGCATATATACCAAATTGCATCGTCTCTAATAAAGCCTAAATCAAACTTATCTGTACATATCTGAATATAGAAAGTTCTCAGAATTTTTGGAGCAAATAAGCCTTTCTTTTCCATATCCTTATATTCGTGTAGCCACATGCCAAAGCCGTTGCTTTCTTTGAATTTTTTAGCATAATGCTCTACGAATTTCAAGAATATAGGTTCTTTTACTACTTCCGGTACTTTCTTCATAATCTGATATTTTTAATAGATAGAACTCCTCTTTTTATCCCAGAGCAATTGAAACATATAATATAATAATTTATATTATAAATATATTTCGTTGACTCTGGGACTATAGAGGATGTTATTGGGTCAATTTATTGCTCTTCTGAAGTAGAGTTAAAACCTCCTTTTCGTTCACTCTTCTTAGCAAGAACTGCTGCTTTGACAACTTCAGGAGAAGCTTCACAAATATCTGCATAAGATACAGGGACCAAAATAAACTGAGCAATCTTCTGGCCTCGCTCAATCCACACTGGCTCTTTGCCTACATTAATGAGATGAATGTGAATCTCACCGGGATAGTCCTCATCGATGATAGACGCGCCAATAATAACACAACTTGAAATAGTTGTGTCCTGACCTGTAATCTTCATCTCTGTCTCGCAATCGATTTTAGCCTCTCTCGATGGACAAACGCCAGACTTGTTAGCAGCCATAAGCATATATCCGTCTGGAATAAGAGCTGAAATACCAGATGGGATAAGCACATCCTCGTGTGGCTGAAGCATCTGACCTGAAAAATCCTCCGGCACGAAGAAATCAATACCAGCTGACTTAGATGTACCACGCTCTGGAGTTTTAACCTTTCTTACTTTTGCAATCTGCATTACTGAATTCATAATTGTAAAATTTTAATATGTGAATAACTAAATTATTTATATGTGCAAAATTACATAAAATTTTTCATATAATGAAATTTTTTATGTTAACAGTAGTTAAAGTTAACAAGCTTTAACTACTGTTATTCTCTTTAGAGTAAATCGTCTATATTACCAGGATTTGGGTCTATAGAAGCTGGCTTTGAATTCTTTGGAACTTTAATATCACCAGGTTTACGCTTCAAAATCCACAGAGTATTACGAGCAGCATCTGGGAACATTGGAGCCATGATATTTGCCATAAGATTTGAATCGTAATAACGGCTCAATTCTTTAAACATTTGTTTCTGCCAGTCATTCATGAGAGGCTTATAATCTTTCTGTGAAGCGAATGTTCCAAACTTATCGACAATATCAAAGTGCTTTTTAAGAATGGCCTCAAGCTCATAATGGTCAAACTCTTGAACATCTACACCTCTTCCGTCCCCAGAATCATAAGTATGATTACCTGCAGCACCAACACGAGGGTCGTAATTTGGAGTAGAAAGATAATAAGTTGCATCATCCCGTCCACATGCTTTAAAGTTCTCCAGGAAAACGTCGGCATTCTGTTTACCGACATGCTCAAGAACCTCGAAAGCACATACCTTATTGCCATTAAACTGGCTGTAATCAAGATAATTTTTAACAAGGTCAGCCTCATAGAAGCTAGCCCAAGGAACTGATGCAAACTTAGCTGCATCATCTGCAATAGTTTTGTGTCGAATATCGATGCCAACATAACTGTTACACTTAAACTTGTTTCTGTAAAACACTTCAAGCAAATTAGCTTGACCGCATCCAAAATCTACTACATCATCGCCGATTTTAGCATCTTTCAAGATGTGTGTCCATCTCAAATAATGAGCAAACTGGTCTCTGTGATAAATGTGACGCTCCATAGCTTGGTCTGGAGATAAATCTGTTGTATTATAATTCTTTGCCATAATTACATTAAATCTTCTGTTTCAGTTTCAGGCTTAGCACCATTGGTACCATCGTATGTATCAGCCTCTGAAACTGGGTTAAACTTACGCTGCTTTTTGCCTACTTCAATTGATAATTTCCAATACTTGGAATATTCACACAACCAACCTTCGATATTATTAATTGTAAGGTTAAATTCGTTAGATGGTTCATAACCTCTAGTTTCAGCATTAAACTTAGCGTATACCATCGGTTCTCCATGAGCTTCGGCAACTTCATTGAGTTTCTCTTCAGCCATAGCGAGAAGTTCCTTCATACCTGCTACACGCTGAGAGTTGATAACTCTGTTAGGGAACAAAATGCGCAAACCAAGAAGTGAACCAGGACCGATGTTTGTCAGTTCATTTACATTAAATGGGATAAAATCCTCTTTTGAGAATCGATTAATGTAAATCATATCCTGCATCAGTTCATTGGCAATAAACTTCTGAACTCCAGGAATAGCTGATAAAACGTCAATAATATCTCTCGTGGACTCTGCAATAAGAACTGTATCGATGATAATATCGATAGCTCCCCACAATTCAGATAATGCAGTATCAGCGTAAGCCTCTGCTCTATTTTTACCAGTCTTAGCGGCAAAAGATGAACTAATAATGTAAGCATCAGTGAATGGCTTAGCTCCCATATTCTGAAGTGTCTTGGCGATTGTTATGAACTTAGGCTGCTGTTCCTTAAACTTTTCATAGTCAGGAATTCCACCTTTCCAATCTGTAATAGAAGCCAAGAACTCGAAAAAGTCTGGAGAGTTAAACAATCTGTAAACGATGCACTTCCAAACTTTATTCTTAAGTGACAGACTATCATCCATAATGATGTTAGAGATAAGCCACCAAGAACTGCGGTCAAGCTCACGATACAAATTAGGGAATTTATTTTCCTGGAAAATAGGGTCATCTGTCCATGGAGCTTGAATCTTGTCAATGAATCGGCGTTTCCAAATCATTTGACGTTCATACATAGTCTCGAAGAATGCCTGCAAGTTCTCTTCGCTTACGCTGAGATTTCTGTCAGGCAAATGCTTAAAGTACTCATGATTATCAGCTAATGGATTAGCTGAATTTTTACGAGCATAAGACTGAGTTGGGTCGCCTGGATTTTTACGTGGACGACCTCTACCACGTTTTACTGGCTGAATAGCTTCTTCTACCATAACATTTAATTTTAATCGCTATTTATATCTTTATCTGTTTTTGCCTCAACATAGTTATTAAGAGCACCTATATAAGCAGCGGCATCAAGAAGATTATCCTCTCTGTGTGAATAGGCTTCTCTTGAAAGCTTAAGAGCAATCATAGCTCTGTACATGCCCTCAACTGAAATCTGCTCATTTTTTGGAGATGCAGCGTTATATATAGCGGTAGCTCTTTCCATACTTTCTGAGAATGGTCCATACATGCGCTCTTTTTCTTCTGAGCGATGATTGACGATTTTGTCTGCTCTTTCCAAGATATTCATAATCTTTATTTTTATATTGCAAAATTAATAATAATATTTGAATTAAAAAAATATTTTAAATTTTATTAACTTATTTATTATTCATAAATATATTTTTAATTATTTTTAATGTAATTATCGATTTTAGCCTTAATGCTGTTCATTAAGCTCATCTGCACTCTGTCTTTATTCTTCAGTGCTAATATAACATCCTCATCATGGGTCTGAGCCATGTACAAATGATGAATAATAACACCTTGCTTTTGACCTTGACGGTAAAGTCTAGCATTAAACTGCTGATACAATTCAAGTGACCACGTTAAACCGAACCAAACAATTATATTGCCTCCAGCTTGAAGGTTAAGACCGTGACCAGCTGAAGCAGGATGAGCTAGCATAAGTTGAACTTTGCCATCATTCCAATCTTGTATATCTTTAGCAGTTTTAAGTTCTCTAGGCTTATATTTGCTAAGATACTTCATAATTCGGTCTCTATCAAATTGATAAGTCCACGCGACAAGAACTGGCTTTCCGCATGCTTCTTCTACTATCTCTTCTAGTGCTTCCAGTTTAATATCGTGAATTGGATATACGTTTTTATCTTCATCATATATTGCACCATTTGCAAATTGGAGAAGTTTATTAGACAAACCAGCAGCATTTAAAGCAGTAATTTCGACTTCATTATCCAAGTTTATGAGCTTCATGATACTATCTTTTTCAAACTTATGATATGCTGCTAATATGTCTTTAGGCATTTTAAGCTTAACGTAGTTGTTTGTAAGCATAGGCATGTTAAGATAGTCCTGAGCTTGCATACTTATGCATATATCACCTATTTTATTTCGTATTGCTTGTTCTGCACCTCCTTGTAAATTATAATTATAAACTACGTAACCGTTAGACCTACCTGGAGTAAAGTATGTGCTTCTATACTTAGTAATAGTTTTACCAAGTCTTTCACCTCTATCCATTAAGTAAATCTGTGGCCACAAATCAATTAGTCCGTTTGGAGCAGGTGTTCCAGTTAAGCCGACTACTCGCTTTATCCACGGTCTGGCTAATCTTAATGCTTTAAATCTCTGCGACTGATGATTTTTAAAGCTACTAAGCTCATCAATCACAAGCATATCATATGGCAAGTTTGAAGCACATATACCACAGAGCCATGCTATATTATCACGAGAAATTATGTGAATATCAGCTTTCTTATGAAAGGCTTCTAATCTCTGTTTTTCCGTTCCAATAATCTTAGAAAATGTAAGATGTTGTAAGTGCTCCCAATTTTGTGCCTCTTCTGCCCAAACAGTTTCAGCTACTCGTTTAGGAGCAATTACCAAAACTGAATTTACTTCAAGGTAGTCGTACATTAACTTCTCTACTGCTGTTAAGGTTGAGACTGTTTTGCCTAGTCCCATTTCCAAAAATAAACCGCAGTATTTATGAGTAATTATATGCTCGACTGCCTTTTTCTGGTATTCGTGTAAATCTGTTTCTTTTAGCATGTCATTATATCTTCTATTAAATCGACAACCTGCTCTACAGTATCAATTACTTCAACTCTAAAGCCTAGTTTGCGGAGCTTGTCGTGCATTGCTAACTGAAGTGGTCGCGGTTTTTGATTTGTGGTTTTAAGCTCTACAAATATAACTTTTGCAGGCTTAAATAAACACATTCTATCAGGCAATCCATTTATATGGAAACTTAATAGCTTTATGCACATGCCACCATTCAGTTTACAGAGCTCGACAAGCTTTCGCTCAACTACTTTTTCACTTTCTTTCATGAAATCCAGAACCTCCTACTGAAGAACATTTTTCTTCTTCTATATAGTCCCATTCAATATCCTTGTCTATATCAGGAGTATATAGTCTATCTTTGAAAGACCTAAATATCTGCTTTTTAAAGCTTTCAAAAGTTAAGGACCCATCAGCTCTTCCAACAATCGTGTCAAGCTTGCCAAGATTATATGATACCCATTTATCATTTTTAAAGTGCAGTTTCATACCTCTTATTATACGATGTGTCTTCGTCTTGAGGTCATTTTTGAATTTGTACTTCTTATAGTTTGGCTTATCTGGGTCATCTTTTACAGGACCTGCTTCAGCTTTTGCTTTTCTTATTTCCTGTACTCGCTTAGCTCGAGTTTCAGCAATATTAAATGCACCTTTTAACTTTCTTGCTAAGTCTTTTTTAGTATTTTCATCCATAATTTTAATATAAATCTCCTAACATTGCTTTAATCTCATCATCAGTAGGTTTATCACCTAAAAGCTCTTCAAGCTCTCTCATAGCTTTTGCTACAGGGTCTTCTTGAACAGGTTTTATGCGTTTATAGTATTTTTGCTTACCATAAATCTTACCAAATGATTTTCTCTTAGAACCGACATATTCCCAACCTGGAAGGGTCTTCATTATGTTGTTTATCTCACGAGTGCTATAAGAATTAAAATTCTTACGTTCCTCACCTAAGCATTCACACCATATCTCGTAAGAGCAAACAAATTCTTTGTACTCTGTTCCCTTTTCAGCTAGTGGGTCATTTAACCACTGTTGACGTTCGAATAAATCTTTCTTACTCCAGCTAGAAGGAAACTTCATGTTGAGATATTCTTCGATTATTCCAGTTCTGTCATCAGTTACAGAGTGACTTTGTTGGCTCTTCTTTGCAAGTTCATTCTCCTCTTCTGAGAAATATAGCTTTTCGCCATTCTGATACATCTGAACAGCTTCAGCCCAAATTTGGTCTATAATATCATCAGTTAAGTCTTTGGCAACTATCTTTGTTGCAAACTTAGGACGAACTTCGATAGGATTGAATCGACGATTACCCGTAGAATCACGCAAAAACTCCATATCATTAGTTGTTCCAAAGAACACGCATTGACGTTTATAAGTTTCTACAGTTCTACCATAAGCAGGTCTAAACATATCTTCTGTTTTAGTTATGAACTGCTTCACAGTTTCAACTTCTGCTTTCTTTAAACCTGATAATTCAGCCATTTCAATAAGCCATGCGCCTTGTAACTGCTCATAGGCTTCTTTACCTTGAAAGGTGTTGAATGAATCGCTAAACCAGTCCTTGCCAAGTTTACGTATGAACGTAGATTTATATGTAGCCTGAGCTCCAACAAGCACAAGAACCATATCGTATTTAACACCTGGGTTGAATATTCTAGCTACTGCAGCACACAGAGCTTTACGAATAGTGGCTCTTGTGTATTTAGTATCTTCAGCACCGAAGTAATCGATAAGAAGTGTATCAATTCTGTTTATGCCGTCCCATGAAAGAGATTTAAGATAATCTCTTACTGGATGAAATGATTTCTTTTGAGCGGCAAGCATCACAGCATCATCGATTTTCGATACAGATACCATGTTGTATACACATTCTATATAATTACGTATGCCTGAGTAGTCTACATTTTTTACAGGCTCTGGAGAATCTACCTTACGCCAGGGCATAGACCTCATGATATATGTTTTACTGTCAAACTCATTCAGTCTAAATGCACCTCTAAGATATTTGTCATTCTGCAAAACAAGATTAAGATTATTAGAATCGCTATCGTATTCACCTTTCTTATTGGCCTTAAGCTGTGAAAGCCATGAATCATCATAAGAATCATCGTCAGCATTCTCCTCATTAGCAGCATCTAACCCATCAAAATCTAATTTTGCATGCTCTAAATTCTCTTCAGCTATTTTCTTTTTAACCTCAGTACAAGTCGTAGCAAATTCTTCCGTCTTTTGCTGAGAAACCTTTGAATCAGGTCCAGAATCAAGATGTCCAAATTTGTGTATTCTGACCAAATCAAATGCATTGCACAGTCTTCCACTCGCCGGATCTGTTCCATGATGTGAAAAAGCAAATTTATCATTATAAACAATAAGACCTCCAGTTGTAGAACCTAATTTATAGGTATATCGGTCTTCGCCTGCTTCCTCATATACATCACTAAGAAAGGTACTAATAGCATCTTGAATCGAGTATGTTCTACAGAATGTTCCAATTATGCCTGACTTTTCTTCTGGGTCTTCTTGCTTTTTAATATCAGATAATAAACCTTCTGATATTTTACTACTAGATGGCCATTCAGATGTATTCCTCCAGTCATCGTACGTTTCAAGAACTGCATCAGCATCAAGCCATTCTCCATCTTGATATTCAAAATAATATTCTATATCAGATGATACACTTGGCCAAAACATAAGTCTTTCTGGCTCAAATGTAGATTGGTCAAACAATTCTATATTTAAGTTACCGGCTATACGTCTAGATATAGCCTGATATTCATCAACAGATACCTCTCTATTAATAGGGATAAGCAGTCTGTGGCGAGGTTTACTCTGTGTAGATTTATGCGTTGAATATATGGCAGCTGCACAGCCATATTGCAATGTAAAATCCCACCAAAAATCAGCATAAGAAAAATCTACATCAAGACAAATTAATTGTCTGTATGATACAGATGTTTTCTTACGTATACCCTTGTCAAGATAGCCGCCGACAAAGCCTCCAACATCTTTGATTTTAGATTGGTCGGCTTTGTTAGCAGCAATGAATTGAGCATGGGTCTCATTAGTAACTACAGGCTTAGAAAGTTTGTCAATTAATTTGCTCCACTTTACTTTCTTGTTCTTCCACTTTTTTGTAGAAGCACTTAAGCCTGTAGCTATATCTATTATGCCATCATGAATCATGGTCCTCTATTTTCCAAGTTATAAGTATTGATAATGTATCACTAGTAGGCTGAATTTTGATGCAGCAATTTACGAAATTAACTAACTGCCATTGAACTAATTCATAGCCTTTCTTTCCCATTCTATTTAAATGTGCTTGAAACTCTTCTATACTTGAAAAGTTTCCACTATCAATTACATATTTATATTTAAGCATATTTATATTTAAGCATATTTTTACATAATCACGTAATAGTTATTTACTATTCTAGAAATAACTTCATTTATATATTGAACAGACATTTTCTGATTAATAACCATTAAGTCTTTAGCCTGTTCTAATATAGAAACTACGTCTTTCGCTTGTTGTGTCATATCAGTCCTTTTTATAATAGTCAGTTATATATCCATCGGCACGAAGAGGTAAATCTGAAGCCCAGTCTGGAGGAGTTGACATTATACGTACCATAAGGTCATATCTGTCTTTCTCATTTCCGTCCTTAGGTATTTCTGCTATCATCTCATCGTGTACATGGAAGTCTACTTTAAATCCAGCTTTCTCTACTTGCATAAGAGAATGTCCAAGTAAATCACGAGCTATGGCTTGCACCATATTCTCGCAAAGCTTTCCACCATAAGTGTCCATTTCACCCCATTGACCTGTAGTCTGAATCTGTCCTTCATACATGAGAACTTGAACTGGACGAGTAGAACGACCTATAGTCTTATTTTTAAAGTGAGGATGAACATAAAACAGCTGTCTGCCAGATGGTAATCTTGCAGTAAGATATTCTCCATCACAATCGAAAATAATGTTACGACAAGTACATCTAACAGGTCTTTGATACTTAACTGCTTCATGAGCTGCTTTTTCAAGTTCATTCCAGAGAGCAACAATATTAGGATTTGCGGCTCTCCACTTCTTAACCATATCCATCATTTCTGAATTAGTGAGTCCCATCTTTTCACCGCCCATTCTTTCAAGAGCACCGAGTGAACCGCCATATCCTAATGCCAATTCAGATATTTTACTTTTATCACGCAAAACAGAACCTTTAGTAATAGCTGAGATTGGTACGCCAAACATCTTAGAACCAGTAGCCTCATAAATCTTACCATCGCCGTGGAATACATCCATTCGCCATTTTTCATTAGCAAGCCATGAAACTACTCGAGCCTCTATTGCCGAGAAGTCTGCTACTGAGAATGTATATCCCTTTGGAGCTATAAGTGCTGTACGAACCAATTGTGATAAAACATCAGCCACATTGCCATACATCATGTCGCAAGCTTCCCAATCGCGTTTACGAATGAGCTCACGAGGCGTATCAATGTCATCAAAGTGGTTCTTACTTAGGTTTTGCAATTGTAAAAGTCTACCAGCCCAACGGCCTGTTCTATTTGCTCCATAAAACTGAAAGGTGCCACGCACACGGTCATCTGGCGTAGCACAAGAAATCATCTTGTAATACTTCTTTACAGATGTTTTACTTAACTTCTGATAAATATCAAGAGCTTCAAGTACTTCTGGATAGTCTTTAACTTTTTCAAGAACTGTAGGCATTTCTACTTTTGTAAGTGAATATACAGTAATACCGGTTCTTGCTTTTATCCACTTTTTAATTTGAAGAGGCGATTTTGGATTTTCAAGATGAGTTATGCTTTTAGCCTGTTCCGTGAGATACTTAGAATATTCCAAGTCACAATAAATCGCAGAACTTGCTAACTCTCTATCAATCATAATACCCCTATCATTGATATTTTGGTCCGTAACATACAGCTGGCGCTCTATTTCTGGAATCTCAAACTTCTCTAATTTACGATATATCTCTCTTTCTGAAAGCACATCATAAATATTATAGAGCTTGTATTCTGCCCATTTAGCCGGAGCATCTTCAGGCATATTGCGAGTACGGCCACCATTAATCTTAGTAGGTTTGCACGGACAACTGAAGTACTTAATAAGAGCTTTACCAGTTTCAAGTTTCTTATCTTGAAGATTAAGCTGTTTAGATACAGCATCCAATGATAATGGTAATCCACAATAAGCTGATTTAACTAATGTACAATACCACTCATCTGTTTCGGTGTGAAGTCCTATTCTGTTAAATGCTGTACGCTCGAATACAGCGTTATGAGCGACCTTAAGGCATTTAGGGTCTTTAAGTGCTTCAAGGAATTCGCTTGGCCACCTGTCACCTGATGCTAAGTCTACCATAACTACGTCATCATCGCCAAAAGCATAGCCACAAATCAATATTTCAAAGTCTGGAGATGCTATATACTTATAGGCTCCACACTCTTTAATATCAACTGATGAGTATGTTTCAATATCGATAAATAGTTCTCTATCAAATTCTTTCATCGTAAAGTAGCAAATTCGTTATTTGACTTAATGATATAATCTCTACACTCTTCGACGGTTCCTTGGAATAAGACCTGCCCAGAATTTTTGTCTATAACTTCTTGTACCATATTCTTACAACTTTAAAATTAATAATAGAAGGTAGCAGAGGAATCGAACCTCTGCTGACATAGCGTCCAGGTATCAAGGACCTATGTTCTATACCATATACCTTTCCGTTTGATAAGAATATAAGAAGTGGAAGACTACATCAAGTCATCATCCCAAGCGTTGTCGCCGCCGAAGTCCTCATTAGCAGTAGAACCACCTGCAAGCATCTCGCCATCTTCGAGCTTCTGCAAGTTCTGAAGACCGGCTGCAATGCCTTTGTTACCAGAGGTGTTGAATGCAAACATGTTAAGAGAGATACGGCCATACACGCCAGAGTAGAACTCGTCCTTATCCATGATAGGGTCGAGATTACGGTCTACAATAGTAGGCTTACGATTAGAAGTGGCGTTGAGGAAGTAAGAATCTGCAAATGCCTCATCATCTGAACGCTCTTCATCGCCATCACGAAGTGGCAACTTGATATTTACAGGAATCTTGCCATTCTTATCAGCAAGCTTAGACTTACCAACAGCTTTAGCTGCCTCAATAGCCTTCTTAATCTTCTCGATAGTCTGAGTATCACTCTTAGGAATGATTACACAAACTGAGTACTTAGCTGACTCTTCTGGCTGACCCTCCATTGCCGAAGGCTCAAACACGTGGCAAAAACAAAAACGAACTTTACCTGTTACTACTTTAGTTGAATTTTCCATATTATAATATGTTTTAAAAATTAATACTACTTAAAATCATTAATTGCATCTTCAGTTCCGAGAGCTGGTCTCTTGTCATCTTCAGATACTAATGTTGGTTTACCTGCTGGCTTTATGATAACATCTGATAAAGCTTCAGCAACTGCCTTTTTGCCAAATTGCTTCTCAATAGAAGTAATAGGCTTAAGCTTCATATCAAACAAATCATCTTCAGTTGCAGTTGGGAACTTTTCATAAATAACATTGCAGATTTTATCCTCATCGTCAATCCATTTACGTCTAGATACTCCTTCTACAACCTTAAAGCCTGGCCAGTGTTTATTCTCATTTACTGCAAGGTCTAATGCATAGGCCTTTACAGAATCTGCCCATTCTACAAGCTGTGGAATTCTTGAAAGAACATCTGCAATTTGCTCATCTGTCAACAATTCAGGAGAAGCAAAATCATATTTTGCCAACTCTAACTGTTTATCATAGAGTGCTTTACATCTATTCTTAACTGCACAGAATCTACACCATCCACCTGACGAGAGTTCGCCTTCACCGTTAAAAGCCATTTTAGCTTTTGACTTGAGCTCATTATTTGCCCAATCCATAAGGTCTTTTACAGAGATATTCCAAGATGATATGTTATTCAAGCGAGGCTGAACGATAGTGAGCTTTACAGTCTCAATATCATACAGCATATCAAACTTAGCTAACATACCTAATGCATAAAGCATCTCCTGTACATTCCACTCAGCTGATACTGGAATTCCCTTACCATACTTAAGGTCAACTACCTCCATAACTGAATCATTGACGATAGTACAGTCTGCAGAACCAAAGCTTTCTGGTACATACTCTGAAATATCAAGTTTAGACTCAATAAACATTTTTGCAAATGGGTTTGAAGCCAGAGCAGCTTTATATTCTTCTGTACAATAGTCAGTATAAATTGGAACCATATCGAGCATTTCCTCGTTGAAGAGCTTATTACTCATTATGACTTCATACTTATCTGAGAATTCGTCATCAGATAGTGTACCTAATGTATCATGACAGATAAATAACTCTGCCAATTCATGAGCCAGCGTACCTTCTTCAGCATAAACAGAAGTTGGTTTTGGCGGCATTTTTTCCTCCAAACGAGCAGATGGTGTACAATTTAACCATCTATGGGCTCCTGAAGGTGAGAGAAGCGCATGGCTTCTATCGTGATGGTCTTGTCCGTTATTTACTTCCATACTCTTTTGTGATTAGGAATACGTGACTCAATATGCATAGGAATATGTGTTACTCCATCTGCATCAGTTTTCTGTAAACCGAAATAATAAAAGTAATTTCGTCTAAAGCGTTCTGAGGCTGCCAATAGACGCTTTTTCTGTGACCTACCCATTATGCAAGAGTATTAAGGTAATCAACCAACTCCTGATATTTACAAGGGTCAAGAGTAGTAACATTCTTAGCACCAAGCTCTGTGAGCTTAGCCTTAACCTCATCGCGATGAGCAGCGGCCTTAGAAGCAACTACCTTACGCACATCATCGATTGTAAGAGCTGGAGCTGCTGGAGCTGCTGGAGCTGCTGGAGCTGCTGGAGCTGCTGGAGCTGCTGGAGCTGCTGGAGCTGCTGGAGCTGCTGGAGCTGCTGGAGCTGCTGGAGCTGCTGGAGC
>SKER01001475.1_pt1 | contig 18952 bp, 17 predicted proteins | sample 4826961 | NCBI WGS metagenome assembly SKER01 (sample SAMN11008804, study PRJNA524170) | human gut metagenome | biome: Human fecal sample; material: Feces; isolation source: fecal sample from pouch patient p47 | host: Homo sapiens | place: Israel: Tel-Aviv | collected 2016-11-16 | reverse complement strand
CTTTACCAACGTGCTATGTTCCCTTGTGGGGTTTTCCCCTCCGGTTAGCGGTTGTTAATGGGCATTTTAAACACTTGCCCAGTCGCTTGCCAAAGCGACATTCGTCAAATTCCCTTTACGGGCGCACCAGATACTCTTCCGCGCTAACCTCGGTGGCATAGACCGCCGACTGCGTGCCGCCCAAGCCTATCCACACCTCCTTGTAGAGCCGTGAGGGGTTGTTCGCCATGTTGATGGAGAGTATCTGCGACTTCTCCTTCTCCGTCAGTCCGAGCAACGCCTGAATCTGGTCGAACTTGTTCATGTACTTGCGCTGGTCGAGCAGGATTTTACAATCCGAGTTGTTGATGATGCTTTCCTTGACGACGGGCGAGGAAATGATGTCGTCCACTTCCTGCGTCACCACGATTGCCTCACCGAAATACTTGCGCACCGTCTTGTACATATAGCGCAGGTAGTCAGCCATGTTCGCCGACGAGAGAGCCTTGCCGGGTAGGTCAGGGGCATTACTGCCCCTTTCCCCCCTCAGAACCGTACGTGAAAGTTTCCAATCATACGGCTCAAGCGGTGTTAAATTTCTATTTAATAGAAACCAGCTCATAGTTACATCTTATTAGTTTGAATGACTTTTCTTCTACAACTGTCATGCAACAGGAAATTTACTTTCTTGCCGTTGACTATTTGTTGGGAAGTTCCCCAAGGATGTTCCTTGTCTATGGGTTTACCACATACGGGACATGAATGGTTCTGTCTTTCCCACATGTACAGCAACGATTTCCTACCGTTGAGCGACTGTAGCATCTTGTAAGTCTTGCGCTTTTCAAAATACTCTGTCCATTCGGGGTCAAAGGGATTTGCTTCACCTTTTACCTTGACATATCGGGTAATCTTTGTGTCATACAGCCTCTTTAGTGCAATCCTGTCATCAGTCTTGCCTTTCTTGAAGTTTGCCACGAAGCACCAGTTACGGTTTTTTACCCGTGTAAAGTATCGTTCGGCAATCCAATATTTGCCTTTCTTGGGGTGTCGTTTCTTAGCCCATTGCCATAGCTTTTCAAATATCAGGTAGTCAGCTTTTCTGAATGTGTCAGAAGCCACACAATTCTTATAGTAGTTTACCCAGCCTGTTATCACAGGATTCAAGAACCTTATGAGTGATTCCTGTTTGCTTCCTTTATTGGAATCAATGATTCCCCGGATTTTCTGCATGAATTTCTTCAGGCTCTTTTTGGACGGTTTGATTAGAAGCACTCCTTTGTATTTTCGGATATTGTACCCAAGAAAATCAAAACCATCATCAATGTGTGTAATCTTTGTTTTCTCTTCCGACAGGGTCAGCCCCCTTTCTTTAAGAAAATCCACCACTAACGGTTTGATTTCTTCCAAAGCTTCCTTGCTTCTGCCTGTGATGATAAAATCATCCGCATAGCGTACAAGATGTACTTTGGGATAGTAGGTCGTTTTCCTGTTTATACATTTCTTGTGATACTTCTCTGCAAGCATAGTTTGCATTCCGTCCAGTGTCATGTTCGCAAGAGTTGGTGAAATGATTCCGCCCTGTGGAGTGCCCTCTCCCGTGGGGAATAGCTCCTTGTTGAAGACGAAACCGCATTTGAGCCATTTCCGCAGCATCACTTTATCCATAGGGATATTGTTCAGCAACCAGTCGTGGCTGATGTGGTCGAAACAGCCTTTGATGTCACCCTCCATAATCCACTCAGGGGAAGCTTTCTTTGCAAGGACGCAAAAGCACTGTTCCCTTGCATCTCCAGTACTTCTTTCTTTACGGAAACCGTAAGAATTACTGTCAGCGGTTGTTTCAGACACAGGTTCCAACGCAAGCAGATATAATGCCTGCATAGCCCTGTCTTTCATTGTTGGGATTCCCAATGGACGTAGTTTCCCGTTACTCTTTTTGATATTGACCCTTTTTAATGGCTGGGGTTTGTAACCTCTTCTTTTCAGTTCTCCGATAGCCTTGAATTTGGCATTGGAAGTTGACCATTTCACCTTGTCAACGCCTGCGGTGTCACTGCCACTGTTTGATGTAACTCGCTTTACGGCTAAAGCCTTAGCGTAAAACGAATGCGTCAGCACCCACTGCAAGGATTTCACCCTGCCGTGTTTGCCCGCCTTTTGAGCTTTTACAATACGTGCTTGTAGCTTATTAACCGCTATCTTGCACTTGTTCCAGTCTATGCTTTCCCAAGTGTTCCATTTCCGGTCAGTAGATGCACACGATGTTTTAATTTCGTTCATTTGCTTTTCTTCTTTAATAAGTTCTATAAGTTTCTTGTAAAACATCCACCATGCGGAAGTCTGCCCACTTTCGTGTGAGGTGATGTTTCAACCTCTATCCGTCCCATTACAGGACGGCATTCGCTTTCTCCGCATTCCTCTGCCCGCACTCCATTCGGCTTCACTTACGGTCTGCTTACCTGTTGTTACACAGGAGAAGTACGGGTTTACCATGTTTCTTGTATATGACAAACGAATGGGTTAGAATCCGTCTATCCGCCGGCAGTCGTTATGTCCGTGTAACCTTAGCATGGAGAAGGTTATCCGACTGCGTCCCTTTTGGGTTGGAGCCCAGTATCATTAGCGGCTCATTCGAAGTTACGACGTTTATCAACGGTTCACATTACGTTATTCATACCATTCAGCCTAGCTCCCCTGCCATTCGATACTAACAGCAGTTGTAATCCCCTCACGGTTCAAACTTCTCCTTTCGGAAGGGCTTCATTGTTGGTTCTGTTACCGCACGGGTTCATTGCTTAATACCGCACGTTCCCATAGGCTACTGTTGACGGAACAACAGGTTCAATCATTCTAATTCCAACTCGTGGAATGAAAGTTGAACAATCATATACAAGACTTACATGTCACAACCAAGCCTCTTCCACGATAAGCTGCTTTCTCACGCCCTTCAACCTGCGCATCTTGTTGATAAAGGCTTCCATAATGATGATGGTCACTACCGGGAACAGTTCGCGGTTGTCCTTGATGGAATCGATCTCGAAGACGATGAACCGTTTGCCCAGCAGGTCTATATTCTCCGCCGAGTTGAGCAGGAAATCGTAGCGTCCGCCCCGGTAATACTGCCGCATGGTGGTGAGCATGTTGTCGATGTTGAAGTCCTCTTTCTCCACCTTGATGTCACGCTCCGCCAGTTCCCTGCGGTAGTCGTCGCGCATGTACTCGTAGAAGGTATTGAACGAGGGGACGATACTCCGGTCTGCCCTGATGCGCTCGATGTAGGCACTCACGGCACTGCCCAATTCTCCGCTTTCGGTTTTCGTCACCTTGTCGTCCTCCGACTTCCAGAGCGTCAGCAGCAGCGTCTTGATGCTGTCCTTCTTCTCCACGTCGAACACGTAGTCGTCGGTGTAGAACGGGTTGAAGCTGATGGGCTTCTCCTCCGTGTAGGTGAAATACACACCGTCCGTGCCGCCCGTCTTGCGCCGTATCATCTCGCACAATCCCTGATAGGAGTTTCCCGTGTCCACCAATACCACATGCGCGCCCTGCTCGTAGTATTGGCGCACCAAGTGGTTCATGAAGAACGACTTGCCGCTGCCCGAAGGACCCAATACGAACTTGTTGCGGTTCGTGGTAATGCCCCGCTTCATCGGCAGGTCGGAAATGTCGAGGTGCAGCGGTTTTCCCGTGAGCCTGTCCACCATCTTGATGCCGAAGGGCGAGAGCGAGCTGCGGTAGTTGGTTTCCTCCGTGAAGAGGCACACAGCCTGTTCGATGAAGGTATGGAAACTCTCTTCCGCCGGAAAGTCCGCCGCGTTGCCGGGCATCGCCGCCCAATAAAGTGTCGGGCAGTCGATGGTGTTGTGGCGCGGCACGCACTCCATGCTTGCCAGCTGGCTGCCAACATCGTTCTTTATGTGTTTCAGCTCCTCCGCGTCGTCGCTCCACGCCATGACGTTGAAATGCGCCCGCACCGAGGTCAGCCCGTAGGAATGTGCCTCGTTCAGGTAGCGGTCTATCCACTCGCGGTTGATGCTGTTGCTCCTTGAATAGCGCGAGAGCGACTGCATATTCCTTGCGGACTTCTCGAATTTTTGAAGGTTCTCCTCGCTGTTGTCGATAATCACGTACTGGTTGTAGATGTGGTTGCAGGAGAGCAGCAGCCCCACCGGGGAGGCGAAGGAGAAGCGGCAGTCCGAGCGGTCGGTGGAGAGTTTCTCATACCGGGTGTCGGTAGCCACCGTGCCGGGAAGGTCTTCCGCGTCGGACAGGGTGTGCAGGCACAGGCGGTTGTCACCGATGCGCATCTCCCGTGCCGAGAGGTCGATGTCCTGCAACGTGGTGTCGCCTTCGGGCATGAGCGAGAAATAACGCTCAATCAGTCCGGCTTTGCCGTCCGTCCCCACTATCTCGTCGGTGGAGAGGCGGCGCAGCCTGACGAAGCCGCTGTCGTTGATGATGCGCTCGAACTGTTCCGCAGCCTCCATGAACTTCGCGGCGGTTTCCTTATCCAGCTCCTTCGGGATGATATGCCCCCGGCACAGCGTGCTGAAATTGCTCTGCATCCGGTTACGCTCCTTTGTCGTCTTGGTCAGGTAGAGGTAGCACGTGTGCTTCAGGTACGGACGCTCGTTGAAGTGACGCTCGAAAGAGCGGCTTAAAAAGCTCATGTCCTCCTTCTGCAATTCCGGCGTGTACTTCTCCTTGATGAACCAGTCCTGCTTGTGGACGACGGAGAAGTCCGGCAACACCTTGATTGCCTTGCACCAGCAGCCGTGTATCGCCTCGTACTCCGCGCCCGTCACGGTGTAAAGCTCCGGCAGTTCCACCTCGAAAGCCACCGTGATGTCGGCGTCTTTGGAGATGATGCAGCCTTGCTCCACCGCCAATAGCGGGAACTTGTTTTCCAGTGTTGTCATTTTGGATGTATTCCTCATGTCGTTTCTTCCTTTCGTTTCCGTTTGAATAATCGGGTGATCCGCCGCCGGTTGATAAGGTATCGGGGATGGCTCCGTGCCGCTCCCAATTTCATAAGCCCGTGTTCGCCGTACCGGGCGTTCAGCGCGAAGGTCTGCCATACGAGGACGGAGGACGATGCCGCGCCGAAGCCGATACATATCCACTGGTCGATGCCGACCATGTAGAGGATGACGAACAGGACGAAGAGAGCCAGCAGACCTCCGCAGAAGATGAAGAGGTACTGAGCCTTCAAGCCCTTGAACTCTACCGGACGGCCGATACCCTTGTTTATCGGGTATTCAGCCATACATCGTTTATTAAAGGAAGAATGAGCGCAGGATGGTGGCGGCGACAATCAGGAAGATGCACGCCCCGAACCACGAGGCGGCAGTCTTGGAGGTGTCGGGGTCGCCGGACGAGAACTTCCCGTACACTTTCACGCCCCCGATAAGCCCGACTACCGCGCCGATGGCGTAGATGAGTTTCGTGCCGGGGTCGAAATACGAACTCACCATAGAGGTGGCTTCGTTGATGCCCGCGATGCCGTTTCCCTGCGCGAAGGCGGAGGCGGTTGCGGCAACCAGAAGTGCCGCTGAGAGGATAAGTTTCTGTCTGTTGTTCTTGTTCATAAACTGTTCTTGTTTTGTGCCGTCAAAAGGGTGGATGGTCCTTTGTCGGGCGGTTGATACTCGGTTACTTTACTTTGGTTTAGTGGGTTGCCCGTTTGTTTCTACGGACTTGGGTGTGTCCGTTGCGGACCGGCTGTACCTTGTACTGCCGTGCGCGTGGGTGATGCCGTCTTACGTTTTCATTTTCATTCTTTTTTACTCGTTATACATAGTTGCGGATGTCGAAGTCCTCAATATTGTCCGGGACTACAAAATCCTTTTTCGGTTTCTTCAGCCGGATTTCGATAAGCCCCTTGATGCGGATGCTCATTTCAGACGAGCCGGTCATCAGCTTCTCGTACAGCTCCGTCCCTTCCATGTCGGTGAAGACTTTTGCCGCCCGCTCCCGTTCTATCGTTGTCGCTTCCGGGTTCTTGGCGGTTCTGACCGCATCGTCTATCTCGTCGAAGCTGCTTCCGGATGCCCTCGGTGCGTCGGACGTTTCTTCCTCCGGCTCGTCCTCCCCGAACTCCAGTTCCGAAGGCGTGAGGCTCGTGAAGGTTTCGTCGAGTTTATCCTCCGGGACTTGGGCGGGACGGGACACGGTTTCCGTGTTTCCGTCGTCAAAAGTAGCCTCTTCCTCCGTCAGCTCAATGCCTTTTTCCGAAGTGGCGGCTTCTTGCGTCGGTATGGCAGCGGTTGTCCGGGTCGATGCCATCCTGAAACGGCTCTTGCCGATGATGTCCGCTGGGGTCTCTGCGGGCGGTGTTACCCTTGCCGTTTCGGGCTTTGCAGCCGTGCCGCCCAACGACCGCCACAGTCCGGCTATGCTTCTTAGGAAGCGGACAAGTCTGGTTTCCATGATCCTGTCATAAAGGAGCAGGAACAGGAACCACAGGTTGCAGCCGACCGATACGGTCAGCAGAATCATAGTCATGTTCATAGCTCTACTTTGGGGACTGAATCCAACATACGGTTGATTTCGGCACGGTGTGTCTGGAAATGTTCGTTAAGCACATTGTCCAGATAGTCGGCGATGGTCAGGTTTCCCTTACCTAATAAATAGGTGATTTCGGTTATCACGCTGTGGTTTGCCAAACTGATGTACACTTGCTTTCCCTCTCTCGCCTTGATTCCTGATTTTTTCAGGAAGGCGCGATAATCATTCTTCTTTCCTTTCATGTCTGTTACTTTTTGAGGATTAAAATACTGCGTCGTAATTCCGGGCGTAAGGGCTCTTTATCGCCTCTTCGCACTGGTTGAAGTGGTGCGTAAGCACATGGTCGATGTAGGCGGACAGCGACAGCCGGTCATGCCCGATCACACGGGTGATACGCATGATGCGGTCGTGGTACTCCGGACGCACATACGCCATCTTTCCCTCGCGTGCCTTTACTTCGGCTTCACGGATGAACAGCCGTTCATAGTCCTTCTCACCGCATTTGCCGCCTAACGGCACGGGGGACAGGATTTCCACACTCGCCTGCACTTGGGCAAGCATACCGCCGCCGTCATGCTGCGGACTTCTGTTTTTCTGGTTCTTTTCCATATTCAAATCAAGTCTTCACGTTGTTTCTTGTACAGTTCGTTTATTTTCTCCTTGTGCTGTTCCAGATGTTGGCGCAGCACGGTATCCACGTAGCCGCCTACCGAGATTTCACGTCCGGCGATGTCGTTCACGATTTTGAGAATCTTGCTGTGGACATCGCGGCTGATATAGACGCACTGGCGCGTCTTTATCTCGTTGCGGCGGAGGAACAGCCCGGAATAGTCGTCCTCCTGCCGTTTGCGGCGGACGGTGTCCCTCTGCGTTTTTTCCTTTGCCGTATATTGCACGGGCGGCGGTTCCGTTTCAGGAACGCTTTCTTCTTCGGGAGCAGGTGCGGGCGGCTCCTGCGCGTGGTACAGGGTCCCGTCCTGCCTGCGTCTGCCGATGGAGGCTATCAACAGTTCCTCGTCGATGCCTTCGGTGTTCACTTTCCTGCTGCCCATGATTATTGAGGTCTGATGATACGGCTTATCTCTTCCGAGAACTCACGGATGCCGCTCCCCTTCAGCAGGGACGCATCCATCGGGAAGATGGTCGAGCGGAACACGCTCTTGCGCTCTTCCGAGAGATCGCGCCGGAACTTCTTGCTGTCTGGCAGGCGGGTGGACAGCACCGGCAGCCCCATCTCGGCGATCACATCCTCATACAGGTCGTAAAGCCCGTTCTTCTCCCTGCCGTCCACCATCGTCCAGAACAGGTACAGTCCTTTTGTTTTCGCCTGTCCCGTCGTCATGAGGTTGTCGCGGAACATCACGGCGAATTGCAGGGTGCTTTCCACGACAAAACGGTCGGCACTCATGGGCGCGAAGATGTAGTCCATCTGCGAGAGGGTCTTGACCACGCCGTTGCTTTTCAGGGTTCCCGGCATGTCGAAGAACACGACATCGGGTTTCACCTCTTCTGCGGCAAGCATCCTTTCGGCATCATCGAGGGCGTTGAGGGCGTCGCTTGCGATGACCGGGTAGGCGTTCTTCCTTATCTTGCGGAAGTGGTCACACGCGAGTGCCTTGAAATAGAGGCTCTCACCGATAAGTCCCGTTTCACGTTCACGCAACCCGTGTATGCTGTGCTGTGGGGCGTCGCAGTCTATGACGGCGACATTGTGTCCTTTCGCGTTGTGGAGGTAGTTGGCGGCAAGTGCCGTGACGGTGGATTTGCCGATGCCCCCTTTCTGTGTTGCGAATGCAACGAATGTTTCATTACTCATGGTTCTGTTGGTTTTAATGGTTGATGAATTGTTTTCCTGCTCCGATACGGAATCGGTGGCATGTATATCCGCATCTGCGAATCTCCGCCTGTCCGGTTCGTCACGTATCCGCTTCAACGGTGAAGCAGAGGTTCGGATAACTGGTGAATGACGACATTGCGTCATGAAGTCATTGAATCCGTGAATCACCGCGTCATTGGAAAGCCGGGGATCCGAAGGTTCGTGTATCCGGTCAGGCAAATATCCGACGAAGCGGTTTGCTGGGTATTTGAAAGCCTCATTTTTCATATCTTCAAATCGTTCGTTTCTTGAATCATGCTGCAAATAAACAAGGATATTTTGGAACCTGTATCACTTCCCCGGCAAGTGGCGGCATGTTGCGCCGGTTGGCACTGATTGTCTGGGTCAAGCCTCTGTCCGATACCGCTTTAAGGGCGTAACTTTGCACCCGAACGGCAGGGTTCGCCGCAGGTGGCGCAGCCCGGAGTTTGAAAGGCATTCCCCCAATCCGTCCCCGACGGATTTTTATGTTCGCCTGAACATAGCAAGATGTCTTTTCAGCCGCTCAAAATATTTTGAGCAGCCACGAAAAGCACTTGCCCTTGCAGGGGGCGGGCTTTCCCTCCGAAGTCGGGAAGCCTTTCAGAACTGCGGTGCTGTAATCCGAAGCGGCGGCTTATGCCGTCAATCCGCTAAATCCAAAGTAATATGAAAGAGAAAAGGAAAAGCAAATCAGGGAGAAATCCCAAACTTGATCCGGCGGTGTACCGGTACACCGTCCGTTTCAACGAGGAGGAACACAACCGTTTCCTCGCCATGTTCGGAAAATCGGGTGTCTATGCACGGTCTGTTTTCCTCAAAGCGCACTTCTTCGGGCAACCGTTCAAGGTGCTGAAGGTGGACAAGACGTTGGTGGACTATTACACCAAACTGTCGGATTTTCATGCACAATTCCGTGCCGTGGGTACGAATTACAACCAAGTCGTGAAGGAACTGAGGCTGCATTTTTCAGAGAAAAAGGCGATGGCGTTGCTCTACAAATTAGAGCAACACACCGTCGAACTCGTGAAACTGAGCCGCCGGATTGTGGAACTTTCAAGGGAAATGGAGGCAAAATGGTCGCAAAAATCAGTGTAGGAAGTTCGTTGTACGGCGCGATTGCCTACAACGGGGAGAAGATTAACGAGGCGCAGGGGCGGCTTCTCACCACCAACCGCATCTACAATGACGGTTCGGGAACGGTGGACATAGGCAAGGCGATGGAGGGTTTTCTCACCTTCCTGCCACCGCAGATGAAGATCGAGAAGCCGGTGGTGCATATCTCTCTCAACCCGCACCCGGAGGATGTGCTGACCGATATTGAGTTGCAGAATATCGCCCGCGAGTATCTGGAAAAACTCGGTTTCGGAAACCAGCCTTATCTTGTATTCAAGCACGAGGACATCGACCGCCACCACCTGCACATCGTGACGGTCAACGTGGACGAGAACGGGAAAAGGCTCAACCGGGATTTTCTCTACCGCCGCAGCGACCGTATCCGCAGGGAACTGGAACAGAAGTACGGATTGCATCCGGCAGAACGTAAAAATCAGAGATTGGATAATCCGTTGCGCAAGGTGGCCGCATCGGCAGGTGATGTGAAGAAGCAGGTAGGCAACACCGTGAAGGCTCTGAATGGGCAGTACCGTTTCCAGACGATGGGCGAATACCGTGCGCTCCTTTCCTTATATAATATGACGGTGGAGGAAGCGAGGGGCAACGTGCGCGGACGGGAGTATCACGGGCTGGTCTATTCCGTCACGGACGACAAGGGTAACAAGGTGGGCAACCCGTTCAAATCCTCGCTTTTCGGGAAGTCCGCAGGCTATGAAGCCGTACAGAAGAAGTTTGTCCGTTCCAAATCGGAAATCAAGGATAGGAAACTGGCAGACATGACGAAACGCACCGTCCTTTCCGTGCTGCAAGGCACTTATGACAAGGACAAATTTGTATCCCAACTCAAAGAGAAGGGCATCGACACCGTACTGCGCTACACAGAGGAAGGGCGCATCTATGGGGCTACCTTCATCGACCACCGCACGGGATGCGTGCTGAACGGTTCGCGCATGGGTAAGGAGCTTTCGGCGAATGCCTTGCAGGAACACTTCACCCTGCCATACGCCGGACAACCGCCGATACCGCTATCCATCCCTGTGGATGCTGCGGACAAGGCACACGGGCAGACCGCCTACGACAGTGAAGATATATCGGGCGGTATGGGCTTGCTCACTCCCGAAGGTCCGGCGGTAGATGCCGAGGAAGAGGCTTTCATCCGGGCGATGAAGCGCAAAAAGAAGAAAAAACGCAAGGGCTTGGGTATGTAATCAGAGTATCAACAATTAAAAAATCAATGTATGTCACAACAAGAAGACGATTTGAGGGCATTGGCGAAAATCATGGATTTTCTGCGTGCCGTGAGTATCATTTTAGTGGTCATGAACGTGTACTGGTTCTGCTACGAAGCCATCCGGCTGTGGGGCGTGAACATCGGCGTGGTGGACAAAATCCTTCTGAACTTCGACCGCACGGCGGGGCTGTTCCATTCCATTCTCTACACGAAGCTGTTTTCCGTCCTTTTGCTTGCCTTGTCCTGTCTGGGTACGAAGGGTGTCAAGGGTGAGAAAATCACTTGGGGGAGAATCTGGACAGCATTTGCCGTCGGGTTCGTGCTGTTTTTCCTGAACTGGTGGTTGCTGCCCCTGCCGCTGCCGCTTGAAGCGGTGACGGGACTGTATGTCCTTACCATTGGAACGGGCTATGTCTGCCTGTTGATGGGTGGTCTGTGGATGAGCCGCCTGTTGAAACACAATTTGATGGAGGATGTTTTCAACAACGAGAACGAGAGTTTCATGCAGGAAACGAGGCTTATCGAAAGCGAGTATTCGGTCAATCTGCCGACACGTTTCTATTACAGGAAACGCTGGAACAACGGTTGGATCAATGTAGTTAATCCCTTCCGTGCGTCCATCGTGTTGGGTACGCCGGGCAGCGGCAAGTCCTATGCCGTGGTAAACAATTTTATCAAGCAACAGATTGAAAAGGGCTTTAGTCAATACATCTACGATTTCAAGTATCCCGACCTATCTACTATTGCCTACAACCATTTGCTGAACCACCCGGACGGCTACAAGGTAAAGCCGAAGTTCTATGTGATCAACTTCGACGACCCGCGACGCTCTCATCGGTGCAATCCCATTCACCCGGATTTTATGGAAGATATTACGGATGCCTATGAGAGTGCCTACACAATAATGCTCAACCTCAATAAAACGTGGGTGCAAAAGCAGGGCGACTTCTTCGTGGAGTCACCTATCATTCTGTTTGCCAGTATTATCTGGTATCTCAAAATCTATCAGAACGGGAAGTTTTGCACGTTTCCCCATGCTATCGAGTTTCTGAACCGCCGTTACGAGGATATATTTCCGATACTGACCTCTTATCCGGAGCTGGAGAACTACCTTTCGCCGTTCATGGATGCGTGGCTTGGAGGGGCTGCGGAGCAGCTCATGGGTCAGATAGCGTCGGCAAAAATCCCGCTTTCGAGGATGATTTCACCGCAGCTCTACTGGGTGATGTCAGACAGCGAGTTTACGCTGGACATCAACAATCCCGAAGAGCCGAAAATCCTCTGCGTGGGTAACAATCCCGACCGTCAGAATATCTACGGTGCGGCACTCGGTCTGTATAATTCCCGTATCGTGAAGCTCATCAACAAGAAGGGGATGCTGAAGTCATCGGTCATCATCGACGAGTTGCCCACAATATACTTCAAAGGGTTGGACAATCTTATAGCTACCGCCCGAAGCAACAAGGTTGCCGTGTGTCTGGGCTTTCAGGATTTCAGCCAGTTAGTGCGTGACTACGGGGACAAAGAGGCGAAAGTGGTGATGAACACTGTCGGCAATATTTTCTCCGGTCAGGTGGTGGGGGAAACAGCCAAGACGCTCTCCGAGCGGTTCGGTAAGGTGTTGCAGAAACGGCAGTCCATCTCCATCAACCGGCAGGATGTTTCCACCTCCATCAACACGCAGATGGACGCGCTCATTCCACCGAGTAAGATTTCCGGGCTTACGCAGGGAATGTTTGTCGGTTCTGTATCCGACAACTTCAACGAGCGTATCGAGCAGAAGATTTTTCATTGCGAGATTGTGGTGGATGCCGAAAAGGTGAAACGGGAAGAAAGTGCCTACAAGAAAATTCCCGTCATTACAAACTTCACGGACGAGGACGGCAACGACCGCATGAAGGAAACGGTGCAGGCGAACTACCGGCGCATCAAGGAAGAGGTGAAGCAGATTGTGCAGGAGGAACTGGAGCGTATCAAAAACGATCCGGTGCTGTGTAAACTGCTACCAGATAATGAGACTGTCTAACAAGTCCCCAAAATTGAAAATTATCCCTATCGAAGTTTGAAGTGACCCCCAAAAGTTGGATACAATTTTTTTGGGGGGCACTTCAGTTCTGACGGGTAAAATCGTAAAATTCGGACTTGTTAGACAAATACTTACGCGGTTTCAACCTCAGGTACTGAATCTATCGAATTGACAAATTTAACCAATTGCGGATCTGAATCTTTTTGTATGAGGTTTCGGAGACTCTTTTTCAATTCATAAGCATCATCCCCTGCTGTATTTATTAAATCCATATAAAAATCTTTGTTTTGCAGAATCAATGAACGGCATGCCCCATCGGAAATTACAGGTTTCACTATTTTATCAATAACGTCTCCAGCTTGACTTTTCAAATTACCATGCGATCTAAGCCATGTTTCGAAAAATTGAAACTTTATTGCATTGATAGTCTTTTTACCGATGCAGAAATCATTTCTTATATCGGTAACTGTCGATTTAATTTTTCGTTTATCCAATCTTTCAACTATATTCTTGAAACAATTAGGGAAAGGATTCAAACTTTGAGTTCCAGAAGCAATATCCATCAGAATCTTTTTGCCAAATTCAGTCAAGTTATCTGGCAAGGATTTGATTTTAGCCAGTAAATGTTTTATTGCGACAAACCAATAATATGATGTATGTGCTGTTCTTTGGGCGTATAATGTATCAACACTTATTTCAGACAACGCTTCGAACGCTATTTTATTGATATGATCGGTCAGGACATTGCTTATTTTAGTGGTCAAATCGTAAAAAGATGCGTCAGGAATTACATCTTTAATATTGTTCTTAGTGATATACTTATCCAAATCGGTATTCCACTCTGCTAAATGCTCGATAAATACCTCATCCGTTACACCTATTCTGTTCTTAATATCTTCAAATTGGGGCAATATGTCTGAGAGCAATAATTTATAGCCAAGTTTATGATTTACCATGTATTGTAGTGTTTCATTTAATAGCGGTATATTCCATCCCACACTATTTACTAATAAGTCTCCATGATCCACATAATAGTCCATGAGTTCTGCAACATATTTTATATCTCCACCCTCTATTAAGGAAACGGAATGACCATGTGCCAATTGCATGGCGACTAAATCGTAATATCCAGACTCTTTAATGTTTCGGCCATCAGTTTCTAATTCAGAATGCAACTGATTTATGTAGGTTGAATCTAACGTTACAGGTAAAGGTCTTTCTTCGTCAGATGCCAATAAACGATAGGTTGTAAATATAGCCCCTATATTATCTTTATTTACATTCTGTTCATCAATGCAATTCGTGATCGCTTGCAAAAGCGTTGGAAACGTATAGGTAGAATTATCTTTTAACGTTTTTACAATATCTGCATGGTCGAAATTATCGGGTAGTAAGTTTGCCAAATAATTATCGAGCGCCTCCGAATTTGTTGCTACTTGATAATATTTATATGCTTTAGTTGTCGCGTTATCCCGATAGGCAGCATCTGTTGCATTTGCAGCTTGAATATAATCGATAAATGTATTTGGCTTGACTGTTTTTGCTTCAATCAATGACGTAAAATCGCACGCCAACTTATTTTGCGCAATAAACCTGTCTATTGCATCTAACGTTTTGAAATAGTCGCCGCCATTGAAGTCATTGAACCGAACTATCTTCTTATATAATTGAGCAATCACATGGTTTTGGCTTTCCGTGTCTAAATGCAACAGCAGTTCTTGGTATTCGACAGGGAACACCTGCTTCTCTATGGATTCTTTTAATTTCAATTGTGCTATTCTTTGCCATACACGCAGAATAACATCGCTCTTTCGAGTTAATTTATGCAAACAATGTATAATCTTATCGATAAGCGCATTGTCCATACATTGTATAACTTCTTCTAATACAGTGTCAAATTGTTTATTAGTCTCTGCATATTGATTTATGTCGTGGTCTTCTTCTCCGTTGATGCAGCCTTCAATATATTTTTTCAATGGAATTTGTCGAGCATCTTCAACATCGACACCATATACCAAAGCTGCAATTTCGCGTTGTGTTTGCAGATCATTGTTAATTATTGTTTGAATGCCATTCAGATAGTCGCCGGACAATATTTGTTCTACTGGATTTGCCAGAATATCCGTCTTCTTCAAACAGAACAATGCTATGTTTATCATCAAAATTTCGTTACACCACTCTTGTTTAAGAGCGACCATCTCATTGATATATGATATAATTTCCCTAACATTGGCATTAGGATTTACCAATCTGAATATCCGATTTATAGTTTCTTTCGCTTCATTTTCTGTTTCTCCAAATGCTTCAACAAACAGTTTGTTGAATATACTTCGATAGTCGGTAATAACAGGAGGAGCAACACGATAAACAATAGGGAAAGTTTTATTGATAAAATACTTGGTCAGTTGTTTCGTTTGTTCGTCGGTCTCATCTCCGAATGCACAAGCTAAATGTGTTTCATCGAAAGGAATAACAGCCCAAACATTTTCAAAACCGCTATCGGCGAAGAACGTATGGATAGAAGACCATAATTCTTTTACTTTTTCAGCGGGGAGACGATCCATGTTGTCAAAAACAAGGACTAATTTACGTTGTCCTTTTTCCTTGATAAAATCAGAAATGTCTTGCATCCATGTTTTGAACTCGTAAACCGTTGGTTCGTCTTCGCTCAAAGTCTCATAGCAAACGTCCTTTTCGACTTTATCTTGATAAATAGCTAACATATAACTCCATCCATATTTATGATCTTTGCTATATGCCCATTTCCAAACGCACAATGCAATAAGAACTGGCAGTGCAGCTATGATAATAGACAATAAAGAAAACCACCATGTTGTGGGTGTAGGTTTTACTGCATACGCAATAAATGTAAATATCGGAGTTAAAACTGCAACCAAAAATGCCGCAACCATACCATTACTGATAAGGGGATATTTTTCGGTTACGGTCTCCGTTTTACGGGCTAATAAATATTTCAGCTTTTCAGACCATGATACGGTTTTCGTACCTCCACCTTTGACTTTTATTGTTGCATTTCCAGATAGGATACCATCATCAATAAGTTTGCTTGTAAGCAATTCCAATATAGAGCGGCGTTGCAAGTCCTCTTGATGTCCCCATGCGTCATACTCAAAAAAGTAATAGTCGTCTGATAATTCACGTTCCAACATTTTAACCACGTTGGATTTTCCAGATCCCCAAATACCTTCGATGCCGATAATTCGAGGTAAAGTACATTCCTCATCCAATGAATCATTCTGACAAAAATGGCGAGCAATAGTTTTTGCCAACCTTTCTTGCGAACCTCCATCGAATTTGTCAATACCACACGGTTTATTTTGGATAAACCGCGGATATTGCTGTTTGGATTGTAGTTTTGTTTCCATATACGTAATTTATTGATTATACGAACTCCAAATAATTCTCCCGATTTACCACATGAAACTCGGCATAGGGATAGGCTTCTTGGAAGGCTTTCGGTGCGGCCGGCATTTTATTTCCCCACTTGAACTCCAAGGCGGTAAGACTGTCGGCACTCTCCTCAATCAGGTCGATTTCCTGTTTGTCGTAGGTGCGCCAGAAATAGAACTCCCTGTGCAGTCCCTCATTGAAGTTCGCTTTGCGCCGCTCTCCGATGATGTAGTTCTCCCACAGCGCACCGACATCCTGCCGAATGGCCAGCGGTGAGAAAGCCCCGATAATGGCATTGCGAATGCCGTTGTCGTAGAAGTACCACTTGCCAGCTTTTGTAACCTCCTTGCGTAGGTTACGCGAATAAGCCCCCAGACGATAGATAACGAAGACCTTTTCCAATAGGTCGAGGTATTTTTCAACGGTCGTCTTGCTCATGCCGAGTTGTTTACCTAACTCTTCGTAAGAAACTTCGCTGCCCAACTGAAAAGCTATCAATCGCAGTAGATCGCGCATCTTGCTCGAATTTTTTAAGCCGTCAATTGCTAAGATATCTTTAAGCAGGTATGCACCGACAATATCACGTAGGTAGTCTGTTTTACGTTCATAGTTCTCCATCATTACTACTTCGGGATAGGAACCGTAAATCAAGCGCGCTTCGAGGTTCTGGCGGGTTTCAAGTGCCGTTTCCGTCTGTGCGATTTCCCGTTGCGAGAATGGTGTAAGGAGAAATTGCGTACTGCGGCCGACCAACGGTTCACCAGTCTTATTCAGCAAATCGAATGACGAAGAACCACTTGCCAAGACACTTATTCCCGGTATTTCATCAACTATCAACTTCAGAATACTACCGATTTGTGGTATGTTCTGTGCCTCATCAATAGCCAGCAAATCAATACCATCCAATAAATGCCGATAATTGGCTATTGAGCGATTCTCCAATAGTGCTAATGTGTCGTAGTCTTCGCCGTTGAGCATCATCGTCCTACCTGAATAGTTGTCCACAATTTTACGCATCATTACCGTTTTACCAACACGGCGAGCACCAAAAATCAGTACTGCTTTATTGGGCGCGATTCGTGCTGTAATCTTCTCTTGAAGTATTCTATTTACTGTTTCCATACCTTATAAAATATAATGCAAAGATAATCATATTTTTTTAATTGGCGAATTTTACAAAAAAAACGGGCTATTAAATGGCGATTTTTACAACCACAATCTTATGGAAGTTGTTTCATTGTTTTTAGTAATGATATATGTTCATACTATGATGACTCAATAATTTACCAGACATACGTTTCTGAAATTTGTCCTTATAGGAATGAAAAACTCACATATATTGTGCTAATTAATATATAATTAAATGAAAATAAAAAGACAGGATACGAGTATTCCTGTCTTCTCATATGTAATGGATATTTTTTTATTTTCTCATCCGCTCCAACTCCTCATCACGCAACATTCTCTCGTTCAGTTTTTCCTGCATCCTGTCAATGAAATAGGTGCGGCTTTCGTTCTTCCGGCGTTTGATATCAGTGTAGAAGCGGTAGCAGTCTTTAGAATCAACCCCGAATATCTTATAGAGAAGTGGGGCGAGCTGTTTGAGCGGCATATTGCCGTTGTTGATGCAGCCCATCACGTCTATGCCGTAGATAAGTTCCACGAGGTCGATGGCATTGCCCGTCCATTGAAGAAGGCTGGCGGTGGTTTCTGTTGCGTTGTTGGCGGATATTAGTGGTGGCACTTGGGGCGTGGCAAGGAATTTCTGCATCTTTCTTACGAAAGACAGAGCCTTGCTGACGTAGGCGGCAATCTCTCTTTTTTCTTCTGACAGATTACGTACGGGATGGTGCTGCAACTCGATTTCGATGTAGGCAAGCGCGATGACGGTAAGGTTCATGTCCATGCCGCCGTTGCACAGTTCGATCACTTGGGTGGCGAAAGCCGTGTATGCCGTTTCCATATTGCAGTCGCCGGCTTCGTTTATCAGGCGGAAAAAGTCGGTTTCCGCCAGCAAGAAATAATTCATGGTTCTGTCAATTTTGAAAATTACACTTTGTTTTCTGCGTGCGCACATGAATATAATTGGCAAAAAACGCGGCAGAAAATAAAAAATCCAACACTCAATTTTACAAAGTGCTGGATTTCAGAGGTATAAAATTCAGTATTTTTTCACAAGGACAAATTATCTCCGACTTAAATTGTTTGTAATCGGAACATTTATTCTATTCCTGAAAATAGAAATGTATGCTTGCCGCACATTTTGGCTATCTTGCTTTTTTATCAAGGATATAGATAATGCGACATACACCGTTGGGATAGCTTTTCAAAGAGGAAAGCGTCCAGTGTTGCTCTGGCAGAGCCGACTTAAAAAAATGTCGTCCGCTTCCGGATATGAAAGGAACGGTGTATAGTATGATTTCATCCACAGCGTGCATCCGCAGCAGTCCGTTTATATAGTCTGCCGTGTCCGGTGTGGCTTCCGCGAGGTAACGGATGTTTGTGCAGTCTTTTCTCCATTCGTGCAGCATTGAAATGGAATAGTCCGGTGTCACACGGTAAAAGGCTTTCTTCCTGATTTCATCAAGACCGCAACGGTCAAGGCACAAATCCTGATGTGCTTTATCATATAACTCTGAAGAAAGACATCCGTCCATCGTCAGTACGGCGAGAATCTGAACTTTACCCATAATCGTTTCCTTTCGTTAGGCAAGGGTAAAAAAGTAGCGTGCAATTCACACTACCTTCAAGCGATGGCTCTGGTAAAGCCTTTACGGAGAGTACGTGAATGCACGCTATGCGTAAGCATAGCATAAGCATCACGCAA
>SKER01001470.1_pt1 | contig 19005 bp, 16 predicted proteins | sample 4826961 | NCBI WGS metagenome assembly SKER01 (sample SAMN11008804, study PRJNA524170) | human gut metagenome | biome: Human fecal sample; material: Feces; isolation source: fecal sample from pouch patient p47 | host: Homo sapiens | place: Israel: Tel-Aviv | collected 2016-11-16 | reverse complement strand
CCACTTGGGCTCGCCGGACGCCGCACCGTGCCGACCTCAACACACCAGCGGTGTTGCGCCAACCCAACCACCCTGACCCCGTCACTTCACTATGCCAGCTGCGCCGGCTTTGGCTCAACACCATCAAAGAAGGTCAGGATGTCATCGCGACTCACGGGGCAATACTCGCTGGCATCAACACCCACGTCGTAGCGCAAAATGCCGCGCTCGCGATTGCGCTCGTTATAATCGGGTCCCTCGGTATGAATGTGCCCATGAAGGTGAATGGCCCCGCGCCATTTGCCGTTCCAGCTCAACATGGGGTAATGGAACAGGTCCAGGCGGACGCCCTTGGCAAACCCGGGCTTGATTTCCAGATAGTCTTGCTCGGATTCAAAGGCGTCTGGGAAGGGGCTATCAATCCAGTGCTTGTCGTGATTACCGCGGATGAGATGCACATGCTGACAAACAATCTTTTTGCGAATGGCGTATGCCTCTTCGACCGTCGTACGAAACGAGAAGTCGCCCAGGATGTAGAGGGAATCGCGCGCGCTCACACGGTCGTTGATATTCGCAATAAGGCGGCGATCCATCTCTTGGACCGACGAGAACGGACGGTGCGTGAGCTCGATAATATTCGAGTGCCCAAAGTGCGTATCTGCCGTGAACCACATCATGGCGCGTCTCCTCTGCCCTGCCGTCGTATACAAAAGCCGCGGCCCCGACCCCACCCCATGGGCAGAGCCGGAACCCGGCGAATCCCTTGTCTATGCATGATAGAGCAAGCTGAGGTTTGCTCTGCGGCGCTCATCTAGCGAGCATCGGTTACATACAGGCCAACGCGCACCTGCTCCCATGGCTTTTGATCGGGAGAGACCTGCAAGACGCGCAGCTCAAAGCCATCGGAATGGCCATAGAAGAACATGAGGGCGAGGAGCTCGTTTTCCGATCCGGGAACAAAGCCCATCTTGGTTTTGCCGCGATAGATTGCCATAGCAGACGAATCATGCGGATTGTCGAACTCCGGCACCAGGCGCAGACGCTCGCCCACCTTGAGCTCAGAAAGCACCAAGGCTCCGTCCCAGTACTGGAACCCGGCGATGTAGAACGAAGAAATCTGACGTGACGGCTCGTACATGGTTGCCCCTTCCAACCTCCCAAGGGCGCCGCGTGCGGACCTCTCGCCCGCCCGCGCCCTCGGGCTTTTTGTTGATTAGAAGGTACCGCCCCGTGCGGACATGGATTGAACTAGCCGCAGCCAGACGCAAGGCGAAGGCCAATAAGCGGGCGTTCGCGCGCAACCAAACGCATCACCCCAACGCTCCCGTCGCAAGGAATCTTCTCAGTGAGCGCATATCCGAAATATCCTCGAGGATCTCGATGGCATCATCCGACTGATAAATAATCGCTCTTTGAAATTTGCCCACAGACTGTCGAGATAAGCGAAGAGACCGCGTTCCTTTTGCTCCCCATCAATTTTTGCAAGCATGGTCACAATACTGACGGCACGATCGCCAAGACGATTTGCCGGGGCACTTCTTCATATTCAATCGTGCCTGTGTTCATATTCGCTTCCTCCATCTCCGCAATAAGGGAAACAGCCGAAGCGGAAGTGCCGGCGGAGATTCCTCCCGCAATTGTCAAACCGCTCCAGGTCAATCCGATTCCCACTCCCGATAGATACCATGGCGTGCGCTCTCCACGCACTCACACCCCAACACAATAAAGACCGCTCTATACAAACGTCCGGGTCCAAACAGCGAATACAAAACAGGCCCCTCAAAGAGAAGCCTGTACGAGCAACACCAAAACTGAAAAAGGAAACTCGGCTCTTTATTCTGCGCTATTTACCTCTGGCACCTTATAGAGCTCTAGCACGTAGCGCTTTAGAATTTCATTGCGACGATCAATGTCCTCGACTGTCCAGGTCTCCTTATTCTCCAGTGCCTCCCCTGCGGCCTCGTCGGCGATACTCCTATTCAAGAAGAGCCCCGATCTCAAACCGACATACTCGCCATTATCGGGAGCTTTGTAGTCGCGTTTAGATTTCTGCTCGGGATCATCTTCGCAGTAAAACGGTTTTTGTCCCAGTTCCGGATTGTAAGGCGTAAGCGTCAAGTTTCCCAATCGGTGCACGTGCTCGGATTGGATCTCCCCAGCATCCTGCTCTTCGCCGGGCACGATCATCGAACACCAATAGGAGGGAAGAGATCCTTCGGGAAGAATGTGCTCAATGGACCATCGTGGATGATTCTTGCCGTTCTTCTTGACCTTAAAATCGTCCAGGCTATCAGGATGTTGCTTATTAAAGAGAGGCGAACCGCCCTTCCTTCTTTCGATATCAATCAGTACGTAGCGCGTTGTCTTCTTGTTTTTGTCGTAGATGCCTTCATCGAGTGAAGCCGCAAATATTTCATCGCTCGCAGAATGAGCGGCAAGGGCATCGCAAACAACCTTCACCACATCTTGTCCGCGCAGATTCTGCTCACGGATCTCACGCAGAGTCGACAACATGAAAGACCTGATATTCGATGATTTAGGAGTTAAGGTGATGTTGCGCCGCACATAAAACGATATGAGCATATCGGCGATGTCGACAAGATGATCAACAATGCCGAGCTCCTTTTTGTTGACAAACAGGAACAGTAAAAGAGGAAGTGCCTGCGTGGACTCGAGTTTCTGCAACGCGGCTATTTTTACCTCGAGTGTATGGTCATCCATCTCATTTGTAGCGTTTCCCGTCAGCTGTGCAAATGCCTTTGCACGAAGAAGCAATATATCAAGATAATCCTCGTGGTTACGATAATGTTCCTTGATAACTTTTCGATACTCCGAGAGAGCCCTCCCCTTGGTAATTGCCGATCCAGTCCCCTCAAAGGCATCGTAGTTGTTAAGCAAGAACTGAGTTACCAAACGATTATCGACATCGGCATCTTGAGCTGCAAATTGCTCGGTGAGCTTCTCCCATTGCGCCAGTACCTTCTCGGCGCTATCGGCGCCATTAGAACCCACGCTGATGAATTCGCCCTTAAGAAGATCGATCAATGTCAGGGGGAGACCCTTCGAATTAAGAGATGAAAACACGTTGAACGCATCACCGATATCGGGAACTTCAATCTGAAGAACCTCAAGATCATTGAGTTTATCGAAATAATCGAGAAGCTCCCTTGGAGTTGTAAGCACCTCTTCGAATAGAGAACAGATGAACTCGTACCGACGGCTCAAGATGCGGTTGCCCCACCTTTTGACCGGATCCTTTTTGGTAGATAAAACGCTCTCCATTAGGTCTCGGTAGATTTTTTGGTCATGTGGCAAAAGCGATATGCGCGGTTCCTGGCAGCCCGGAAGGCGCAGTTGGCGTTTTATATCCTGTATTTTGCTGGCGATTTCATCGCAAAGATCCTCATCATCTTTGATGGATGGCTGCCTCTTGTACTCCTTGAGCTCGTGAGCCATAGCAAGATAAAACAAAGAGATAGTAGTGAGTCGTTGTTGGCCATCAATAACATCGAACGCATCTTTGTCGCTGCTATCCGTGACAAGCAAGCTGCCGATATAGTAGCCGCGGCCTTCTTCAAGCACATCCGTAAACAGTTGCTCGATCTGCTCATTTTTCCACGAATAATTTCGCTGATACGTTGGAATCGCATAGCATCTTTTTCCCTGTATAGGAAAAAGCTCATAAACCTTTTTGGTCTCAGGCGTGATCTTCATGTTTGGACTCCAAATACACGAGCATCTTTTACTCATGATCGCCCAAAAAACCGAAGAGATCAATCGAACAATGTCCCCCTCTTCCGCCCCTTCCAACAGCAGGGGCGCATTTTGACGATACGCCAACAGACATCGAGCGGCGATTCGATACCGCCGCATTAAACGATTTGTTTTCACACGTTGCCATAATGGCGACTTAGGGGCGCAATCGACCACATACGCGTATACTTGAGCAGGTTTGATATGAAAACGGAGTCAGATGCTATGAAAACCATCAATGTAGCAGCGGCAATCATCCAAAAGGATGGCAAGATCCTCAGCTGCCAGCGCGGTTACGGTGAGTTCAAAGATGGATGGGAGTTTCCTGGTGGCAAACTGGAGCCGGGCGAGACCGGCGAGCAGGCCATCGTTCGCGAAATTGAAGAAGAACTCGAGGTCACCATCGGCAACCTCGAGTATCTTTGCACCGTCGAGCATGACTACGAAACATTTCACCTCTCGATGCAGTGTTATCTCGCCAGTATTATCTCCGGCAAGTTTGTCGAGCATGCTCATGAGGACATGAAATGGCTTGAAACCGATAACCTTTGGACTGTCGACTGGCTACCGGCCGACATCAAGGTGGTAAAAGAGCTCGAAAAGAAGATCAAAGCATAGCGTTGATAAAAACTGATCCCAACGATCAACCTTTTCCCTACTCTAGTTTTCGCTCAAATCACTCAACATGAACTCATAGATATCCTGGCGAATGGGGTTCTTGAGCTGATACATAATCTCAACTGCCGGATCTCCGCCCTTGGTAGTTACAGAAGCAAACTCACCCGTGGGAGCCATCTCGCCCAAGAAATAGAACTCCTTACCACCTTTATCGTTCTTGTTCTTACGCATGAACAGATACGTTTTCATACCGTTACCAGGCCACTCTTGCAAGCGCTTGATCTCGGGGGAATTCATTGATCGATGGCCTTTTGAAATCGCTCGCAAGCGCGCATCCGTCAGCAATTTATCTTCATATTGAATAGATTCACTGATATCGGAAGGCTTGTCGTAGTTGATGAAGACCGGATAGGTATTGGTTCGTCTATCGTAGAAATAGCCGCCCAGATTCTGCGGCGTCTGATTCTTTTCCCAGTTGAATAGCCTACAGATCTCCTCATAGGTATATTTCTCATTCAGCACGAAATTCGTGTTTTCATAGAGGTCCACGTAACGTTCCCGGTTACGTTTAAGCCCGAAGTCGATCGCTTCAAGAATCTGGCGTCTAAACTCTGTATCTCCGAGCATTTCAGTAAACTGACGTGTAAGCCTTCGCTCGCCGTTTTCTTCAATAACCATCGAAACGAAATCTTTCGGCGAGCTGAACGAGCCATATAGGACCGCAGTTGCCGATTCGACCGTTTGGCGCGTCGAGCGTGTCAACGTACAAGCACGATCGAGCGTCAACTGACGTGCATTTTGATCAACTATCATGTCTTTGAGCATCAGCAACTCAGTGGAGCGTTTTCCGTTTGCCAGTTTCTGCGACACATATTTGAGAGCGGCACACTGGCCAGTATGGAAACGCGTCGTGTACTCCGAGTCCACCTTTTCCAAAAACGCGTGGTACGAACCATATTTCTTGAAGATGAGCAGCGGATCAATCGAACCGTTGCGATCAAATTCTTGTAACGATGGAATGTGCCCAAGCTTACGACGCAAATCGGCGTATTCGTTCTTCAAAAAGCGATTTGCGGTGAAATCCCCGCCATCGATCGCACGATAGATGCGCGATTCCGCCACACGATCGAAGGTCACCGTTGAACAGCCTGGAATGGCCGAATCGCCTTCCTGCACCAAACGACGCAGTCGATCTTTGTTATAGGTCTTGTCTCCCGTCAAGGCGACAGGAACCAAATAGTTACTCTGATAATTGCCAATGAAGTCAAGTACCAGCGTATATTCTTTGCCGTCGCATTTTCGCAAGCCGCGTCCCAATTGTTGAACGAAGACGATCGCGGAATCCGTTCTTCTTAACATGATGATCTGATTGAGAGACGGAATATCAACCCCCTCGTTCATAATGTCGACCGAGAAAATGTACTCAAGCTCACCCGATTCCAGGCGGGCGATGGCGGCATTTCGCACTTCATCGGAATCGGCACCGCTAATTGCAAGGGTTTTATAGCCAAGCTCATTGAACTTGGTCGAAAGTTCAACCGCTTCTCTATTTCGATTGCAAAAAATCAATCCCTTGCGATTCGATTTAGAAACCGAATACTCTTCGATTTTTGAAACGATATGCCTCACGCGCTCGTCCGAAGTCAACCTGTTAAACAGGGCAGGATCGTCTACGGACTCATCGTCCAGTTCGATATCGGAGATGCCGAAGTAATGGAACGGCGCAAGCATATCGTTTTCGAGCGCATCCTGGAGCGTGATCTGAAATGCGATGACGTGATTGAACAGCTCAAACACGTCGTAACCATCGGTTCGATCCGGAGTCGCCGTCATACCGAGATAAAACTCAGGCTTAAAGAAGCCCATGATCTTCTGATAGCTGGCAGCACCCGTGCGATGAGCCTCGTCGATAACGATGTAGTCAAAGTCATCTGGCGAAAACTCGTCGAGATGCGGCGCCGCGCTTGAGCACATCGCGAAGAGGCAACTCGTGTTGGCCAGATTCATGCCAGGACGATAGGAGGCAAATGTGTATTGATCTCCCAGCAGCTTTCTGTAGCTCTTGAGCGAAGCATCGAGGATACGCTGCCTATGGGCGAGGAAGAGTACTCGCTTGGGGCTTTTTTCGAGAATGTCAAAGGCGGAAAGATATGTCTTTCCCGTACCCGTTGCAGAAACTAGCAGAGCACGAGGCTCATTCCTTCTATGAATCGTCGTCAACGCTTCCAATGCTAATTTCTGCATCTTATTTGACTTGATCTCATCTTTGGAAACAGCTGCGGTTGCTTCATCCGTATAAGTTTCGCGGCGCACGGAGACAGACGGGCTTTCCTTTCTCGCGCGCTCGTATTCACAAATCCACTCCGAGGAAAGCTTTACGGTGCTTCGGTCGTTCCACAGCCTCTCGAACTCGCTCTTCAAGTCGTTAAGGAGAGCGCTTTCACCGAATGTGCGGTATAGAACGTTCCATTCTCTGTTGCACGTCAGTGCCATCTGCGTCATGTTGGAACTTCCAACAATCACAGTGCTCGTATTGCCTTCGTCAAATACATAGCCCTTAGCGTGCAGGTTTCCTTGGAAGACACGCACCTCGATATTGTCGTATTCAAGCAGTTTTCTGAACGCATCTGGAGAATTAAAGCTCAGGTATGTTGAGGTCAGCAATCGTCCCCGCACTCCGCGCTTTTTCAGCTCGTTAAAGGAATCAACAAGAACCTGCAGCCCGCCATCAGCAACAAACGCAACGCAAAAATCAAAGGCTGCACAATCTGCTAGACGATGTTTAATCTCCCCCAAAAGAGTTCCACCTGTAGCTTTTGAATTGGCGATAAGCCGCGGTTCCTCAGCCGTCTGAGCAAAGTGCTGCACGGGATAATTCGCTATTTGCTCAATCATGAAAAGACCAATCTCGAGGTATCTGCTGGGCCCAGGATATCAGATTGGGCAGACAGGACTTTGAGCCCGTTGGCAAGAAGTGCCTGCCACCTCTACCCCATGCAGCTTTCCCAATAATCAAACGCCTCCTGCCAGGAGTTCGAGCTGCCGTGGGCGGCAAACTCGTCCTCGGCAGCATCGGTATCGACCTGCGTGGCGCCCGATTTCTGCGAACGCTGCGCCTCCAATGCCTCCAGGGATTTTTGCACGTGCTCGACGTCATACCGAACGTCGCTGCCTTCCGTGGCGGATGACGCCGTCGTCGTATTCGAACAGGCAGCGAACATCGCAGTCAGAGCGGCCACAAAAACGCACATCATGCCCCGCCTCGACTGTGCCGTGTTCACGCGAATCATCGCAGGCCCGTCCCTCAGCTCAAAACTCTACTTGTCTCTCATTGTATCCGCCCGTCCGCACACGAACCTCCCGCGCCGCGACTCAATGGGCTACACTCACACCCAGCCACCCGCGATCAATCCACAAGGGGAAACCATGGTTTGCAACATCGTCACCTCGCCCATCATGCTGCGTATGCCCAGCGTGTCGGCCACACCAGAAGATATCGCCATCGGGCGCGACCTGGCAGACACGCTCGCCGCCCATTCCCATGAATGCGTGGGGCTTGCCGCAAACATGATCGGCAAGCGCAAATGCGCGATCGCCGTAACCGATGGCCCCCGCACACTCGTAATGTTCAACCCCCGCATTATCGATCGGCACGACGAATATCAGACCGAGGAGGCCTGCCTCTCGCTCGAAGGCACACGCCCTTGCACGCGCTATCGCAGCATCCGCGTAACCTACCTAGACGATTCCTGGCACGAGCATACGCGCAGCTTCTCCGGTTTTGTGGCACAGATCATCCAGCATGAGTGCGACCACTGCGAAGGCATCGTCATCTAGCCAGGCCCTCGATTCCCAGATCTATACGCCCCTCATTAAAAAAGCCGACGCGCCCACGAACAGCGCGTCGGCTTTTACGTGTTTGCCCTAAAATATGACAAAATAAACCTGCGGACTTTTGTCATTAGTGCACGAAAAATCGAACGAATGCATCCTTCCAACCCGCATAGGGCGCGTAACGGAAGGGGGCATCAAAAAACGTCGCTTTAGACACGATGCTCTTCTTGTGGCTAAAGGTGTCAAAGCTCTCGCGGCCATGGTACTGGCCCATGCCGCTCTCCCCCATGCCGCCAAATCCCATATGGCTTGTGGCGAGATGCATGATGCAATCGTTCACACAGCCGCCGCCAAAGGGCACATAGCGGGTAAAGCGCTGCTGCACCGCACGGTCCTCGCTAAAGATATACAGCGCAAGCGGCGTGGGACGGTCCATAATAAAACGCTCGACCTCGTCCAAACTTTTATAGGTGATAACTGGCAATACAGGACCAAAAATCTCTTCCTGCATCACGGCGTCAACGCTTGGATCCACACCATCGAGAATCGTTGGCTCGATCTTAAGCGACGCCTCGTCCGCGCGGCCACCCAGCACAACCTTGGCAGGGTCGATAAGCCCGCGCACGCGATCGAAATGCTTGGCGTTGACCATCTTGCCGTAGGCGGGGTTGCTCAGTGCATCCTCGCTATACATGGCGCGAACGCAACCTTTGAGGGCCCCGAGCAGTTCGTCGTGCACGCGCTCGTCCACCAGCAGATAATCGGGCGCCACACAGGTCTGACCCACATTGAGCCACTTGCCAAAAGCGATACGACGCGCTGCCACCTTGATGTTTGCCGAGGCGTCCACGATGCAGGGGCTTTTGCCGCCCAGCTCCAACGTCACCGGCGTGAGATTGCGGCTCGCTTGTTCCATCACGAACTTGCCCACGTTTACGCTTCCGGTAAAGAAGATCTTGTCCCAACGCTGCTCCAGCAGGGCTGTATTCTCGGCGCGACCGCCCTCGACTACGCGCACCAAACGCGGGTCGAACGCCCCCTCGCAAATCTGGCGCAAAACGGTGCTCGAGGCCGGCGCATAAGCGCTCGGCTTGAGAACCACGGTGTTGCCCGCGGCAAGGGCACCTGCCAGTGGCTCGAGCGTAAGCAAAAACGGGTAGTTCCACGGCGCCATAACAAGCGTCACGCCATAGGGCACGGGCTGGACCTTGCATACACTCACGGCGTTCGCGAGGTCGCAGGGGCGCAGGCGCGGGCGGCTCCACGACGCAACATGGGCGATCTGATGGCGAATCTCGGCAAGCGACGTGCCGATCTCGCACATATAGGCTTCGCTATGGCTTTTGCCCAAGTCGGCATAGAGTGCAGCGGCGATGTCGTCCTCATGCGCTCGCACGCTCTCCAGCAACGCGCGCAAGGCGGCCTTGCGTGCAAAGACATCAAACGTAGCGTGCGTCTTGAAGTAGCGACGCTGTTCCTCGACGATTGCTGCTATTTCTTGCTCGAGCATGCGGCAACCTTTCGTTCGGCGGTGCGGGCAACTCGCGAGGGTCGCTCTGTGCTTCGGCGTTGTCCCTCGCCTGCGCGCGCTGCGGGCTCGTCGGCAAAATGGCCGCCCGCAACCACGCGATACATGCTCGCAAGTTGCTCGGCGTCCATCAGTCTAGGCACAGGATACAGCGGATTGGATTCTGCCGCAGCATGCGCTGCCATCGACGGTACGTCGGCAGCGTTTATGCCTTCAAGATATCGTGGGATTCCCAAGCGCGCATTCATGTTGTCAATCCACCTGATAAAGGCCTGAGCTGCCGTGTGGTCGTCTGCCTCTGCAGGGGCGATGTCTGCATCGCGGGCCAGCTCGGCAAGCTTGGGCTCCGCGACCGGGCCGTATGCGCGCAGCATATGCGGAAGGATTACGGCGTTTGCAAGGCCGTGTGGTATGCCATAGCGGCCGCCCAAGCTGTGGGCGATTCCGTGCACGTAACCCACGTAGCTACGCGTAAAGGCTATTCCAGCTTGATAGGCGGCCTCGAGCATATTGGCCCGCGCCTCGATGTTATTACCGTTTGCATGCGCCTCGAGCAGGTTGTCATGAATCAGGCGCACGGCGCGCTTTGCCGCCGCGCGCGTATAGGCGTTGGTACTGCGCCCGATGTAGGCCTCCACCGCATGGGTGAGAGCGTCCATGCCTGTCTGGCCCGTAATGGAGGCAGGCAATCCGCAGGTGAGGCGCGGGTCGTGCACGGCATAGCGAGGGATGAGCACAAAGTCGTTGACAGGGTACTTGTAGTGCGTTTTATCGTCGGTGATCACGGCCGCAAGCGTTACTTCGCTCCCCGTTCCCGCCGTCGTGGGCACGGCGATGAGCAACGGCAGGCGACGATGCACGCGCAAGAGGCCGCGCATCTTGTTGATGGGCTTGCGCGGCTGGGCGATACGCGCGCCCACGCCCTTGGCGCAGTCCATGGCCGAGCCGCCGCCAAAGCCGATGATGGCGCGGCAGCCGTTTTCGCGGTACAGCGCAGCGGCTTCCTCTACGTTAGAGACCGTGGGGTTTACCTGGGTATTTGCGTAAACGGTGCAGTCGATTCCCACCTGCGCGAACGCGGCCTCGAGCCCGTGAGTCAAACCGAGCCTGGCGATGCCGGGGTCCGTCACCAGCAAGACCGAGCCGATGCGCTTGCCGGCCAGTACCTGCGAAACCTGATCGGTCGAATGCATAATCTTGGGTTCATAGTACGGAAGGATCGGCATGGCAAGACGAAACACGGTCTGATAGATACGGCACCATGCTTTATAGGCTTTGTTCACGGTCTTCTCCCTGGTTGTTCTTTGAGTCAAGCTGGCGAAATCTGACGAACAGGGGGCAGCCATCCCCCCTCGTTGATGCCAGCTCGCTGCGCTTCTCAAACATTCGTTAACGAATCAACATTCAAGCCAGCCGATTGTAGTTCTTTAACTGCGTTGATATTGTTAACTCATTAACATTTCATGACATTCTTAAAAATCTTTTTGAGAATTATTCCTATCACTGTTTAAATCTCACGGAAGTTGTGCATAATGGAATCGTCAAGCGGGAGCCGGAGAGGAACCTAACAGGGCCGGCGAACGCACTCTGTGACCAAAGGAGATTATTATGAAATTCGTATGCCCCGTTTGCGGTTATGTTGAAGAGTTCGATGGCGATCAGCTGCCCGAGGATTTTAAGTGCCCCCAGTGCGGCGTTCCCGGTTCTCGTTTTCTGAAGCAGGATGAGGGCGGCTTTACCTGGGCTGCCGAGCACGTTGTGGGCGTTGCCAAGGAGGGCGTGCCCGAGGACATCGTCGCCGACCTGCGTGCAAACTTCGAGGGCGAGTGCTCCGAGGTTGGTATGTACCTTGCTATGGCACGTGTTGCCCACCGCGAGGGCTATCCTGAGGTTGGCCTCTACTACGAGAAGGCCGCCCATGAGGAGGCAGAGCATGCTGCCAAGTTCGCCGAGCTTCTGGGCGAGGTCGTGACCGACTCCACCAAGAAGAACCTCGAGATGCGCGTTGAGGCCGAGAACGGCGCCACTGCTGGCAAGACCGATCTTGCCAAGCGTGCCAAGGCTGCCAATCTCGACGCCATCCACGACACCGTGCACGAGATGGCTCGCGACGAGGCCCGTCACGGCAAGGCCTTCGAGGGCCTGCTGAAGCGTTACTTCGGCTAAACCAAACAAAAAACAACGCCGCAAGCGTTGATGGGGTGGGTTTCGAGCATCGAAACCCACCCCATTTTTCAAAACTCTTCGAAGTGCGTACCCCAGTTCAAAACGTCAAAGTAGACCAATTATTAAACCCCCTCATTTCCTGGGGTTTTGTCCTCAAAAACCACGGTCTACTTTGCAAATTCAAATTAGGGTACGCACTTCGAATTGTTTTATTGTAGTTGCATTTATTTTCTATCCTTCAGGGTCTAAAACTTCCCCAATGTCGCCCAATCAATAAGTAATTCGCGTCTCAGATCGCTTTCACGAGCCTTCATTGCCTCCGTTTTAGCCCTATAAGGGTATCCAAGCTTGTTTGCAAGCATCTCTGCCACGGTATGGAAGCTCTCTTTATCGGACATCTTCTTAAACGTGAGCAAAACTACGTCGTATCCCATGCTTTGCAGCGCCGTGACCCTATCTGCATCCCGAATGCCTGCATCAACTTTTCCATGCTCGGTGGCACCCTGACACTCCACTATCACCGAACGCTCACCATCCGCCGACACAAAGTGCAGATCAGCGTATACTTTCTCTTTATCTACAATCTTTTTTGCCTTCTGATCAAGAGCAATCTCATAGTTATTCTCAAAGCGCGAAAGGCCCTCGCCGCCCAGGCGCCGCGAAAGTCCAAGCAAGATAGAAGCCTGCACCTCGAACGGAGACGCCGTAATGCCACTCACCCGCCTTGCTGCATTGAGCAGCTTTTTCCCTCCGCGAAGACCTCGATTGCTTTCGGCAAAATCCAGCAGGTCATTTAGCTGAATTAAAGGCGGCCTTTGCCATAAATTGGTCGCTTCGCCCTTCTGGTTGCTTGAGCGCCTCCAGCCGTAATCCTTTGGCATTTGGTGTGACTCATAGGCATCTTTCAGCGCTTTTTCCATCACGTCGGAAGGGTTAAAGACCGCGAAGGCTCCACACATCTCATATGCCATCATGAGAAGCTGTGTCTCGCTTACATACGGGGCAACCGTAAGCAGAGTGAACAGCGGCGATACGAGCTGAACTCCATGATCCGTCTCCCATATTGCCTTGGGAGGAAGCGGGGAAGACCAAAGATGGTGTTCGATAAGGGCAGGATTTGTTCGCTCTTTTCGATTGAGCACCAATGTATGCAACGGGAAGCCCAGCACATGATTCACCAAAAGGTCCTGGCGCAATCGCAGCCGCTGACGGTCGCAATCTTCATCGGGGATGGGCGGACACAGCGCAAGGATCTGCGGCGGAATCCGATGATAACGAAACGCGGATATGTTGGAAAGAACGTAGGACATGGCACCAAGATACCCGCCTGGCCTGCAATATTTTTGACGTATTTGGGTTTTCGACAGCAATTCGAGCAACGGCAGAATAGTGCCTCTGAGCGGCGAAAACCTTACAGAATTGTCCTTAATTTTTCTGCAAGTTCTCCCCCCATTTCTTTCTCGAGCATCAAATACTGAGCCACAAGGTGACACATACCGTCATCGACCCCATGTTCCGCATGCCAAAGGTGGTCGGCGAGCGCTGAAACACAACCTGTGGGCATCCCAAGTACCCGCAACAACTCGTGCTCATCAAGGTCCGTCTCGATGGCCAAGACCGCATGGAGACCGGCGTCGGCGCCCTCAAGGCGCACTCGACCCTCCAGGCCCGCCTGGGCGATCGCGGCCACCAAAGCGTCGCGGGCATCTCGTGCACGCTTGCGCACGCGCCGCACATGCCGTTCGTACTCCCCTGTCTCCAAGAGATGCGCAAGCACGATTTGGTCGATAGAACTCACCGTCGAAGCATAGAATCCCAGCTCTTGCCGATACCGCTCCATCAACCGGTCCGGCAGGACCATATAGGCCAGGCGCAATGCCGAAGAAAGGCTTTTGGAAAACGTGTTGGTATAGATCACGCAACCTGGCGCATCAATAGCTGTAAGCGGTGGGATCGGCTTGCCAGCCAGACGAAACTCGCAGTCAAAATCGTCCTCGATAAGGTAGCGGCCCGAGCGCTGTGAGGCCCATCCAAGCAGGGCATAGCGCCGCGCGATGGAAGTCACGCGGCCCGTAGGGAACTGGTGCGACGGCATAAGGTGCAAGACATCGGCACCGCTCTTTTCGAGTTTGCGCAAATCCGGTCCTTCCGCATCGAGTGGAATATGGCACACGTCGCAGCCGCACGCCTGGTAAATGCGCGTAAGGCGAAGATAGCCCGGATCCTCGACGGCGTAAGTCTTCTCGCGGCCCAAAAGCTGCACCAACATGGTATCGAGCAGCTGTGCACCGGCGCCAATCACGATAGCCTCGGGGTCAACATCCATTCCGCGCGATCCGCGCAAATGCGCCGCAATCGCGCAGCGCAGACGGGCCGTTCCCTGCGCTGGCGCCGGCGCAAACAATTCGCGTTCGCTCTCGCTCGCAAGCACAGTCTTGAGCGCACGCTGCCAAAGGCGGGCGCCATCGAGCGAGGTTTTTGGCAGGTCGGATACCGGCACAAAAGCACGACCGGGCGCAACGCTCCCGGCATCGCGATCCGCCGCATCCTTGAGCCGGAGCACAGTTGCCGCCCGCGGTAGCTCATTGGCAAAATATCCACGGCGCGGCACCGATCGCACGAACCCCTCGGCAACAAGCTGGTCATATGCTCCCTCTACCGTAATAACGCTTATGCCCAAATGCTGCGCGAGCCCGCGCTTCGAAGGCAGATGCTCGCCCGCCACGATAGACCCCGAGAGAATATCGTCTCGAATTCGCTGGTATAGATACTCGTAAAGACTGACAGACCCACGTTCGTCCAAGTCGTAATCGAGCATGAATCCTCCATCTGACCTTATCTGCTTTTGCAAACTGACCTTATTCTGACCTTAAAAAACGATTACGCACCTGGTCATGTTTATTTCCCTAGAAACCTTATAGGATATTCGCCCAAGCAAGCACCCAAACCCCCGCAGCATTCCGCGCGGACTCGAAGAAAAGAACCGCAATGCCTCAAACACAAACCGCGGCCGAGCGCGTCAAGCTCAACCGTCAGCTCGCCCAGATGCTCAAAGGCGGCGTCATCATGGACGTCACCACGCCCGAGCAAGCACATATCGCCGAGGAGGCGGGCGCCTGCGCCGTCATGGCCCTCGAGCGCATCCCAGCAGACATCCGCGCCGGCGGCGGCGTGAGCCGCATGAGCGACCCCGCCATGATCCGAGGCATCCAGGAGGCCGTGTCCATTCCCGTAATGGCAAAGTGCCGCATCGGTCACATTGTGGAGGCCCAGGTACTGCAGGCCATCGACATCGATTACATCGACGAGTCCGAGGTCCTCTCCCCCGCCGACGACGTGTACCACATCGATAAGACCCAGTTCGACGTGCCCTTTGTGTGCGGCGCCCGTGACCTGGGCGAAGCGCTGCGCCGTGTGGCCGAGGGCGCCACGATGATCCGCACCAAGGGCGAACCGGGCACTGGCGACGTTGTGCAGGCCGCGCGACATATGCGCAAGATTCAAAAGCAGATTCGCAACGTTGTGGCCCTGCGCGAGGACGAGCTGTTCGAAGCCGCCAAGCAGCTTGCCGTCCCCGTTGAGCTGCTGCGCGAGGTCCATGCCACAGGCAAGCTCCCTGTCGTGAACTTTGCCGCAGGCGGCGTTGCCACCCCGGCAGATGCTGCGCTCATGATGCAGCTGGGCGCCGAGGGCGTCTTTGTGGGATCGGGCATCTTTAAGAGCGGCGACCCCGCCAAGCGCGCTGCCGCGATTGTCAAAGCTGTGGCAAACTTCACGGACGCAACGATGATCGCCAAGCTCTCCGAGAATCTGGGCGAAGCCATGGTAGGTATCAATGCCGATGAAATCGAGCTCATCATGGAAGAGAGGGGCAAGTAAGCCATGGCATGTGCCGTTCTTGCCGTTCAAGGCGCCTTTATCGAACACGAGCAACGTCTGCACGAGCTGGGTGAAGACTGCATTGAGCTGCGCCAGGCAGCAGACCTTGCCCGTCCCTTTGACCGCCTGGTGCTGCCCGGGGGCGAATCCACCGTGCAAGGCAAACTTCTGGAGGAGCTCGGTATGCTCGAGGGCCTGCGCGCCCGCATAGAAGACGGCATGCCCACGCTCGCCACTTGCGCCGGACTCATCTTACTCGCACGCGACCTTGCCGCTCACGACGATCGAGGCACACCGCGCCTGGGCACGATGAAGATCACGGCCGAGCGCAACGCCTATGGCCGCCAGCTGGGAAGCTTCCATGCCCAGGCCGAATGCGCAGGCATGCCAGACGTTCCCATGACATTTATTCGCGCCCCCTATATCGCCAAGGTGGAGCCCAGCGTTGAAGTCCTTGCCCGTGTGGACGGACGCATCGTCGCCGCACGCGAGGGCTCACAGCTCGCCGTCGCCTTCCACCCCGAGCTTGACGATAACCTGCGCATGCATCAGCTTTTCCTGCAGATGTAAAACTCAGGGCGTGAGCCACGCCACACAGATACTAAAAAATGGCGCCCTCGGTTGTTACGTACCGAGGGCGCCATGCCTTTACGCTCAAGCGCTTATGTCGCGAGGCGAATTAACGATCGAAACGACCGCCGCGATTGCCGCGGAAGCCGCCGCCGTTACCGCCACGACGGTCGTCACGGCCACCGCCGAAGCCGCCGCGGCCACCGCGATCGCCGCCGAATCCGCCACGGCCACCGCGATCGCCGCCGAATCCGCCACGGCCACCACGGTCGCCACCGCGGCGATCGTCACGGCCACCAAAGCCGCCACGGCCACCACGGTCGCCGCCGCGGTCACGGTCGCCAAAGCCACCGCGGCCACCACGGTCGCCGCCAAAGCCGCCACGGCCGCCGCGATCGCCACCACGGCCACCGCTGAAGCCCATGCGGGGAGCACCATGGCTGCCATGGCTGCGGTCGCCGCCACGACGATCGTCACGGCCGCCACGCGGACCACGGTCGTCGTCCAGGCCCATCTCGACCAGCGGATCGATAACCTGATCAAGCAGAGCAAGCAGCTGCTCGACGCTATCGGCAGAGATCTGCGGAACGAGCTTCTTGCGCTTCTTGGCCTGAGCAGCGATCAGCTCCTCGGCATCCTCGCTCGCCATGACAACGACCTTGCGCATATCGGGCTCTTCGGGCTCGATACGAGCAACGATGTCGAGCTTCTCGGCCTCGGCAAGAATGGCGTTGAGGTCGCGAAGGCCCATGCCCATGAGCTCAGCCATCTCCTTCTGCTCCATCTTGGGCTTGAGCTCCAGGAGCTTAAGGGCACGCTGCAGATCGCGACGGCGATCGGCCTCGGCCTCGGCCTCCTGAGCAAGAGCACCGCGACGGTTACGCAGCAGGCGAGCAGCACGGTTCACCTTATCAAACAGCTTGTCATCCAGATCCTCGGGAGCAGTATGGTCCTCGGCGTCCTCGGCGTTCTCGACAACCTCAGCGTCGGCCGGAGCGGCCTCAACATCTGCATCCTCAGTCGTAGCAACCTCGGCCTCAACCTCAGCCTGCTCGACCATATCCATCGTCTCGTCCAGTTCCATGTTCTCGTTCTCGGACATGTGTCTCCTCCCGCGCTCTAGATGCGCTTTTCAATCATGCGACCATACCTGGTCGCTTACCTGCGGCGTGGCGGCCTTCCGACCCGTTTTTGCCACGCTGCCTTTGCCGTTCCCGGCAGCCTGTGCAAGTTTACGCATGTTGATGCCAAAACCCGTGTGCAAACTCATGTCTCCACAGGTTACGCACGTACAAGCATAAAAAAGGGCACGCATCTTGCCGATGTGTGCCCCCAGAAAGAGGATATCGAATACACTTTGGCGCTAATCCAAGTCCCGTATCGCGCTCAACGCAATACCGGCCTGCGCCCGTACCCGATTGGCGCCTTAAGCCAGCAGCTCGCGAATGCGCTCCACCTGCTCCGGCGTTGCCTGTACGGCAGGCTCGAACACCTTGGTCGATACGGGCAGACCCTTGACCATAACGGCAACCTTAATCGAAGAGATAAACAGATCGCACACGTCATAGACAGCCATGAGGTGCGAAATGCGCTCGGCGGCCTCCACGGCCGTAGCATAGTCGCCCTCCTGGTAAGCGCGATGCATGCGCACGAATGTCTCGGGCTCGACATTGGTAAGACCGCTAAGGACGCCATTGCCGCCAGACACGCGATTGACCAGGTAATACTCGTCAAAACCGGAGAATACGGTGAACTCGGGGTTCACAGCGCGAGCGGCACGAATAACCTTGCGCGTATGGCTGATGGTGTCCACGGTGTCCTTGATGCCGCAGATGTTGGGGTGCTGCGACGCCAGACGCGCCACCAGCTCGGGGCTAAGATCGGTACCCGTACGCGCCGGGAAATTGTAGAGAATCACGGGCAGATTCGTCACCTTGGCGATACCGCCAAAGTAAACCTCCGCCGTAAGGTCGGTCGGGCCAAAATAATACGGGGAGACCGCGAGCACGGCGTCGGCGCCCACTTCCTCAGCATAGCGCGTGAAATCGAGGACGTTGGAATACGTCGTATCGCCCACTCCGGCAAAGACCTTCATACGGCCGGCAACACGGTCCACAGCGAACTTCAGAGCCTCCTTCTTCTGGTCGAGGCTCACGCTGTAAAACTCGCCGATGCTTCCAAACAGCAGCACGCCATTCATGCCCGCATCGGCAAGATGGTCAAGATGCTTGCCCCACAGGTCGAAATCGATTTTTCCCTCATCATCCGTAATAGTGATCGTCGGGCAAAAAACGCCTTCAAACATGTTTGCATCTCACTTTCCCGGACAGGCGCTATCGCACAAATCCTAACGTAATCTAACGGGTAAACACGAAACCCGCCTTCGCGGGAAAGCGGCTCGCGGGCTTCGTCATATATATGGGTTATTCGATCGGTCTCTAATCGATCTGCTCGTTTTCAAACACCACGCCCTTTTGCAGGATGATGTTTGCGTACTGAGCTCTCTCGCTCGTCGCGATCACGGCATAGGCCTTCTTGGCCTCGTCGTAAAACGAGAAGCGATCCATGGTGCCGATAGCGTCGCGGCCGCGCTCGTCGACCTTCGAGATAAGCTCGGCATACGTATCCCAAATTGGAGTCGCGCAGTCATCGCCCGGCACAACATCCATCAACGTGAC
>SKER01001467.1_pt1 | contig 19018 bp, 19 predicted proteins | sample 4826961 | NCBI WGS metagenome assembly SKER01 (sample SAMN11008804, study PRJNA524170) | human gut metagenome | biome: Human fecal sample; material: Feces; isolation source: fecal sample from pouch patient p47 | host: Homo sapiens | place: Israel: Tel-Aviv | collected 2016-11-16 | reverse complement strand
AAAATTGAGCCTTTTTAATCTGCTCCAGATTATTTGCTTGCGAATTGACTTCGCTTATTTGTTTGGATCAAACATTGTTCGACCCGCACACTGCGAAACTTTGTTCAGTTTTCAAAGTACCAACTTGCGTCAAGTGACGCAACGTTTTATATCTTACTCGCTTGTTTGATTCTTGTCAACAAGTTTTCGATATTTTCTTTTTGCCTTCAATTGCCTTTCTTTACGAAAGCGCTTCTTGCTTGCTTTGAAGACATCTACTACTTTACCTTGTTTTTTCTTTTTCGTCAACTTTTGCCTTTTAATTGTCTTTTCTGCCAAACGCCAGGAGGTGTTGTAAAGGTTGTTTCCTTTTTTGTTTTTCAAAATCCTCGCGCACTTTTGGAAAAATTGCTTTTTCGAAAAAATTGTTCGGATTTTATGTCTTTTCTAGGTTAAATGCATAAAAAGTTTTTTGAAATTTTTTGTTTTTTCAACTTTTTTACGGGTTGAAAGTAAAAAAAGGAGCAGCCAAATGACTGCTTCTTACTTATTTTAGGTATTGCACGGTGATGTCGCTGGCGTTGATCAGGAGCATCTGGTAATTTTCGTGTCTGGCAATTTGCTGGGCACTAAGGCGGAGATATTGCTCGGTTTGCTTAAAGTCAAAGTAGCTTGCCTCACCCTGGTCAACCTTTTTGGCAAAGGCCTGCAGCCGCTTGGCAATTTCTGATTCCGGCTTGTTCCATTCATTAACGATCTGCTTAAAGACTGCCGGTGCCCGCTTGACTTCTTTCTGAAATTCTTCGTTGACATAAAGCAAGCGGAAATGGCTGCCATCGTCTAAGGCCAGGTAGGTCGGCTTGTCGCTGGCCAAGTCCACCAGGCCAACACACTGGTAGAACTTGCTCTGCTGCCAGTTCTCAATTTCGATCCCCTTTTCAGCCACCAGCTTGGCAAACTCACCGGTTGGCAAGGGCTTGCTGTAGTAAAAGCCCTGGATCCGCTCGCAGCCAATCGACTGCAAGAAGTCCAACTTCTGCTTAGTTTCAACCCCCTCAGCCAAAGTATGGATTCCCAGGTCCTTGGCCATCTTCACGCAGGCGGTTAAGATCTTCTTTGAAGCTTCGTCAAAGTCCTTCATGAAGATCATATCCAGCTTGATCTCATCGAATTCAAAATTCTTGAGATAGTTTAAGAAAGAATAGCCGCTACCAAAGTCGTCCATCCAGACTTCATAACCGGCCTGGCGGAAGTTGTGAATGGCCTGGTTTAATTCGGTCAAAGGATCCATCATCTGGAAGTCTGCCCGGGACAAGTTGATGGAAACTGGCACGAGCTTTTCTCCCTTGTCGATACGCCCGCGCAGGCCCTGGGTAACTTCTTGGATGACGTAACGGTCAACCTTGTAGGACAAGTTCATCTCTTCAAGGAGGGGAATAAAGTCGCCCGGTGACAAGAAGCCCTTGACCGGATCAAGGCTTCCGCCCCGCAGAGGCGGCCGGTCAAAGTCCGGATGACTGGTTGGTAGTAAACCTGCAGGTAGTGCTTTTCAATAGCTTCATCCAGGTGGTCGATCAAGTACTGCTTTAATTCTTCCTTTTCCTGCATGGCCGAAGTGTATAAGCACCAGCTCTGCTCAAGCTGCTTCTTTGCTTGGTCGCAGGCCAGCTTGGCCCGGTCACAGGCTAAAGAAGGACTGACTTTCTCATCATACTGGTAGACTCCGACCCGCACCCGGAGCTGGCTGGCTAAAGGCAGGCGCTTTAATCGGGTGTGTAGGCGGATGATCTGCGCTCCCAGTCACCTGGTTCTGGATCATAAACATAGAAATTACTAAAAAAGCCTTCCAAAAACGAATTTTGGAAAGCTCTTCTTGTGAATTATAAAGTTACCTGCTCATTTTCCTTAACCCGGGCCCAGTTGTGGGGATCCTGCAGGGTCATGTCCAGCTTGCCCAGCATGTGGTCCAGCTTGTGGTATTCGGTGTCCCTTTCTTCATCGGTCGTCTTGGCCAGTTCTGCCTTCAGTTCATCCGCAAAGATGGTTTCTTCGGCGTTGGTCCAGAAGTAGTCTTCATACTGGATCCCGCTAAAGCGCCAAGGCTTAAAGAAGAGATTGTAGTGGATAAGGCCAGGATTTTCCAAGGCCGCGGTATTTTCGTTTGGCATGGCGTCCCAGCGGCCGTCCAGGTACTTGATCCGGCCGGAGCAGATTTCATTTAGGTAGTCCTGGTCCGGGGCGATGCAGTCAAAGTGGTAGCGGCCCAAGAGGCTGAAGAACTTGTCAACGAAGTTTTCCTCTCTGAAGGCCTTGGCGTTCATGACCAGCATCCCTGAATTGATGTATTCCTTCGGATCCAGAGCCAAGACTTCCTTGATATAGCGGAGCATCTTTTCCACGAACTGGATGGAAGTGTCGGTGCAGGCACCCAGGAGATTATTGCCTAAGTCATGGTCATAAAGCTTGGCGATGTCGTCATTTAAGACCGTGTCACTGTCGATGTAGACTACCTTGTCGTATTCCGGGAAGAGGTCCGGGATAAAGAGGCGGTAGAAAATGGACATGGCAAAGAAGTCGCCCCGCAAGTAGTTCTCCTTCCGGTCCTGGATTGGCTTGAGGAGTTCGTCGGACATCTCGTAGAACTTAATGTGGACATTGTCTCTGTTATAAGCGGTCAGGGCCTTTTCATGGTCCCGGCTTAAGCCCTGGTGCAAAAAGGTTACCGTGTAGTCACGCTTTGGGTCAGCATGCTTGACTAAAGAGTGCAGTGAGACAGCCGCGTATGGGGTGAAGTCGTCACTGATTGAATAAAATACTGGAACTGTCATTAATATTTTTCCTTTCCATCTATCCTCAATCAATATACTACATTGTAGTTCTTACCAGCATTTTAGCAAGAGAAAAGTGCAAATCGTATGAAATATTACATTCGTTTTCTCTATGAGAAAAGGTAGTGGAGGGCCTGGCGGACGCTGGAGACCGGGATTACCTCAATCCCCAAATCCTGCAAGGCCGGGCTCATATTGTATTTCGGGATAAAAATCCGCTTGAAGCCAACCTTGCCGGCTTCCTTGACTCGGGCCTGGATCTGGTTGACCCGGCGGACTTCCCCGGTCAGGCCGATTTCCCCGACAAAGCAGTCAGTCGCGGAGATTTCCTTGTCATAGTAACTGGAGGCAATGGCCATGGCGATGGCCAGGTCAATGGCCGGTTCGTTTAAGCGGATGCCGCCGGTCGCTGATAAATAGGCGTCCTGGTTCTGCAGCATTAGGTTCCCCCTTTTTTCCAAAACGGCTAAAAGCAGGGAGACCCGGTTGTAGTCCAGGCCCGAAGTAGTCCGCTTGGCATAGCCGAAGGCGGTTGGGGTGACCAGGGCCTGGATTTCGCCCAAGATCGGCCGGGTGCCTTCTAAAGAAACGACCACGGCTGACCCAGTTGAGTCGGGCAGGCGTTCATCTAAGAAGACCGCGGAAGGATTGGTCACTTCTGCCAGGCCTTCGGTCTTCATTTCAAACATGCCGATTTCGTTGGCCGCCCCAAAACGGTTCTTGACTGAGTGCAGGATCCGGTAGGCATGGTGCTCGTCACCTTCAAAGTAAAGGACGGTGTCAACCATGTGCTCCAGGATTTTCGGCCCGGCGATGGACCCTTCCTTGGTCACGTGGCCGATGACAAAGACAGTGACCTGGTCCAGCTTGGCGATCTTCATCAATTCGGCGGTAACTTCCCGGACCTGGGAAGCTGATCCCACCATGGAGTCCAGGCTAGGTTCATTCATGGTCTGGATGGAGTCGATCACGACAAAATCTGGCTTAACGTCGTCGATCTGGTCGCGGATATGTTCCATGTTGCTTTCCGGGTATAAAAGCATAGGGCTTTGGCCCAGGCCGAGCCGGTCAGCCCGCAGCTTGATCTGGCTGGCAGATTCTTCCCCGGAGACGTAGAGGACCTTATATTTTTCGGCCAGTTCGCTCATGATCTGCAGCATCAAAGTGGACTTGCCGATGCCGGGGTCCCCGCCGATCAAGACCAAAGAGCCTGGTACGATCCCGCCGCCTAAGACCCGGTTAAGTTCAGAGGACTTGGTTAAGACCCTCCCTTCTTTTTCCGCCTTGACGGTGGACATTTTAACGGCTTCTTTAGCACCCACGCTGGCCATCAGGCGGCTGGGAGTAGCTTTAGTAGAAGTCTGGCGGACCTCCTGGCTTTCTTTTTCAAACTGGTTCCAGGCCCCGCAGTTCGGGCACCGGCCCAGGTAAGAAGCGGAGATGTAGCCGCAAGACCGGCACTTGTACTGGGTTCTAGCTCTGGCCATTACTTGCCGCCCTTCTTGCCGGTTGAGCCAAAGCCGCTTAAGCGCTGGCTTTCGATTGGCTGGTCGTCATCAGTTTTGAGGTACTTAATAAAGATACCCTGGGCGATCCGTTCACCCTTTTTGATCTTGAGGGGACGGACGCCATAGTTCAAGACTTGGACGAAGATCTCCCCTTCATTGTTGGGGTTGTTGTAGTAGTCGCTGTCGATGACACCGATCCCGTTTGGCAAGGACAGGTTGCGCTTGAAAGTGTTGGAGGACCGGTTGGCCAGGATCAGGACCTCGTCTTCTGGCATGTAGGCCTTGATGCCAGTTGGGACTAAGATCGGCTTCAAGACTTCTTCAGCCTGCAAAAAGTCGCTTTCGATCAAGTCATGGCCGTTTCTGATCAAGCGGAAGATCCTGACGAAGTTCAAGCTCCAGATGCTGGGGATGGTGATGTCGCGGGCAGCTTCGATATCATAGCCGGCGCTGGCCAAAGTCTGCCGGCGGGGCAGGGTCAAGCCTTGTCCTTCATAGTTCTTAACTACTTCAAAGCCTCTTACTCTGTTCATGTTTTTTTGCTCCTTTAATTATCTAGACATCTATTTTACACTAGTTAAGACAGCAAAGGAAAAGGCAAGGACCGCAAAATATTTGCTGCTTTGAAAGGAAAAGCTATGCCAGAAGAAAGAGAAAAAGTCATTGAAATCAAGGCTGACGGTCAGTTAGTTGCCAAAAGTCCCCTCCTCTTGATCAAGAGAAAGAGCGGGCCGGTTTGGGCCATGAACCAGCTTTTTATCGCGCCGGGGGCACCAGAAGGAACTTTGGACCAAGTGATGAAGCAAGTAGAAAAGCTTTGCCAGGAGACGGGCTTAAAAGTTTGGCCTTTAGACCCGCAAGTGATCGCTTATTGTCAAAAGCACGGGGAATTGACGAACATTTGGGCCGGGAAACCAACAAATTAAGCTGCTTTGATAGACGGCCTTGTTTTTATGGGCTAAAATGAGCTTAGACAGTTTTTTAAAAAGAAAAAAGAGAAACAGGAGGCAATAGGATGTCAAAAGAAATCAGCTTTGACACGATCGAAAACTTCACCAGCAACTTGAGCAAGCACCCAGCTTACGGGGTAGCTGCCAACGCTGCCCAAACCAACGGGATCTTCAAGGCCAGCCAAAGCACCCAAAGCAAGGTGGACCTGGATCCGACCTTCTCAGTGGAAATCGACACTGGTTCAGTTACCAACCAAAAGCAGTCAGGCCGCTGCTGGATGTTCAGTGCTTTGAACACCATGCGTCACTCAATCCAAAAGGAATTCAAGCTGAAGGGCTTTGAATTGTCACAGAGCTACACCTTCTTCTGGGACAAGTTTGAAAAGTCAAACTTCTTCTTTGAAAACGTGATCGGCTCAGCTGACAAGCCACTGGGCGACCGGAAGGTCTCCTTCCTCTTTGCCACTCCGCAATCAGACGGCGGGCAATGGGACATGCTCTGCGGCTTGATTGAAAAGTACGGGATCGTGCCGAAGAAGGTTTACCCGGAAACTGCTAACTCAGAAAACTCCCGCGCTTTGAATGACACTTTGAACACCATGCTCCGCAAGGGCGGTTTGGAACTGCGGGCTTTGGTCAACGAAGGCAAGAGTGCAGAAGAAGTAGAAGCGCACAAGGCTGAACTTTTGGACGCTATCTTCCGCATGCTGGCTACTTCACTGGGCCTGCCGCCAAAGAGCTTCAACTTTGAATACACTGACGATGACGGCAACTACCACATCGACAAGGACATCACCCCGCAAGACTTCTTCAAGAAGTACGTTGGCTGGGACCTGGAAAACTACATCTCAGTTATCAACGGGCCTACTGCTGACAAGCCATACAACAAGGTCTTCTCAGTTGAATACCTGGGCAACGTGGTTGGCGGCCGGCAAGTCCGCCACCTCAACCTGGAACTGTCCAAGTTCAAGGAACTGATCATCAACCAATTGAAGCAAGGCGAAGTTGTTTGGTTTGGTTCAGACGTTTCCAAGGGCGGTGACCGGGAAGCCGGGCTTTTGGACACTAAGATCTACCAAAGAGACCAGCTTTTTGACTACGACTTCTCAATGAGCAAGGCTGACCGCTTGGACTCAGGCGAAAGCATGATGAACCACGCCATGGTTATCACTGCCGTTGACCTGGTTGACGACAAGCCAACTAAGTGGAAGATCGAAAACTCATGGGGTGACAAGCCAGGCTTCAAGGGCTACTTCGTCATGAGCGACGAATGGTTCGACCAATTCGTTTACCAGGCTGTTTTGAACAAGGCCTTCCTGCCAGAAGATGTTAAGAAGGCTTACGACGAAGGCAAGGAAAACCCAATCGAACTTCTGCCATGGGACCCAATGGGCGCTTTGGCTTTCGACTTCTAAGAGAATTGAATAGATATGAAAAACGAGTTGCATCGCGCAACTCGTTTTTTGGTATGTATGGGAAAGTATAATCAGTTAAAAAGCTTAGTGAGAAGCCCCGCTGACCGTGTCAACCGCAAGTTCACTCTTGGCACTGTCTGCCGCGATCCGGCCAAAAGTAAAGACGTCAGCTAAGGCGTTGCCGCCCAGGCGGTTGCCCGCGTGAACCCCACCGGCATTTTCACCAGCACAGTAAAGGCCCGCGATCTTTTCCCCTGCTTCATTTAAGATATGGGCAGCCGCGTCAATCTTCAAGCCACCCATAGTGTGGTGCATGGCTGGCTGGCGCGGAGTAGCGTAAAATGGGCCATTTTCAACCCGGTGGTCAAAGACGCTCTTGTGGAATTCCGGGTCATCCCCCTGGTCAACGTATTGGTTGTACTTCTTGATGCTTGCCAGTAAGTGGTCTGGGTCAACCTTGATCTGCTCTGCCAACTCTTCCAGAGTGTCAGCCTTGTAGAGCTGGCCGCTGGCGATTTCCTGCTTGATCTTGTTTTCGTCAGTGTTGTAGGCAGAATTCTTGATCGTTTCATCAGCAATCAAGTAGAAGAGGCCGCCATTAGCGATCGCTGCCTTGGCCAAGGTGTCCCGGCCGGCATATTCGTTGACGAAACGATCACCCTTTTGGTTGACCATGACAAAGTCAGCTGGCGGAACTTGCAGGCCAGTATTGTATTCACCGGTCTTCGGATCAGCAACTGGCATCATCTGGGTAAAGCCCATGCCGACTAAGGTAGCCCCTGCTTGAAGGCCCAAGTTGATCCCGTCACCAGTAATGTATGGGGCGTTGGTCGTCTTCATGTTGTCTGGAATATCATCCCAGTAAGTGTTGTACTTTTGCAACATCTTGGTGTTGGCGCTGTAGCCGCCCGCCGTCAAAATTACAGCCTTGGCATGTACAGTCAGCTTCTCAGTCTTCACGCCCACTACCCGGCCATCTTCAAGCAAAAGATCCGTTACTTTTGCATCGGTAAAAGTCTGGCCGCCATGTTCATCATAGTACTTCTTCAAAGCCTTAATATAGCCAAAGCCATCGCTTTCTACCGGCTTGTGGGCCCGGCGCCAAAGGGCACCAACCGGCATGGTTACGGCTGACATATTGAAGTCAACGCCAACCGAAGCCAGCCACTTAACAGATTCCAGGGCATGGTCAGTCAAAGTCTTGGCCAAAGAGTAGTCGCTGTAGATTTCATTGCCCTTCAGGTCAACCCGCTTGCCGCCCAGGTAAGTTTGCAGGCGGTGGAAGAGAACGGAGTCAAAGAGATAGTCTTTCCCGCTGCCCAGGTAGTCCTTGATCTGCTTTTGCATTTCCTTGAAGTCTTCCCGGTATTCCGGCGCGATTTCGTCTTCCTTGACTTCCATCATTTGCTCCAGGGTGACGTTTTCCCCTGGCAAGGCTGGAAACTTGTTTTGCCATTCCGGGTCAGCCGCGTTCAAAAAGCCGCCTGACCGCATAGTGTTGCCGCCAACAGTTGGCGCCTTTTCAAGCAGGGCGACCTTTAGGCCATTTTGCAAAGAGCGGACAGCAGCGGTAAATCCGGCCCCGCCGGCACCAACAACCGCCACGTCAACCGTGACTTCCCCGCTTTCGCTTTCTGCTTCTTGGTACTTTGGCCGCTGCTTGAATTCTTCAGCATCTCCGCCAGCCATTTCAATCGCCTGGCCGACCCCGTCCAGGATCCCCCGGCTAGTCAGGGAAGCCCCGGAGACGACGTCAACATTTAAAGTTTGTCCCTTAACAATTGCTTCTGGGATCCGCTTTAAAGCCGCGTCTGAGATGCCAGCCGTTTCCCCTTCAGCAACCTTGACGTCTTCGATCCGGTCCCCGTCAACCGTCACTGTCAGCATAAACTTGCCATTGTGCCCTTGAGCGTCAACCGTGTATTTTCCAGCCTTCATTTTCTCGCTTCTTTCTATTGCTTTTTTATAATCTTTTTCTCAACCGTGATCGTAGCACTTAAAAAAAGCGCTTGCAACGGTAAATTGTGATTTTTTTAATTAGTTAAAAAGGAAGCTGTCTTTTCATGATTTTTGAAAGCCGCATCCCCCACGGGCAAGTCCCCTTGACCTGGCAGTAATTTTACACATGAAAAAAGCTTTTCCCCGCAATCCTGAGGAAAAGCTTTTTCTCTGTCTTTTACCAAATGTGCAAAAGTCTGGTCCGGTCCAGATTGCTCAAATTAAACTGGTGAACGTGTGATTTATCGTTTTTCGGAAATTCTCTGATAAAGTCAGCCACGTTGTAAAGGCCGGTCGTGTAAGACCAGGTCCCCTTGACCTTCTTGACCGGGTCCAGCATCTCGTTTCTGATCGGGTAAGCCGAAATCAAAAAGTGCTTGTGGTGGAACTTAAAGGCAAAGAATGGCAGACGAAACTCGTCGACCACCTCTTCCTTGGTCTTGCCGATCGTCACCACATTCCGGTAAGTCCCGTACTTTTCACTGAACTTGTCGTTGAAAGAGAAGTAGAAGTTGGAAATGTGCACACGTGGAAAATCTTCTTCCGCCACCTCGTCAGGTATAGCAATCACATGTGAATAATGGTCCAGATTGTTCTCTCTCTGCTGCAGGGCCTGCTCCATCTGGTTGGGCTTGATCCCCTTAACCCACTTGGGCAGCTCCGGGTGCGCCTTGTAAGAATTGTACATCATCGTGATGACTTCCGGCTTCACCCAGTCGTATTGCGTCCGGATCTGGTTTCTCTTCAACAAACCTTCCAGGGTCTGGTTCTGCATCAAATCAACCACATAGCACTCGTAATGGTACTTCTCGCACCACTTCTTGTAGTGATCGATCTCGCTGGCGACAATGTGGGTCCCGTCCACGATGACGGTTTCCCCATAGGACATCTTGTGCTCAACCAAGTTGTCCTTCATCCGCTTGGTCTGTTCCGTGACATGCCGCGGAATAACCTGGTGCAGAACGTCAGTCTTCTGGTCATAGTAAACGGTCAGGTTCGCCAAAAGCAGGCGGATCGCATCCCCGCTGATCGCGTACGGCAATAAGTGGTGCCGGGCGATAAATGAAGACTTGCCAGAGCCGGGCGCGCCTCTCAAAAGAAATAATTTGCGCATATTTAGCTCCATTTTAAAAAATCTATTTTGAATATATCAGAATAGATTTTACCATAGATTGCCCCCGACATTTAGCAATCTGGCAAAAGTCGCCATAAATTTTTGCTTTTTCTAATTTTTCGCCTGCATGTCCTTGCCGTCCCGGTCACCCACGATAAAGACCAGTTCCGTCTGGCAGACCAGGTCCCCGTTCACTTTAGCCACTGCCGCCACGCTCCCCGTCTTAGCCCGGACCTTGAGCATCTTCACTTCCATTTCCAAAACATCCCCCGGCCGGACCATCCTTCTGAACTTGGCCTGGTGGATCGCCCCAAGATAAGCAGTCTTCTTGTAAAAGGCCGGTGACTTCAAGATCAAAATCGAGGCCGCCTGGGCCAAAGTTTCAATGATCAAGACCCCGGGCATCACCGGATTTCCCGGGAAATGCCCCTGGAAAAAGGGCTCGTTGATCGTCACGTTCTTCACGGCCTTGATCCTTTTGTCGGCTTCCAGTTCCTCCACCCGGTCGATATAGCAGATCGGGTAGCGGTTGGGAATCAAATCCATCACTTCTTGGGCTGTCATTACTGGCATCTTATCACACTTTCCGTTTATAAAATCTTTTCACAAGTTTTCTAATAACTTGTGACTAAGTGTAGCACTCCCAAAAGCGATGTCAAGTTTTTCAATAACCGCTGATTTTTTCCGAGTAAAAAAGAAGAAAAAAAGGCAAAATAAAAAACAGGCCTCAGCCTGTTTAAGTCATCAGTTGGTGATCATCTTATCCACAATGTTCAGCTCCTGGTCAAAGTCATAGACAATGGCCTGGGCGTTAGGCACCTCCAGCTTGAGGATATCCACATTGTTGATATCTTCTAAATATTTGATCAGCGCCCGCAGGCTGGAGCCATGGGCCACGATCAGCTGGTCTTCCCCAGCCACTAAGCGGCTGGCCACCTCGTCTTCATAGTAAGGCAACAGGCGGAGCTGGCTCTGGTGCAGGCTCTCCGCTCTTGGCAAAAGCTGAGGGTCCACTCCCCAATAGCGGCGGTCGATAGTTGGTGACCCTTGCGCTGGCGGAACCGCGTCAAAGCCCCGCCGCCACTCTAAAACCTGCTCTTTACCGAAAATCTTCCTGGACACGTCCTTGTCCAGGCCCCGCAGGGCCCCGTAGTGGCGTTCATTCAGCCGCCAGGTCTTTGCAACCGGCAGGTATAAAAAGCCCGCGGCTTCGGCCGCGACGTTCGCCGTCTCAATTGCCCTCGACAAAAGGGAGGTGTGAATCATAGTCGGGTGAAAGTCCCCGACTTCTTTTAATTTCTCCCCTGCTGCCCAGGCCTGCCGCCGGCCCTTATCCGTTAAGGGGACGTCATTCCAGCCTGTATATACGTTTGCCGCATTGGCCTGGCTTTCCCCATGCCTCAGCAGTGCCAACTTTGCCATAATTTTTTGCCTTCTAGAGCCAAAAAGCCCAGATTCCAGTAATGATGAAGAGGATGCCTAAGAGGACAAAAGCCTTGCCCCCCAGCCCCTTCTGCTTGACGCCCTGCTTCTGCCGGCGCAGGCGCGTGATGCCGGTAATTAAATCCCAGATGCCGAAAAGCAAGATGGCATAAGGAACCCACCAGGAATGAACGTTCATATTAGCCCCACAACTTTACCGCGTAATAAATGGCCACGGCCAGGATGCCGGCCCCGGTCAGGTAGTAGGACTTGGCTGGCAGGCTGTCCTTCTTCCCCATCCGCTGGATGTTATAGCCCCGGGCAAATTCCCACAGGCCCACGATCACCAGCAAAACGAGCGTAAAAGTGTGCGTATCCCACTTCATCTTCTAGTCTGTCTCCTTGTTCATAAATCTTCAGCCTTGCAGTTGTAGTCGACAATTTCAAAATTGCCTTCTTCGTCCAAAATCCCCCGGCTGACGCTGCCGTTGTCCGGGAAGGTGATGTCATGCAGGCCGTCGCTTTCCTTCCAGTACTTGATCCCCAGGGTCTTGATAAAGTCCCCGTGGGAAACCAGCAAGACCCGGCCTTCGCCGCTGGTCTCTTTTCTTAAGACCTTGATGGCCCGGCACATTCTGGTTTCCAGTTCTTCCGTGCTTTCGGCCAAATGGAGGGGGTCAGCCTTTTTAGTGACTTCCCGGAACTTGTAGATGCCGATGGTATCGATAATCTTCTTTACGTCAGTGGTTGCTGGAATGCCCGCGGCTTTAGAAACACCGAGCCAGATATCATCGATGCTGCCGCCTTCAAAAGAACCGTAAAAAACTTCTCTGAATTCCGGCAGCTTTTTGATCTTGCCAATGTTAGACACCTGGTTGGCGTCCTTCATCAAGTGGACGGTGTCAATCGCCCGCTTCAAGTCTGACGAGTACATGTTGTCAAAATGAATTTGAGAGAGGGCGTCAGCCGTCTTCTTTAAATCGTCAATTCCTTTGATGGTCAAGGGGGTATCGCACCAACCCTGTACCTTGTTCAGGCGGTTAAAAAGCGTTTCCCCATGTCTGACCAGATAAACTTCAGTTTTCATGCCCGTCCTCCTTAAATCAATCAATAACTATTCTAACTTACTTTGCCTGGCTTGGGTAGTTAACCCCAGGCCCGCCAGCCCAGGTAAATGGCCAAAAAGACCGAGAAGCAAGCCGTGATCCATCTGACCCAGACAGGCTTTAGATATTTAATCATTTTTTGCCCGAAATAGCCACCAATAAAGAGGCCAATCGCCAAAGGAAAAGCTACTGGCCAGTTGACCCCGCCCTTAAAGGCAAATAGCGCCAGAGCCACCAGGTTGGCTAAAGAACCGATCACACTCTTAATGGCGTTGATGACGACAAAAGAAGAGTCACTTAAAGCCGTCAAAAAGATCAAGGTCAAAACGCCCGACGCCGCCCCAAAGTAGCCGGCATAGATCCCGGCCACGAACAAGCCAAAATAAGCCCCGATTCTTCCCAGCTTGGTCGCCTGCTTTGGATGCTTTTTCCGGCCGCTGTAGAGGAGCAGGCCAGCTGAAAAAAGGACAAAAAAGGGCACTAATTTTTGAAAGATTTTTCCCGGGAACTGGACTAAAAGCCAGCCCCCAATTAAGGCCCCGGTCAATTGGAAGAAGGCATAGCGCCAAAGCTCCCCCCAGTGCCCCCGCATCTCCTTTAAGCAGGAGGACAAGGAGCCAAAGCCGGTCGTCACCAAGGCCGCCGTATTGGTCATATTGGCGCTGACCGGGCTGAGGCCGAAGAGGAGCAGGCCCGGGTAAGAGACAAGCGACGCCATGCTGGCCACCGCCGCCACGATGCCGGCCAGGACGCCTAAGATAATGAGGTAAATGAACTGCATTGTTTGCTCTTTTCTGTTTTTTCACTGATTTACTTATTTTTCCAAAGGAAAAAGCCGTATCCATTTTAAACGATCACAGCCGGCAATTGCAAATTGCTGAAAATAGCCCGCTTTCAGCGACAAGCTGACCGCAATTTTGTACAATAGGAGGTAGCAAATCATTAACAAAAAATTAAAAGCACGAGCAAGTGACTTTTAGAAAAAAGGAGAAGAAAACTATGCCAACTGCAGCAATTGTTTTTTCAGATGGATGTGAAGAAATCGAAGGCTTAAGCCAGGTCGACGTCCTGCGCCGGCTGGGCATCCCTTGCGATATGGTGGCTCTGGACAACTTGACCATCACTGGCGGACACGACATCCGCTTTACCTGCGACAAGTTAGTGGACGAATCCCTACTTGACTACGACTTGGTCGCCTTCCCGGGCGGGGCCCCGAACGCCAAGCACCTAAGAGCAAGCGAGAAGCTGGCCGGGCTGATGAAGCAGCGCTTCGCGGCCGGCAAGTGGAACGCCGCCATGTGCGCCTCCCCGATCGCCTTGTCTAAGTACGGCTTTTTAAAAGAAGCCAAGTGGACCAGCCACCCGGACTTTAAAGAACAAGTTGCCAGTGAAAACCCGGCCAGCACCTACGTCGACACCCCAGCTGTCATTGACGAGGACCACAAGCTGGTCACCAGCCGGGGGCCGGCCACTTCCTGGGCTTTTGCCTATGCCCTGGCCCAAGTTTTAGGCGTGGACACCAGCCAGCTGGAAGACGCCATGCAATACAGCTACTTAAGAGACCACATCAACGAGGCTTAAGATGACTGAAGAAACCTTAGTCAGAAAGGCAGAAAGCCGGGACCTAGAGGACATTGTCGCCATCATCAAAGACGCCAAGGCCCTTTTGAAGGCGCAAAACTCCAGCCAGTGGCAAGAAGGCTACCCTAACCGGGCCAGCATTGAAGAAGACCTGAACAACCGCCAGGGCTGGGTTTTACTTAAAGATGGGCAAGTCGCCGCATATATGGCCGCGACCGACTTTGACCCCAACTATGAAGTCCCGATTTGGGCGCGAAGTGCTCCCTACTGGGCTCTGCACCGCTTCGCCATTAAGAAGGATTTCCGCGGACAGGGGCTCAGCCAGCTTTTGCTGAAAAAAGTAATTGCATTTGGCCAAGAAAATGGAATTAAGAGCTTCCGCCTGGATACGGGCAAGCAGAACCAGGCCGTCCAGCACCTGGCTGACAAATTGGGCTTTGTCTACCGGGGCATCATTATGGTGACCAGCGACTCGGTCGATCCGGAGCGGCGGGCCTATGAACTGCTTTTTGACAAGTAGGAAAAATATAAAGAGAAAAAAGAAAAATAAAGAAACAGGAAAATAAACAAGGAGGAAAAAATGGCTGAACAATTGGCAATTGCAGACCTGCAGGTCGACATTAAGCAGATTCCCTTAAAGCAGCCCTTCGTCACGGCCCTGCACCGGGTTGACGCCGTCAACGCCGTCCGGGTGACGGTCCGACTGGCTAACGGAGTAACGGGTGTCGGTACCTGCACCCCTAATGAAAAAGTGACCGGGGACAGCTTGTCCAGCGCCCGGGCCGTTATTGAAGAAACGATCAAGCCTCTCGTCTTGGGCAAGAACCTGACCGACTGGAAGGAACTTTTAAACACGGTCAAGACTTCCATCGTCCACAATGCCCCGGCCAAGGCCGCGGTCGAAATCGCCCTCTACAATACCCGGGCCAACCTTTTTGGCCTCACCCTCTCCCAACTCTTAGGCGGCAAGGGCGGCAGCGTGGAGACCGACTACACCATCAGCATCGGCAAGGCTGAGCAAATGATCGCTAATGCCCAGAAGATGGTCGATCAGGGCTTCAAGACCCTTAAACTGAAATTGGGGGCTAGCCATTTAAAGCGGGACATCAAGCTGGTCGAAGACCTGGCCTACGCGGCTGGTCCTATGGTTCACCTGCGCTTAGATATGAACCAGGCCTGGGATGTCCGGCAGACCATGCAGGCGGCAGAATACTGGCACAAGCAGGGCCTTTTGATCGACTTTATCGAGCAGCCGGTCCCGGCCTGGGACCTGGATTCCATGGCTTACTTGACCCGCCACTCCCCTTACCCGATCATGGCGGATGAATCCGTGGAAAGCTACGAGGATGCCCAAAGAGTTTTGGCCAAAAATGCCTGCGACTACATCAACATCAAGCTGATGAAGACGGGCGGCTTGTCTGAAGCCCAGAAGATCAACGACTTAGCCGAAAGCCGGGGGGTGCCAACCATGGTCGGCAGCATGATTGAGTCAATTGAGTCTTTGGCGGCAGCCTGCGCCTTCTACCGGGCCAACCCGAATACGATTTTTGCCGACCTGGACGCCATCTTCATGGTTGACCAGGACCCGGATTTGAATAGTTACGCCGAATGCGTCGGCGATAATATCGTGGTAAGATAAAATGCTGGATTTTAAGAAGATTGCTGACATCCTGGCCCCCCTGCCGGGGAAAACCGCCCTTTTGATCAAAGACAAGACCGGCGTCCTCTACGCCAGCCCCTTAGCCGGGGAAGAATTCAAGTCAGCCAGCCTGATCAAGCTGGCCGTGGCCTGCTACTACCAGGCCCACCCGCAGGACTTAAGCCAGATGGTCCATGTCCCAGAAGACAAGATCGTTGAGGGCGGGATGCTCTGCCACCTGGCCCAAAGGGACTGGATGCTGCGGGACATTCTGGACTTGATGCTGTCTGACTCGGACAACACGGCCACCAACTTTTTGATCGCTTTTATCGGCTTTGCCAAGATGGCCGCCTGGTTTGAAGCAGAATTTGCCCATCTTCACCTGGGCCGGTACTTGATGGAAGTGACTGACCGGGAAAACTACCTTTCCGCTGAAACTGCCCTGGAGCTCTTAGAGCGGCTCTTAGCTGACCCGTCTCCTTTTGGCCAGGTCTGCCAGAAGGCCCTCTTTTACCAGGAGTCCGTTAACAAGCTCCTCCAGGACCTGCCTGAGGGCTGCTCTTACAGCAAGACCGGGGAACTGGAAGACACGGAGCATGACGCGGCCCGGATTTTTGCCGGAGACAGTTACTATGACATCTGCTTCATGAGCCATTACACGGGCCTGGAAGAGCGCGAGCAGATCCTTTTGGCCCAGAACGCGGTCGGGAAACTGGCCTACCAGGACTTGACCGGGAAATAAGGTATATTCTTTTTGGACGGCTAGCTATTTTTATCACTATTGTGATAAAATTAAAGCAAATTTATCAAAAGTAGGGATATAAATGGACATTACCAATTTTTTCACGGTTGAGACTTCTGAGCTCTCCAAATCTGACCGGAAAATCATGAAGAGAATGACCTCCGACTTGACCAATGTTGAGTCGCTGACCATCAACCACCTGGCTGAAGAAGCGGGAACTTCCCTGGCTTCCGTTCAGCGCTTCTGCCAGAAGATGGGCTATTCCGGCTTTAAAGAATTCAAGTTCCAGCTGCTGACCTACATCAAGAAGCAAGAGAGCCAGGAGGCGGCGGTTTCAAGCAGCGAATACCTGAATGACTACCATGACGCTATCAACCGGGTCTGGACAGCAAATGAAAAGGACGCGGAAGAATTGGCGGAAGTCCTGGCGACCAGCTCGACCAACTTTATTTTCGGGATCTATTATTCTGAACTGCCGGCCAGGCTGCTCAGCATGGGGATGCGGGATCTGGGCAAGTCGACCTACTTTGGGGACAACCTGGCAGCTGGCGAGCACCTCTTCCCGCTAAGCGATGAGAACTCCACAGCGGTCTTTTATTCAGTTTCAGGGATCTCCAAACTTTTTGGCTCATCGCCCTTGCCCAAGTCGATTTCCCACTTCAAGCACAGCTACCTGGTCACCATGAACCCGGACACGCCTTTGAAGAAGTACTTTAAGAAGGTCATCGTCCTGCCGGGCAAGAACCTGGCCCAGGGCCTGCCGGTCGACCCCCAGTCGATCCCGGTGGTCTTTACTGAAAGAGTGATTGATATCGCGGCAACTAAATACCGCCGATAAAGCTGCCGGAAGGCGGCTTCTTTGCTTTAAACAGGTGTGTTGGCAACCGCAAATACTTTATTGTCACAAACAAAAACATGATTTCGTTAATTGGCGAAATCATGTTTTTTATTGGACTTATAGCTTGCTAACTATTTCACGTAAACTGCTACTTGAGGAGTTACATAACTACTACCATCCGGATATTCGACTTTAATCGCTATCTTCTGCTTCCCTATTACACTTGTATCGAGCCAGCCATCTGTAAGTAAGAAGCTTGTTTCTTTAGGTAATGAGTTAGCATTAGAAAATAGGCTCTTTAACACATTTTCATCAGCTTGCTGATCCTTTTTTAAAACTAATTCATTCTTTAAAATGGGAAGATACTCTTCTGATTGATAAGGCTTAACATGTATTTTTATGGGCTTAGTAATGTAATATGAATGGTCTGGATACATTATTTTTATGCAATATTCATGGACTCCCGTTGTAGAATCTAATTCTGCATTACTATATTGCAACCAGTGATATGAATCCCATAAATAGCCAATACCTGGGGTAATTTTTTCTACAATATTGAATTTGGTTCTATTAAACTGAGCATCTTCATTCGGGAAATATCCGTCTGCATTAGTCAATATATTATTGCGTACAAATCTTTCTACGTTATCATTCGAATAAAGAATGTGATTTACATCATCATGTGATAAATATATGTCTGTTTTGTATGTTGGCTCATATTTATCTGCATCCGCAGTAGAAACATTAAACGTGACAGGATCAGTAATATACGTAGAGCCATCTCGATAATCTACAACTATTCTTGCTTGATAAGTACCTCCGTGAGTAACATCTACACTATTTTTATATTCCAGTTCGCACTTTGAAATATATGAATTCAATTTAACACGATTCGTAATGCAGTTAGCCAAATCGTATGCTCCTTGGTCATCGTTCCACGAGATGATCATTCCCCAAGGTATATTAATAGCATCTTTGGTTACTAAAGGAGGATATTTTTCAGCCATTGTAATGGTCTTTTTAATTGGCTTCTTAGTTGTATTTTTTACCGGCTTCTTGACCACTTTCTTCTTGTTCGTTTTCTTCACCGGCTTCTTGGCCACCTTCTTCTTGGTCGCTTTCTTTACCGGCTTCTTGACTGCTTTATTCTTGGTCGTTTTCTTTACTGACTTCTTGATCACCTTCTTCTTGGTCGTTTTCTTTACCGGCTTCTTGACCACTTTCTTTACCGGTTTCTTGGTGATTTTTTTTACTGGTTTCTTGGTGATTTTTTTCTTAGGCAATTTATTTGCCTTTTTTTCTTTCGTCGTCCTCTTTTTGGCAGCATAAATAACAGAATTATTATCAGCGGCAATCGATAGTACACTTCCAATTAGCAAAAGTGCACTCAGAGTTATACTGATCCATCTTAAATTTTTTCTCTTCATTTTTATCTCCTAATTAGAGACCACAATAGACTACAACATATATATTATAACTTAAACTTCCCACTTACAAAAGTGGGCTTGTACCTTGAAAATTCAATAGTTTAGCCAATAAAAAAAGCACAAGGCCTTTGTTCGCTTGATATAATTCAACTACAACATCATCAATATCAAACGAAAGGCTTGTGCTACGTCTAGTTTACCATCATTCGATACCAAAAACGAACCCCAAATTTCTCGTTCTGTTGAAAAGTTCTTCAAGGACTACAAAGTTATGGAGCTTCTCCGTAGATGTGGGCTCCGCAAGTCCAAAGGAATCCCGCTTTGGTCGGTCCTTTCATACATCCTCAGTAATGTGTTTCGAGACAGAAGTATGTACATGCAACAGAAGTCTGGCAAGTGTACTTCTGGCTTCTCCAAGAACACCTACTATCGATTCATGCAGAACCCACATATCAACTGGCTTCGCTTCAC
>SKER01001441.1_pt1 | contig 19301 bp, 16 predicted proteins | sample 4826961 | NCBI WGS metagenome assembly SKER01 (sample SAMN11008804, study PRJNA524170) | human gut metagenome | biome: Human fecal sample; material: Feces; isolation source: fecal sample from pouch patient p47 | host: Homo sapiens | place: Israel: Tel-Aviv | collected 2016-11-16 | reverse complement strand
GATGTGGGACGCCGTATCGTCGGCGACCACCCGCTCGCGCCCGATTATCAACACACGTGACGAGGCCCTGGCCGACTCGGGTGCCTACCGACGCATGCACGTCATTGTCGGAGACACGAACGTCGCCGAGCCGACGACGGCCCTCAAAGTCGGCATGACCGAACTCCTCATCCATGCCATCGAGGACGGCCTTCAGATCGAAGACCTGGCCCTGGCCGATCCGATGCGTGCCATCCGTGAGATCAACGCGGATCTGACCGGCTCTGCAGCCATCGAGCTGGCCTCAGGTCGCACCACCTCCGCGGTCGCTCTGCAGCGAGAGATTCGCGAGCGCGTCCTCGCCCGTATTCCCGTCGCCGAGCTGGACCCGATGCGCGCCTACGTCGTCGACCTGTGGGGCCGAGGCCTCGACGCGATCGCGAGCGGCGATTGGAGCGGGGTCGCCACGGAACTTGATATCGCGATCAAACGCACGCTACTGTCCTCCTACTGCGCGCGCACCGGCGCTGCCCTGAACGACCCGCGAGTGGCCCGCCTTGAGCTGTCCTATTCGGACATCACGGCGCAGGGGCTGCGCGAGCGCATGGAGCGCGCCGGCCTCATGCGACGCCTCACGACGCCCGAGGGGGTGGCCCGCGCCACCACCGTGGCGCCGGCTACGACGCGCGCGTGCCTGCGCGGTCGCATCATCGCGGCGGCGGAAGAAGCTCGCGCCGACCTCAGCGTCGACTGGGTGCACGTGCGCCTCGACGAATCCCAGACGATTCCGCTGTCACTGCAGGACCCGCTGGCTACGACGGACCCACGCGTCGATGCCCTCCTCGCGCGCGGCGGCAAGCGAGGCTTCGAAAACCTCGTTACCCGTACGGCCGGGCACCATGTTCTCGCAAACGATATCCTGGAAGCGATTGTTCACGGCAAGCGCATCCACAAGCTCGGAGGGAATCTCGGTCTCACCGGGGCGCGCCACATAGGCCAAGCGCTGGCTGTCGGTCATCATGTTCATGTAGCGGATGCCAAAATCGCAGTGCAGAAGGTCTCCCGGCTCGATCACACCGGTGATGCGCGATTCGTCGACACCCGCGCGTTCGATATCCATTGTGGGCTCGAACCAATACTCCAGGCCCAAGTCAACAGCACGCTGGCGCATGAAGAACTCGAGGTCCTGCGTAGTGGTGATACCGGGCTTCACGACCTCGGACGTATACATCTCCTCGAGAATCGAGTACGAGACGTCTGCCACCTCAGGCATAAGCTCCATCTCGGTAGGAGTGCGCAGCTCCATCACCTTAATGGGAAAAACGTCATCGGCATACATCCGGCTCGTCCATGTTTCATCGAGGCCCTCGAGCAGCAGCGCCTCGCAGCCGGCAGAAAGGCCGTCAGCCACAGCAAAGTTCTTCGAGCGGTCGACGGCGATCGTGCGGGGCTGATATTCCTCAAAGAGACGCTGGAGGGCAGCCATCTGGGGTTCTTCACGCCAATCAACCCAATAGCGCTCGTAGAAGCGCTCGAGGTCCTCGTCGGGCATCGCCACATGAAAACGGCGCACGCCCTCGTCCGTCTTTACAAAAGCGAGGATCGTCAAGCGGCGCGCCGTGGGATACATGGGCGGAAACAACGCGCGGAACGTAGGGTCCTCGTTGTACTCGCGAGATACATGAAGCCAGATATCGGCACCACTTTGCTCCATAGCCTGCGGAACGATTCGCTCCAGGCGCTCCTTGAGGCAGCGCTCCTGAATCTCATAGCGCTCGCGCACGCTTTTGACCTTGATCATGTGCTTGTCCCTTCTTTTCATAAAAAGGGATGCGCGCCGGTGCGTACACGGCAGCGCATCCCCTCTTCAAGCTATATAGATACGTCAAGCTCGGAATTAAGCGAGCTCAGCGGTGCCAAGTTCAGCGTGCTTGGACGGATCGATGTACAGGTGCTTCACGCGATCGGAACCGGCGATCTGGTGCGTGTAGAACATCAGCGGGATGATGGGCATAGCATCGCCAACCTTGCGGTTGATAGCCTGCAGGGCCTTGATGCGCTCTGCGTCATCGACGGTGGCGCGAGCAGCCACGAGAGCCTCGTCGACCTCGGGATCGGCATAGCCGGTCTTGTTGTCGGCGCTCTTGGAGTTGAACATCGGGTACAGGAAGTTATCCAGAATAGGATAGTCGGCGCTCCAGCCCATGCGACCAAACTCATAGCTCTTGGAATCCAGGGAGCTGATGAAGGCAGCCCACTCGGGGGTGTCGGACTCGACATCGATGCCAACGGCGTTCAGGTCACCGATCACGGACTCCATGATCTCCTTGTGGCCGCCGTCCTGGTTGTAGGAAAGCTTGAGCTTCAGACCGCGCGAGCCGTCGTTGCCCGCAGGATAGAGCTTGTCGAGAATCTCGACAGCAGCGTCCTTGTCGTAGCGGCAGTCGGCCCAAGAGTTCTTCTCGTAACCGGCGATTGCGGGAGGCACGATGCCGTCGGCAGGGGTGCGGGTGCCCTTGAAGAGGGTTTTGCAAATGGCCTCACGGTTAATGGCCAGGGAGAGAGCACGACGGAAGTCGGGGTTGTTGTACGGCTCGATCGTGTTGTTAACGATGAGGTAGTACGTGGAGAGCTCCTCGCCCAGCAGCATGTGCTGGCCATCGGACATGGTGTAGCCGTCCTCGGACTTGCCGCGATCGGCCACAGCGGAGTCGACCTGAGCCACCGGGACGTCGCAGACGTCGAGGTTGCCGCCCTGGAACTCCTTGTATGCCGTCTCCATATCCTTCTGGATAGCAAAGTGGACAGCGGAGATCTTTGCCTTCTCGCCATAGTAGTCGTCAAAGCGGGTGAGGTTAATCTCCTGGCCGTCCTCCCACTTGCCATCCATCTTGAACGGGCCGTTACCGATCGGCGCCAGGAAGAAGCTCTTGAAGTCGTCCTTGGCAGCCTCGGGAACAGGAGCCAGCGCGGGATGCGAGCACACATAGGGGAAGTCTGCGAGAGCAGAGGTGAGCTCGACCACGAGGGTATCATCATCCGGGCAGGTCACGCCGGAGAGCTCAGTTGCGGAGCCATCGAGCATCTCGTCGTAGCCCTTGACGAAGGACAGGTGATAGGAGATGACAGAAGGGGAACCGGGGTTGGTCTCGGGATTGCAGATGCGCTCCCAGCCATACTTGAAGCTCTTGGAGGTAACGGTCTCGCCGTTATGGAACTTGGTGCCGCTCTTGAGGTGGAAGGTGAACTGGGTGGCATCGTCGTTAGCCTCCCAGGAATCGGCAACGAGGCCCTTGAGCTCCTTGGCCTCGAAGTCGTAGGTGGTCAGCGAGTCAAACAGCTGGAACTCAACCTGCGTGCCCTCGGACTCCTGTGTGTTATAGGGATCGATGCAGACAGGGTTGTTGATGTAGAAGTTGATGGTGGCGTCACCAGCAGCACCGGAACCGGCATCAGAACCGCCCTTCTTGCCACAAGCGGCAAGAGCAGCGAGAGCGCCGGTTGCAAGCGTACCGCCGACAAATGCGCGACGGCCCATCATCATGTGATTGGTAGTCATAAGACTGCAATCCTTTCGAACTAGGCCCCGAAGAGCCGAAAACCAAATCGCCCCAAAAGGGGCACACACGCATCGCGGGCGCGGTTTGCCATCCTGTGCTCGCAATGAGTCAGAGTATATGCCTTCTGCCCAACAAACGGCGTCTCATATTCGGCAGAAGGCTCTTTTGTAAACGATTTATTTCTCCCCCTGCTCCTCTTCATTCACATTCATGTGAATGATGCCGCGATAACGCGGGCTCGTGCGCTCGAGGGTGTAGCAATCGCCCTCAAGACGCGGGTATTCATTCAAAAATGCCGTGATAGCGGCCTCGTCCTCGGAAGTGAGCTCAAACTTAAAAATCATACAGTTGTCGTCTACATGACGGCTGTTGCGCACGCCGATAATGGCGCAGGCAACGGAAGGCTGATCAAGGATATATTTTGTGGCGATATGGCTCGGCTGCACGCCGTAGTGACCGGCGATCTCGGTAAGCAGCGTGAGCAACTTCTGGTACCCCTCCCAGCCCACGGAGTCCTCCAGCACCTGCAAGTATTTAACCTGCGAACGCGTCTCGGGGACCGCGCGCTTGATGCCGCGCCACTTTGATCCCAAAAGGCCACCCGCAAGCGTTCCGTAGCATACATGCGAAATACTGGCGCTTTCACAATAGGCAGACAAGCCGTTTTCGGGTCTACGGTCGAACATCGAATACTGGCTTTGGCACGAAACGACATTCACGCCTGCATCAACAATCTCTTTGAGGTGCGAAGCATCGAAGTTGGTGACGCCGATGTTGCGAATCTTACCGCGCCGCTGAAGTTCGGCCAGGTCAAGCGCGGTCTCTACATAGCCGGGCACGTCATAGTCCCACCAATGGAACTGCACAAGGTCGAGGGCGTCACGATGCAGGCGGCGCAAGCTTCGATCGATGATCGCTTCGGTGTGCGCAAAGTCGACATCGGCCAGAATATCAAGATCGGGCACGTACTTGGTATGGATCTGGATCTCATCGGCAGAAACAGCTCCTTGCCCTGCCTTGAGCTTCTCGACGAAGGTGCCCAAAAACTCCTCTACACCGGTATAGATATCGCCGCAATCGAAGGTGGTGAAGCCACGCTCCGTAAGCTCGAAAAAAGCCCGCGTCACATCGTCGAAATCGATAGGGCTCGTCAGGGAGTGGCCCTCCGAGAGCTGCCAGCAACCGTTGATCACGCGGCTTACGGTATAGCCGGGCGCCAACTCGACGCGTTCGGGTCCTTCAAATGAATCGAGGTCCATAATCCACCCACTCCTAACGTTTTGAATCCAGAGGTACCACGGTGCAATCACCATGGCGAAGCGTGCGCTTGCCCACGCGCGAAATCTTGAACTGCGCGCCGCAATTGGGGTCGGGGCAGGCTATCAGGGCGTCGGTTCCCATCCAATCAGCCTCCTGCAGCGGACGTTGCTTTGCCGGCAGCAGGGGCAAAAGCGCCGCGAGGGCATACATGGAAAACGACGCACCTTGCGGAAAAACGAGGTTCTCCCCTTCTACCAAGAAGCTGTCGCCCACATGATGCGAACAGACGAAGGGTTTTTCACCAGCCACGACCTCAACCTTAAGGTCGTACAGCTCAAACTCGTCGGCCACGTCGACTCCTATCAGACGCATCTTTGACACCGCTTTGCGGCAGCACGCTACATGGCAGCAACTTTAGCACGATGCAGTCTTCTGCACGACCCCGCAGCGAGACAAAATGAGTCTCGACTTGCCTTCAGACCCCGATGCGGACATGCATTTAGCACCGCGACCCCTAAGCCCGGCAGAACCGTGAAATAGAAAAGCGGCCGCCCGGATAAATCCGAGCGGCCGCTTGCGCATTTTATATAAGTGATGGCCTACATGCCGTAGATGCCCTGAGGGAAGAAGAACATGGCAAGCACGACGCAGATTGCAAAGACCACAGCGACGATAACCGTGAGCTTGTCAAGGTTTTGCTCCATGACGCCGGTTGCAGCGCTGGAATTGTACAGCGAGCTGGCAATCATATCGGAAACGCCGGTGCCCTTGCCGGAATGCATAAGGACGAGCGCGATAAGGGCAACAGTGGAGATAGCCCAAACGATGAAGAGGATAATCTGGAACGGACCCACGAGGTTCTCCTTTAGAGATGCTAAAACTACAGTCTGCTATGGTACCACAAATCATCCTTTACCCTCAAAACATTACAGACAGGCTCATCTGTGCCACATTTTCACCGCGCCTTCGCACAACCCGAAAACGTCTTGTCTTGGACAACGGCTCCAACACTTGCCGATTCGTCTGAGAACTCCTTTGCGCCAAGCAGCGCGCACTCAGATACAATGAAACATCGGTTTGATGATTAAGCATCGCAACGTAAGGATTTCCCATGCAGCATCCGGTAAAGAAAAAGATGGCACCCGTGTTCCGCGCCGCCGAGGGAGGCCTGTTCTCATGCGTCGAAAAAGCCGACGTTGGAGCCTCTTATCAAGAGCTCGAACGCCAGGGCGTCGCTCTCATGGGCTGGGCCGACCCGTTCATGCCCGACCATTCCATGCCCGATTTTGTGGAAGATGCTTACGCAAAGGCGGCTCGCCGCGAGTCTGCCGCGCACTACACCGCCCCCATCGGCTCCCCCGAGCTCAAAGTGGAGATTGCCAAGAAGCTCCGCCGTCAAAACGGGCTCGATGTCGATCCCGAGCGTAACATCCTCATCACCCCTGGCTCCGACTCGGGTCTGTTCTTTGCCATCCTGCCGTTCATCCAGCCAGGAGACGAGGTCATCATCCCCTCCCCTAGCTACCCCAATAACTTCCTCGACGTCCGCATTGCCGGCGGCGTGCCTGTGGCCGTCGAGCTCAAGGCCGAAAACGGCTATCAGCTCGACCCGGAAGCACTCCAGGCAGCGATTACGCCCAAAACCAAAATGGTGCTCCTCACGCACCCCAATAACCCCACCACCACGGTCTTCAACCGCGCCTCGCTCGAGGCTCTCTCCAAAATCATTATCGACAACGACCTCGTGCTCGTGTGCGACCAGGCGTTTGAGGATTTCACATACGAAAACGAGATGATCACTCCCGCCGCACTTCCCGGTATGTTCGAGCGCACGGTAACGGTCTTTTCTTTCTCGAAGGGCATGGGCTTCTCGGGTTTGCGCGTGGGTTATATCGTGTGCTGCGACAGCATCATGGACCCGCTGTTCGCCACCGCTGTCGCCGTGGTGGGAGCGACCTCCACTGCAGCTCAGCAGGCAGCGACGGTCGCGCTTCAAAACCCCAGCTTCATGAAGCAGTTCGAAACCGCCTACGATAAGCGCCGCCATCGCGCCGCCGAGATCTTAAACAGCGTGCCCGGCGTACATGTCATGCTTCCCGAATCTGGCTTCCTGTGCTGGGTTGACGTCTCAGAGCTTGGCGATTCGACCGAGATTGCAGCCTATCTCACCGCCGAGGCGCGCGTGTCGGTCAATGACGGCAAGAACTACGGTCAGGGCGGTGCCGGTCACCTGCGCATCGTCCTTGGCGTCTACCGCGACGACGAACGTGTCTTTGCAGCCCTTGAGTCCATCCGCGACGCGTTGCTTCGCTACAAGAAGTAGCCCACAAGCACACCGGCTACCCAAAAAGCCTGCACGCACCTCAACGAAAACCCGCGCACAAACGTTCACTTTTTCTTATTTTTAGCGAAAAGAAGACGTTTGTGCGCGGTTTTCTCTTTTGCGGAATGTGCGCGCAGACACGTGCTCGCGATTCACAACGCAAAAGGACCGCCGCTGGAAATCCAACGACGGTCCTTACTGCACCATGTGCTAGGCACGTTCTATAAGCTACTCCTCGCAGGCGAGCACGCGGCCCGTCATCTCCTTGGAGGGCTCGAGACCGGCCATGGTGAGCATCGTGGGGGCGATGTCGGAAAGACGGCCATCCTCGATGCCGGTAAGCTTAGCCTTCTCATCAACGATGATAAACGGCACGCGATTCGTGGTGTGCGCCGTGAAGGGATGCTTGGTACCATCGGCAGCGACGTCAAACATATGGTCGGCGTTGCCGTGGTCGGCGGTAATCAGAGCAAAACCGCCCTTGGCGAGAATTGCCGGGATCACCTTGGAAAGAGCGTCGTCAACAGCCTCGACAGCCTTGACGGCGGCCTCAAAGACACCGGTGTGGCCCACCATGTCGCAATTGGCGAAGTTCACGATGTAGAAATCAGCGCGATCCTCGTTAATGGCAGCGACGAGCTTCTCGGTGACCTCGGGGGCGCTCATCTCGGGCTTGAGGTCGTAGGTAGCGACCTTGGGGCTCGGCACGAGCACGCGCTCCTCGCCGGACTTGGGCTCCTCGATGCCGCCGTTCAAGAAGAACGTCACATGAGCGTACTTCTCGGTCTCAGCGGTATGAAGCTGCTTCAGGCCGTTCTCGGCGATGACATCGGCCAAAACCTCCTGCGGGAAGGTCTTGGGGAATGCGACCTCGACGTTAAAGGTGGGGTCGTACTCGGTGAGGGTCACGAAGTGGGAAAGCTTCGGGGCAACCTCACGCGTGAAGCCGTCGAAGTCGGCCTCCGTGAACGCGCGGGTCATCTGACGAGCGCGATCGGGACGGAAGTTGAAGAAGATGACGGCGTCGCCATCGGCTACGCCCTCGTTCTTGCAGGCAAACGGCTTGACGAACTCATCACCGCGGTCGTCGGCGGCGTAAGAGGCCTCGATGCCAGCATGGGCGCTGGCCTCACCGTCGAACGGCTTGGTGATGACGTCGTAGGCGAGCTGGATGCGCTCCCAGCGGTTATCGCGGTCCATGGCGTAATAACGACCGGAAACGGTAGCGACGCGGGCATCGCAGCCGTTGTTCTCGGAGACGTCGGCCAGGAAAGCGGAGAACTCATCGATGTAGCCCAGACCGCTCTTGGGGTCGACATCGCGACCGTCCATGAAGGCATGAACGCGAATGCACTTGACACCGCGCTTGGCGGCCATCTTAACGAGAGCCTCGGCATGGGCCATAGAGGAGTGAACGCCACCCGGGGAAACAAGGCCCATAAGGTGCAGGGTCTTGCCGGAAGCCTTCACATCGTCCATTGCTGCGACAAGGACCTCGTTGTGCTCGAGCGAGCCATCCTTGCAAGCGTTGTTAATGCGAGAGAGCTCCTGGAACACGATGCGGCCCGCGCCGATGTTGAGGTGACCCACCTCGGAGTTACCCATCTGGCCGTCGGGAAGGCCCACGTCCTCACCGGATGCACCAAGCGTGGTGTGAGGGTACTTCTCGTACAGGGAATCGATGAACGGATGCTTAGCGCATGCAACGGCGTTCTCGTCGTTAGCAGGAGCCAGGCCGCAGCCGTCCATGATAACCAGCAGTGCAGGAAGATGACGATTTGCCATGTTCACTACTCGCCTGCCTTAACGACCATCTGGGAGAAGTCCTCGGCCTTAAGCGAAGCGCCGCCCACGAGGGCACCGTCGACGTCGGGCTTTGCCACAAGCTCGGCAATGTTGCCGGGCTTAGCGGAGCCGCCATACAGCACGCGGATGCCATCGGCGAGCTCGGCACCGAACATCTCGACGAGAGTCTCACGGATAGCGCCGCAGACCTCCTGGGCATCGTCGGCGGTGGCAGTCTTGCCGGTACCGATGGCCCAGATGGGCTCATAGGCAACGACGAGTTGAGCAGGGTCGGTGATATCGAGACCATCGAGACCGGCCTTGACCTGGTTCACAACGTGCTCGACATAGGTGCCGGCCTCGCGAACCTCAAGGGACTCGCCGCAGCAGAAGACAGGAACGATACCGGCGGCAACGAGGGCCTTGGCCTTCTTGTTCTCGTCCTCGTCGGTCTCGTGGAAATAGTCGCGACGCTCGGAGTGACCGATGATGCAGTAGGTGCAGCCAGCGGACTTAAGCATGTCACAGGAGGACTCGCCGGTGTAGGCGCCCTTCTCCTCCCAGTACACGTTCTGAGCGCCCAGGGCGATCGGAGCGGCCTGGATACGGTCGTGGACGGTGGTGATGTCGATGGTCGGCGGGCAGACGAGGACCTCGACGCCAGCGGGAACCTCGGGCAGAGCCTGGGCCAGCTCGTCGGCGAGCTTGGCGGCAGCGGCAACGTCGTTATTCATCTTCCAGTTGCCGGCGATAAGGGTGGTGCGGTTACTCGGCATCGTTCAGCGCCTCCACTCCAGGAAGGGGCTTACCCTCGACGAGCTGCATAGAAGCACCACCGCCGGTGGAAATAAAGGTCATCTTGTCAGCCAGGCCAAACTTGTTGACAGCAGCCACGGAGTCGCCGCCGCCGATAACGGAGTCGCAATCCTGGTTCGCAGCGATGGCCTCGGCAATAGCCTTGGTGCCGTGAGCGAACTTGTCCATCTCGAACACGCCGCAGGGGCCGTTCCAGAAGACCGTCTTGGCCTTAGCGATAGCGTCTGCAAAGAGCTTCTCGGTCTCGGGGCCGATGTCAAGGCCCTCCCAGCCGTCAGCAATCTCGCCGGTCTTGGCAACCTGGGTGTTTGCGTCCTCGGAGAAGGCGTCAGCGGTCACGTTGTCAACGGGAAGCAGGAACTCGACGCCGTTCTTCTTGGCCTTGTCGAGCATCTCGAGAGCGCGGTCGCACCAGTCGTCCTCGCAAAGGGAGTTACCGATGTGGCCACCCTGAGCCTTGGAGAAGGTGTAAGCCATGCCGCCGCCGACGATGACGGTGTCAGCGGAGTCGAGCAGACGATCGATCACGCCGATCTTGTCGGAAACCTTGGAGCCGCCGAGGATGGCGACGAAGGGGCGCTTGGGCTCAGAGAACAGGCCACCCAGCGTGGAGACCTCCTTCTCCAGCAGGAAACCAGCGACTGCCGGGATGTAGGCAGCCGGGCCCACGACGGAACCCTGGGCGCGGTGAGCCGTGCCAAAAGCGTCAAGAACAAAGATGTCGCCATAAGAAGCGAGAGTCTTGGCGATCTCGGGATCGTTCTTCTTCTCGCGCTTGTCGAAGCGAACGTTCTCGAGCACGAGGATCTTGCCCGGCTCGAGAGCGGCCACGGCGTCGGCAGCCTTCTGGCCATAGGTGTCATCGACAAAAGCGACATCGAAACCGGAAAGCTCGGCGAGCTTGGCGGCAACCGGAGCGAGCGAAAGCTCAGGCTGAGGGCCGTCGCCCTTGGGACGACCGAGGTGACTCATGAGGATAACGCGAGCATTGTGCTCAACGAGGTACTTAATGGTGGGCAGAGCAGCGACGATACGAGTGGTGTCGCCAACAACGCCGTCCTTCAGGGGCACGTTGAAGTCAACGCGGCACAAAACGCGCTTGCCGTCGACCTCGACGTCGCGAACAGTCTTCTTGGTGAAAGCCATGTGCCTTCTACCTTTCTCTTAAAAGCGTGCCGGTCGGCACGATGCAAAAAGGCGCGGCCTCGAGGCATGACGCCACAGGGCCGCGCCTCACCTGACGCTACTTACGCAAAGTATCGAAGCTCAACTTAAGCAACGAACTTCTCGAAGTACTTGATGGTGCGGACCATCTGAGAGGTGTAGGAGTTCTCGTTGTCGTACCAAGAGGTGACCTGGACGAGGGACTGGCCGTTGCCAAGGTCCTGAACCATGGTCTGGGTGGCGTCGAAGATGGAGCCGTGGGTCTCGCCGACGATGTCGCGGGAGACGATCTCGTCCTCGTTGTAGCCGAAGGTCTCGGGGATGGTCTCGGCGTAGGCCTTCATAGCAGCGTTGACCTCCTCGACGGTGACGGTCTTGTCGACGACAGCGTAGAGGTTGGTGAGGGAGCCCGTCGGGGTCGGAACACGCTGAGCGGCACCAATCAGCTTGCCGTTGAGCTCGGGGAGAACCAGGCCGATAGCCTTAGCAGCACCGGTGGAGTTCGGAACGATGTTCTCGGAGCAGGCGCGGGAACGACGCTTGTTGCCCTTACGCTGCGGGCCGTCGAGCGGCATCTGGTCGCCGGTGAAGGCGTGGATGGTAGTCATGATGCCGGAAACGATGGGAGCGAAGTCGTTCAGACCCTTGGCCATCGGAGCGAGGCAGTTGGTGGTGCAGGAAGCAGCGGAGATGATGTTGTCATCAGCGGTGAGCTGCTCATGGTTGACGTTGTAAACGATGGTGGGAAGGTCCTTGCCAGCAGGAGCGGAGATGACGACCTTCTTGGCGCCAGCGTTGATGTGGGCCTGAGCCTTCTCCTTGCTGGTGTAGAAGCCGGTGCACTCGAGCACAACGTCAACGTCGAGGTCGCCCCAAGGAAGGTTGTTGGCGTCGGCCTCCTTGTAGATCTTGATGGTCTTGCCATCGACGGTGATGGAATCCTCACCGGCGACAACCTCGTGATCGCGGCTGTAGTTGCCCTGCGTGGAATCGTACTTCAGCAGGTAAGCGAGCATATCGGGAGAGGTGAGGTCGTTGATAGCAACGATCTCGGAGCCCTCATGACCGAACATCTGACGGAATGCCAGACGACCGATGCGACCGAAGCCGTTGATAGCAACCTTTACTGCCATGCGTGTCTCCTTTCGTTAGGCCCCGCAGGCTCTTTTGCCTGCCGCTCGGGCCCACAAACTAACCACTCACTGAATATACCTTTTTTCAATCACGGTAGTAGCGTCATTGGCGAGATTCCGCTTTTTTCATTACTTTGAAGCGTTTCAACATCGCGAAATCCATACAGAGCACGCCTATCTACTGTGTTTTGCCTGATGAATCGGCAACAAGCTTCTCCAAACGAAGCACACGATGATACAGCGCCGATTTTGAAAGCGGCGGCCGAGCGGCCTGCCCGAGGTCGCGAAGAGACAGATCGGGATGAGCCTCGCGCAAGTCGCAGAAATCGGCAAGCGCGCGCGGCAAATTGTCTCGAAGCCCCAGTCGCTTCAACTGTTCGATGAGCTCAAGCTGGCGCTGCGCCGCGCCGGCACTCCTGCCCTGGTTGGCGAGCTCGGCGTTCACCAGTCGATTCACGTCGTTTTTAACCGACTTCATAGCGCGTACGTCCTCGATATCCTCGACGCAGCGACGCGCGCCCACGATATGCAGAAGATTGCGCACGTCCTCGGCGCTCTTAACGTACACGGCATAGCTCGACCGACGACGGTTCACGCGCGCACGGATGCCCACCTGGCAAATCAAATCGGCCAGGGCATAGGCGAACTGCTCGCCCGTCACGGCGATCTCAAGATGAAAGTCGCCGCGGGGATCGGCTACGAAACCGCCCGCAATCAACGCTCCCCGAATATAAGCGAGACGGCAACAATCGCGCGCAACTGCATGGTGCGGAATACCCGCCACCAGATTTCCCTGGCGATCGAGAATGCCCAGCAGGACGAGAGCCTTTTCAAGATCAGGCTGATCGGGCAAAACGATGAGATAGTTGCGTACACGATGCAATACGGATTTGCGCACAGTGAACTCGGTCTTGAGCTTCAAGATCTTATGGGTAAGGCCGATCATTGTGCGAGCGACGGCGCCGGTTTCGGTTGCAACCTGCAGACGATAGCCTCCGGAGCCGGCAACGAGCGTTCCGCACACACGCGCGAGCGCGGCAAGCGTCGCCAAATCGCAGTATTCACAGGAAGGCTCGCAGCGCGCGAGCTCATCTCTCACCTCAGCGGTAAACGACATGGCGCCTCCTCTGGAAAAGAGAGGGGGACACAAGGGCTATCCATTTGACAGTGCATCGTGATACTTACACCTAACTTGCTGTGTTCGCACGCGGAAGATCGCGGTGGGAAATGCTCACGTGATATTGCTGACGCTCAAGATAGCGCGCCGTCGCCTCGGCAATCGCCACGGAACGGTGCTGCCCGCCCGTGCAGCCAACGGCGATGGAAAGCTGGGGCTTTCCTTCTGCAACGTAGCCCGGCATCACGGCATCCAGCAGGCGAAACCATGCATCCAAAAATTCCTTGGTCTTAGGATGCTCGAGCACGAAGGAAGACACCTTGGAATCCAGGCCCGTCATCGTGCGCATCTCGGGATCGTAATAGGGGTTGGGCAGGAAGCGAACATCGATCATAAGATCGGCCTCAACCGGCAGGCCGTGCTTGAACCCAAAGGAAAAGACATGCACGTCCATAAGCTGCTGGTCGGGAATCTCCGAGAAGGCCATGCGCAGCTTGTTGCGCAGGCTGGAGGTACGCATGCGGCTTGTATCGATCACCATGTCGGCACGGTCTTTGATGCTCTCGAGCTGCACGCGCTCGCGCTGAATGGCGTCGACGGTCGATTCGCCGGGCATAACGAGAGGATGGCGACGACGATTCTCGCTGTAACGACGAATCAGTACCTCATCGGAAGCGTCGAGGAATACGATCTTGCAGCTCATTTCATGGTCCTCGAGCGTGCGGATCGTATCCAGCAGCTCGTCGAACAAGCCCTGGCTTCGCAGGTCGCAGGTGACCGCCAGATGACGCCCGATGCCCGCGTTGATGCCCACGAGCTCCGCTAATTGCAAGATGAGGCGCGGGGGCAAATTGTCGATGCAGAAATAGCCCATATCCTCAAAGACATGCATCGCCTGCGTGCGGCCAGACCCTGCCATGCCGGTGATAATCACAATGTCCGGTATGCGATCGGCAAGTTCCTGCGCGGTAATATCATCTCTTGCGGGCATAAGAGCGCCTCTCTGTTGATTCCAACTATCGACCAGTATAGCAAGGTGCCACAAAAGCAACGGCGCTTACGTGCGGCGGGCTTATGCCTCTCGTTCTTGCTCGTCTCTCCCCCACGCGCGCAGCGTGTCATAGACCGCCTGTGCGACGTCAGCGGGAATGCCTCGCACCTGGGCGATCTCGTCGACGCTCGCGGCACGCAGCCGCTTCATGGAACCAAAGTGACGCATGATGGCCTTTTTGCGCGTAGGTCCCACGCCTTCCACCTCGTCAAGAATCGAAACCGTCATCGCCTTGTCGCGCAGCTCGCGATGGAAGGTGATGGCAAAGCGATGGGATTCATCGCGCACCTGCTTAATGAGATAGAGCGAGGCAGAACCCGTGGGAAGCACCACCGGCGTATCGTCCCAAGGCACGAAGACCTCCTCGTCGGCCTTAGCAAGGCCGCAAACGGGAATGTCGAGACCCAGCGCTTCGAGCTGATTCATAGCAGCCGTGAGCTGCGGCTTTCCGCCGTCGACCACAAGCAAGTCGGGCCGCGACCCAAAGCGTTCGTCCGCCATACGCTCGGGCGCGTAGCGACGCCCCAGCACCTCGGACATCGACACGAAGTCGTTTGCCTCTTCAAGCTCCGCCCGGATCTTGAAGCGTCGATATTGGCTCTTGTCGGCGTGTCCGTTAGTGAACACCACCATTGATGCCACCGTGAACTTGCCGTGAATGGTCGAGATATCGAAGCATTCGATACGAAGCGGCGGCGCATCGAGCGCAAGCGCGCTTTCCAGTTGCAGCAGTGCTTGGTTGGTGCGGTCATCAGAATATCCGGTGCGCATCATATAGCGCATGAGGGCATGGCGGGCATTGCGCACGCACATCTCCATCAGCCGATGCTTCTCACCGCGCTGAGGACGATGGAGGACGCATTTGCGGCCGCGCTTTTGACTCAACCACTCGCTAATAACCGGGGCGTCTTCCACATCGCAGGCAACATCGACCTCTGCGGGAATATCCGAGGTCTCGTCGTAGTAGCGCTTGACGAATCCCGAGACGAGCTCCTCCTCGTCCACGTCAAGGCCCTTATCCAAAATGAATTCGCACGTACGAACCGTACGGCCCTCGCGCACCACAAAAACGCAGGCGCCCGCGATAGTCTCTTCGCGGTAGAAACCGATCAGGTCGATGTCCACGCTTGTGGGGAACACCACCTGCTGACGATCATCAAGGCCATTGATAACCTCAAGGCGGCGTTTGATACGCCCAGCGCGCTCGAAGTCGAGCTCGGCGGCGGCTTGCGCCATGTCGCCCTTGAGCTCATCGATCAGCTCACGGCGCTTGCCGGAAAGAAAACGCTCTACGCGGCGAACATTCTTGGCATACTCCTCGCGTCCAATCATGCCTGCGCAGACACCCGGGCCGCGGCCCACATGGTAATCAAAGCAAGGACGGCCCTTCTCGGCGCAAACAAGCTCAATAACATCGCTGTCGGCGGGATGCTTCTCGAGCAGACGGCGCACATGTTTCCATCCCGCGCAGGAAGCATTGCAGATGGGCACGACCTTGCGCAGGGTATCGATCATTTCGCGTGCGGCACGCGCATCTGTATAGGGGCCAAAGTAGCGCGTGCCCGCCCGATGGCGTTCACGCGTGTACTTGATAGCAGGAAAGACATCGCCATGCGTGACGGCGATATAGGGGTAGCTCTTGTCGTCCTTGAAGTCGACATTAAAATACGGGTGATACTGCTCGATAAGATTGCGCTCCAAAACGAGCGCCTCGTGCTCGCTTTGGACCACCACGTAGTCAAATGATGCTACGAGCTGCATCATAAGGGGAATCTTTTGGCGGTCATCGCTCAACGTCACGTATTGTTTCATGCGCGCGCGAAGGTTTTTGGCCTTGCCCACATAGATGACTTCGCCAGCAGCATCTTTCCATAGATAGCAACCTGGATCGGTCGGGACATGCGCCACCTGCTCGGCAAGCGAGGGCGCGCCGTTGGCAGACGCGCTCACATGCTCATGCGCAGCTCGCACGTCAAGCGGGGAGGAGATGCGCGGACGCGCCGCGCCGGCATCCGGCTCAGACATAAGCTACGCGTTCTTGCCGGAACCCATGAAACGGTCGAACTTCTGCACCTGGTGCATAAACGTCACGCGCGCATAGAGCTTATGGGCAAAGGTGTCGCGGGGATTATCGTACGGATAGCCGGTGTGGCCGCTGCGATACATGTCCAAGACCTTGTCACGCAGCTCCGGATTGGAAACATGACGCTCGATGACCTTTTTGGGCACGCAGGTATACAGGGTATCGCCATAGGCTTCCTGATAAGGAATCTCACGATGCAAAATGTACTCGTCTACAAGCAGACGGGCGATGTTCGCGCCGCCCTGGGCCACGTAGTACGTGTTGCGACCGGGACGCGTATTGATTTCGAAGAACTTGTAGGAGCCGTCGCGCGCATCGTATTTAATATCGAAGTTGCCAAAACCGCGATAGCCAACGTGCTTGCAAAAGCGCTTGGCGTCCTCGATGATGCGATCGACGCGCTCGGGCAAGATGCACATCGGGTTGCCGATGCGCGCCGGGGAGTGGTCCTGGAGCACCACGCGACCGCCGGACACGACGCGCACATCGCCCGAGGCATCGGAAAACGTCGTAAGGGAGCGCAAGGCGTCGTCGTCGCCGGGGATGAAATCTTGGACAACGAGCTCGCGGTCGTAGCCCGCTTCGCGCAGCAGGTCAAAGATACGCAGCAGGTCATCGGGCGTCTGAACCTCATAGACCTTCTCCTTGCCCGGGAAATCCATCAGGTCATAGCGGGCGGAGTTGGAAGGCTTCGCAATGAGCGGATAGGTGAAGGACTCGGCATCGATCACAACATCCGGGTCCGCGCAATCGAACGTCCAGGTTTTGGGGTAGTCGATACCCAGCTCCTCGCAGATCGCATAGAAACGTTCCTTCTGCGTGATGTCGTCGAGCAACTCAAAATCGTTATACGGAACAGCAAACCACTGGGAAAGCTCTTCCTTGTTTTGGGAGAGAATGCGCGCATGCCAATCGGCGCTGCCAAAGATGATGGCGACCTTGCCAGCCGCCGCGAGTTCGGCACCGAGCTTGCGCAGGAAGTCCATGATCGCATCGTCTCCCTGCCCCATGGCGGGAACAACGCGATAATCAACCAGGTTGCTCGAGGAGGTGACTTTGACGTCAACAGCCGAGATGACCATCGTCTTCACGCCATACGCCTCATGGAAGCAGCGGGCAAAGCCATAGGACATAATCTCTCCGCCAAGGGCGACGGGGACCAGGCGAGCCGAAAGATCGGATTCGGTGAGCTGGGAAGTATCAATCATGAGTGCACCAATCAAAAGAGCGGGATGGAACAAGAAAGGATTAGCGAAGGCGTGAACGCAGCGCCTTAAGGCGGACAAGCGTGCCATAGAAGCCGCCGCGCACGGGAAGATCGCGGTCGGGCGCGATCATGCGCACGCCATCCTTGGCAAACTTCGTCTTGAACGTATTGAGATTGAGGGTCTCGGGCGCAAACTCGCTGCCAATACCCATCTGATCGTACTCCGTGCACCCCATGCGGGAAAGCTCGCAGCACTCAAAATAGATAAGGCGATCGGTTGCGAGGAAACGCGCGTCGCACGAGCGCGATGCGCCATAATAGCGCGTTGCGCGCGTGCCGGAGATAGTGGCGATGGTCCAGGTAACGACCTGGTCTCCGTCACGACCGGCGAACAGGCGGCAGTGCTCAGGGCCCAAGATGCGCAGCATGCTGCGGTAATCCTCGATCGGGGCGGGCGAGAACCCGTCGCGCCTGCCGGTCTCGACCATAACCTCATAGTACTCATCAAAGGATTTCTGCGCGCGATCGGTCTCATCGCTAAAGGTAAGCGTGCACTCGCGCAAGGCCTTGCGCACATCACGACGGCCGCGCGGCTTCATGCGCGCAAGAATCTCGTCATCGCCTCCCGTGAGGTCGATGATCACCGTGGTGTCGTAAGGAAGAGTGGAAAGGCAGCGTCGCGTGGCGGGAAGATCGTGCTTCACCGCAAGACGGCAAAACACCTGGCGACGGTCCTCGGCGTGAACAAACGCGCGCAGGGCTTCAAGCGCAGCTGCCTCCGTCTCGGCCGTGGGCTCCTCGACCCAAATGGGGCCATGGTGCGCACGCAGGTAGCGATACCCATGGGTCTCGTACTGAGCAAAACAAATTGCAGCAATGGTTATGCCTTCATCCTCGATGACGGCATAACCCCATGGACTGCGGCCAGGAATCGTCGACTCGAATTCCAACCAAACGGGAAGCTGCTCAACGGGAATCGCCACGCCAAGCGCGGCGAGTTTCTCTTCATATGCTTCGCGGGACAGCTTCTTAACCTGCATCATCACAGCTCCGTTGAATCCGGATTCATATACTCAAGCGCTTAAGTATATCTGTTGACGGCATGCGCCGGCTTGGTGCCCGCCAGCTTCTACGAAGAGACCACGCGCCTAACCACCTCGGCAACCTCTGTCGCCTGCGTCGCGCCCTCATTGGTGGGAAGCGTCGCCAGACAGGCCACCATGCGATCGCACACGGCAAGGTTCGAACGATCGCTGGGAACATGGTAGGCGGACTCGTCCAAAACGCCGGGACCGAGCTCGGGGCGGTACCAGCAGCTGGTATAATGCCCTGCCGTGCAGCACTCCTCGATAATCCGGTCTGCCGTGGCGGTATCGCGCACGACGATGGGAAACTTTAGGAGCGGCTGACCGAGCTGCGTCGACGCGGGAACCTCCACGCCGGGCATATCGGCAAAAAGGCGACAGTATGCCCGCGTCGCCTCGACGCGCAGACGCTCGTCGCCATCGAGGCGATCGAACGCAGCGCGAGCTTGTTCACAAACATGGTCACTCGGGCGCATGGGCGCGTAAGAAAGCTCGCCTCGCTGCTCGGCAGTACTCACCGCGGGCTCAAAAAGCCCCAGAGCCGCCAGACCGTGACGCAGACCGCGCGCCACGGGACGCGGCACATGGTTGAATACACGGCATTCATTTACAAAAAGACGCTCGAGCATATCAAGGCGGGCGCCCGATACGGGCAGAACAGACAAACGGTCGCGCACGCGGCGCGAAACAGCCGAGAAGGGGGACGCGGGATTCACCCAGACCGCACCGCCCAAAAGG
>SKER01001436.1_pt1 | contig 19337 bp, 18 predicted proteins | sample 4826961 | NCBI WGS metagenome assembly SKER01 (sample SAMN11008804, study PRJNA524170) | human gut metagenome | biome: Human fecal sample; material: Feces; isolation source: fecal sample from pouch patient p47 | host: Homo sapiens | place: Israel: Tel-Aviv | collected 2016-11-16 | reverse complement strand
CCATTACCGTCGGAAGTGCCTGAATGGTAGACTCCTTCGCCTCTGTGTCATGGAACAGGAGCATTACTTTGGTATACTCATCCGTTTCTGACTGTGCGATGATCTGATCTGCCGTAACCGTTCCTCCGTCTCCACTACTCACATTCCAGTCATAATACTGGTATCCCTTATCCAACACCTGCTGTGTCAGCTGTGTCATAATTCCTGCCGAATATTTTTTTGAAATAGAATTCGATGCGCCTCCCGGAAAACGGATAAAGCATGGAACAAATCCAAGCTGTTCCTTTGCCACCTCTCCTATTTTCTCAAGATCATCAAAATAAGCATCCACAGATGCATAGACCTGATCATATTCATGCGTATAGCTGTGAAGTCCAATTGTATGTCCCTCATCATAAACCTTCTTGATCATAGGGAAATAATCCGGCTGCTGGGCGGTAATGAAAAAGGTTGCTTTCGCATCATACTGATCCAGAATATCAAGCACACGCTGCGTATTTGCAGACGGACCATCATCAAATGTCAGATAAACGACTTTCTCATCATCCTGCGGATCCATGGTTCCAACTGCAACTCCCGGCTGAAGAGACATGGACTTATCTCTTTCTGCCTTTGCTGCCTCTTCTGCTTTTTTCGCCTCTTCTTCGGCTTTTTTCTTCTCTTGTGCTTCTTTCTCTTTCTGTATTTCTACCTGACGTAAAGCTGCTGCTTCCCGCGCATTTGCCACCATACATACACCTGTTCCGACAATCGCAAAAAACACAAGACCTACCAGTATGTTGAAATAAATATTGTTCTCCTGACGCATTCTTTTATAACTATGCCAGACACTCACCAGTACATCTTTTATCTTTATCAACATTTCCTTTATCTTTTGCTGCATTCTTTCTCCCATTCCCTTTGCATTACTGCAAAGAGTCCTCTTTTTCTTACGGATATTGCTGACATCACCATTTCCATCATCTTTAGCATACAATATCCATATGGTTATATTTATTATAAACCATACTTCTTAAATATGTAGTAATGATTCATTAAGAATTATTCGAAAAATATTACATTTCTGTTACTTACTATCCTGTACTACTGTTCACACTAACACGAGTTCAACAATGAATCACTCTCATCTGTATTTGACCATTTTCTTTACAGGTGTTAAAATAACTTTACAGATAAGTAATCACAGCATTCGTATGATCTGCCACAGAACACAGAAAGGAGAATATCCGCAATGGAGGATAAGCGTATCACCAAAACAAAACGTGCTTTAAAGTCTGCTCTTTTAAAGCTTTTAACCACACAGGCTTTTGATGTAATTTCAATTACTGAATTATGTAAGATTGCCAATGTCAGCCGGATCACTTTCTACACACATTATAAAGATAAATTTGCCCTCCTTGACGACATTTTCAATGATATGCTGATTATTGGAAAAGAGGGATACCATCGCAGACAAGAGGAAAACAATCCTGAAAACAATCTCACACAGGGATATCTGAACGTTTTGGACAGTATTTTGTCTCTTTACTATGAACGTTATGATTTTTTCCAGCATGTCGTACCGGAAACAAATCCTTACCTGGCTTTTCGATTTTATCGGATCCTTTTAGACACGGTAGAATCTCATACAGATAAGCTGAAGGCTTCTTATTCTTTAAAATATTCTGCAAGACAGATTGCCGGATTCATCTGCTTTGGTCTGTTCGGATTTATCAGTGAGTCTTATACATCAAAAGTACCGTTAGAACAGGTTCAGGCCGGAGCAAGACAACTTTTAACAGATCTTCTGCAATCCAAAATTCTTGTATAATGTTTTGCATTTGTAACTGTTCAGAGCCAAGCAAAATTTCAAAAAAAGATGTAAAATGCTTGTATTTTTAGATTTAAACATGAAAAAGAACATGCCCCACAGTTTCAAGACTTCTTAAACAGAAGCTTTTATTCTCTGGTCATGTTCTTTTTTATTTTTAATAGTTACGCCTCTTTTTCTTTGTAATGATGCGCCTCTTCGAGCATCATATCTTTCACTTTCATCAGTCGAATCTGTGTACTACGCTCATTCTCATCCAGTTTCATCGTAATGTATTTGATACTTTCCTCTGTCTCTGGAATGATAACATGCTCCAGTGCATTTACACGACGTCTTGTCTTCTCAATCTCTGCCGCCATCAGCTGACATGCTTTTTCACATTCTGCAAGTCGGATCATATCTGGGAGGATATCTGATAAAGACTTCACTGCTCCATCAAGATCACTGGAAGTAAATGCAAATCCATAAGAATAGATATCATTTTCATCCGCTGTTCTTGTTTTGGATGTGAAGGTCGGAATCTCAACACTCATAACATTCTTCTCATCAACTATAAGTCCAACTTCCTGCTTCGGAGCCATCAATGCAGTATTCAGTGCTGCCTCTGACATTCCGGCCCGGGCAATAACAAAATTACGGTTCGCAGAGAGAATTCCTTCTTCTACACGAAGTCTCACTTCCATATTTTCTCGGACAAGATCCAGATACTGGCGCATCAGCTCATCACGCTTATCTTTCAAAAGCTTGTGACCACGAATGGCTGTAATCCGCTTTTTCTTCAAACGGGTTAGTTCCATACGGGTTGGATTCACTTGTTTCGCAGCCAATACCGCCACCTCCTCTTTCTATCTTCGATTATTCTGTCTGTTCTTACTCTTTGTCGTAATATTCATCCAGATATTTATCGTCAATTCGTTTGAGTTCGGTACGCGGCAGCATGCGAAGCAGCTTCCATCCGATATTCAATGTTTCCTCAATGCTTCGGTCTGTCTGATATCCCTGAGATACATATTCTTTCTCAAATGCATCTGCGAAACGTGCATATTTCAGGTCAATTTCTGTCAGTGCGGCCTCTCCCAGGATAACCATCAGCTCTTTTGCATCTTTACCACGCGCATAAGCGGCAAACAACTGATTCATCGTATTGGCATGATCTGCTCTTGTCTTACCTGCTCCGATTCCTTTATCTTTCAGACGGGACAGAGATGGAAGAACATCAATTGGAGGTGTTACTCCTTTTCTGTAAAGCTCACGGCTTAAGATGATCTGTCCTTCCGTGATATATCCTGTCAGGTCAGGGATTGGATGAGTCTTGTCATCCTCAGGCATTGTCAGGATTGGGATCATTGTGATACTTCCCTTCTTGCCATTCTGACGTCCTGCTCTTTCATACAGTGTTGCAAGGTCTGTGTACAGATATCCCGGATATCCACGACGTCCAGGAACTTCCTTTCTGGCTGCGGATACCTCACGCAATGCATCTGCGTAGTTTGTGATATCTGTCAGAATAACAAGGACATGCATATCCTTTTCAAATGCAAGATACTCCGCTGCTGTCAGCGCCATACGTGGTGTTGCGATACGCTCGATTGCCGGGTCATTCGCAAGGTTTACAAACAATACTGTTCTGTCGAGTGCTCCTGTCTCGCGGAAGCTTTCGATAAAGAAGTTAGACTCCTCGAAAGTAATACCCATAGCAGCAAATACAACCGCAAAGTTTTCATTTGTTCCAAGTACCTTTGCCTGACGGGCAATCTGTGCTGCCAACTGTGCATGCGGCAGACCAGATGCTGAGAAGATTGGAAGCTTCTGTCCACGAACCAGTGTATTCAATCCATCAATTGCAGATACTCCTGTCTGGATAAACTCCTCCGGATAACATCTAGCCGCCGGATTCATCGGAAGACCATTGATATCCATTCTGGCATCCGGAAGGATCTGCGGACCCTCATCAATCGGATTACCAAGTCCATCAAAGACACGTCCAAGCATATCTTCTGATACGCCAAGTTCCATGCTTCGTCCAAGAAATCGGACTTTGCTGTTGGAGAGGTTAATACCTGTTGAACTTTCAAACAGCTGTACAAGGACATCGCTTCCATTCACTTCCAGAACTTTACATCTTCTAGTCTCTCCGCTCGCCATCTCTATCTCTCCAAGCTCATCATATGTCACGCCTTCTACTCCATGCACCAGCATCAGAGGTCCGGCCACTTCCTGAATGGTTCTATATTCTTTTGGCATTTAACCTTCCTCCTTTACAAATGCTGCTGCGATCTGAGCGCTTAATGTCTCATCAACCTGCTTAAATTCTTCGTCAAGCTTATCTTCTGTCACATATTTAAAACGTCCGATCTGCTCTCTGACCGGCATTGAGATCAGCTTCTGAAGTGATGCACCATCTTTTAATGCATCGGTTGCTCTGTCAAAGAATTCGTTAACGAGAACCATCATCATGTGCTGTTTCTTCAATGACGTATACGTATCTACTTCATGGAAAGAGTTCTGATGCAGGAAGTCCTCACGAATCGATCTTGCAGCTTCCATCTTCAGACGGTCGGACGGTGAAAGTGCGTCCATACCTACCATCTTAACGATCTCTTCCAGTTCTGCTTCTTCCTGAAGCAGTGTCATCATCTTCTGACGGCCTTCCATCCAGTCTTCGGCAACCTGTCCGTTAAACCATTTTTCCATATCATCCAGATACAGGGAGTAACTCTTCAACCAGTTGATTGCCGGGAAATGTCTCTTGTATGCCAGGGAAGCATCCAGTCCCCAGAACACTTTGACGATACGAAGTGTAGCCTGAGATACCGGCTCAGATGTATCACCACCCGGAGGAGATACTGCTCCGATAACGGAAAGTGCTCCTTCTCTTCCTTCTTTTCCAAGAGAAACTACATGTCCGGCACGCTCATAAAACTGAGCCAGACGACTTCCAAGATAAGCCGGATATCCTTCTTCACCAGGCATCTCTTCCAGACGTCCTGACATCTCACGAAGTGCCTCTGCCCAACGGGATGTTGAGTCTGCCATAAGTGCTACAGAATATCCCATATCACGGAAATACTCTGCTATTGTAATTCCTGTGTAAATGGATGCCTCACGAGCTGCAACCGGCATATCCGATGTATTTGCGATCAGAACAGTTCTCTGCATCAAAGGCTGTCCTGTCTTCGGATCCTTCAGTTCAGGGAACTCGTTCAGAACGTCTGTCATCTCATTTCCACGCTCTCCACATCCGATGTAGACAACGATATCTGCCTCAGCCCATTTTGCAAGCTGATGCTGGATTACTGTCTTTCCACTTCCGAAAGGTCCCGGAACGGCCGCAACACCGCCCTTGGCGATTGGGAAGAATGTGTCGATAACACGCTGTCCTGTTACAAGTGGCATCTCCGGTGGAAGTTTCTTCTTATACGGACGACCGCGACGAACCGGCCACTTCTGCATCATAGTTAATTCTTTTTCGCCTTTTTCTGTTTCAACAACTGCTACAATATCTTCTACTGTAAATGTGCCTTCTTTGATTTCCTTGATTGTTCCTTTAATTCCGTAAGGAACCATGATCTTCTGCTGTACAAGAACTGTTTCCTGAACTGTACCGATCACATCTCCTGTCTCTACTTCATCTCCAACCTTTACAGTAGGAACAAACTCCCATTTCAGATTTCTCTTAAGAGACGGAACTTCAACTCCTCTTTTCAGGTTATTTCCGGAAATCTTCATAATATCATCCAGTGGTCTCTGGATTCCGTCATAAATACTTGCGATCAGACCAGGTCCTAATTCTACAGACATTGGAACATCCATAGATTCAACCGGTTCTCCAGGTCCGAGACCTGATGTCTCTTCATATACCTGGATGGATGCCTCGTCACCGTGCATCTCAATGATCTCTCCGATCAGACGCTGTTCCGATACGCGGACAACGTCAAACATATTCGCATCACGCATTCCCTCTGCGATAACAAGAGGTCCTGCGACTTTTTTAATCACTCCTGTGCTCATTCGCTTACTCCTCCAAACAGAATATCTGATCCGACGGCCTGCTCAACTGTCTTCTTCACGCCTTCAACTCCGGCTCCTGTATTCCCCGACACACCCGGGATCTGAATAATCGCCGGAAATGTCTGCTCACCGTACTTGTTGATTTCTGACGGAATCTGTGCAGCCACAGCCTCTGTAATATAGATAATGCCGTAATTTCCTTCTGCAAGCTGGCGAAGCTTTGTCTTCGCCTCATCCCGGTCCTTCACAGGGCAGATGCTAAGACCGAGGGTGGCAAATCCATAGATACTGTCATAATCGCCCATTACTGCAATCTTATACATACATCTCCCTTATCCTTTCCCGGATTGCTTCATCCGGAAATTCATTCTGCTTTCCGGTCAGTATAATCCGTACTGTCTTGATCTCATTTTGCCTGGCTAACAGATACGCCAGAAGCGGTCCAACGGAAAATGATTCATATTTCTGTGACCTCATAGAATCTGTCATTTTATTATCACACCAGCGTTCAAATGCAGACGGTGATATACGCAGTGCATCGGCACCTTCACGATAAGATGTTCCTTCCAGATACTGTGCGATCTCCTCCGCACCGGCCAATGCTGCCTGTGTCAGCTGATCCACATTGATCTCGGAACAATTTACCATTGCTTTCTTCATAAATTCTGCATTTTTTCCTGTCTTCTGAGATCTTACTGCAATCTTAATATCAGCGATCGCAACTGCTGTCTGTGCATACTCTTCAATGATCTTCTCACCTGATTTTTTCCCTGCTTCCAGCATAGCTTCCAGTGTTGCGCGATCAATAATAAGATCACACAGCTGTCCATCTCTTGTGTGAAGCAGAGTATCAAATGCTTCTCTTGCTGTTGCTGGCATATTACCCGGCAGCTTATCAAATTCTTTGTTCTGGACAAGTGCAAACATCTCTTCTCCAGGAATCTCACAGTCATCGTAAAAAATGTTTTTATTCTCCACTTCCGTACACACTTCTTTGATTGCTGCTTTCAGATTGTGATAAAGTTTTGGAAGTGACAGAACATCGAATACATGCATATCCGGTGCCACCTCACGGATTGTCTGCCACATCTTCTCTTCTTCCTTATTCAGAACTTCATCTGCATCCAACGTTCCTGCTGTCAGATCTCCCCAGCCCTTTTCAACCAGAAGCTGTAGAGCCTGTTCTGCACTCTTGCACGCAAGAAGCTGTTCGATCACTGCATTCGTTAAAAGAGAGACTTCCAGTGCACGGATTCTGGCAACCGCATAGGTATATTTTGTCTTACTCAAGATTATCCCTCCTTGCGGCTACACTGCTGTAAACAGCTGCCGGTTCACTTTATCTGATAACACTTCTCTTTTTGCATCAAACAACGCTTTGATCGTACAATTTTCTTCGATGCCGCCATAGGTCAGGATAAATCCCCCATCCATTCCGTCCGGCACTGTCTCTGTAAGTTCCAGGCTTCCGCCTTTCTTCTTCGCTGTTTCATATACTTTTTCCATATACCCTTGAGGCATACGTTTTCTGTCTTTCTCTGTAAAGCAGATGGTTCCTTCTTCCGGAAGTACATACTTCTCAAGAACCTTTTCAAGCATTGCAAAATAAGCTGCATCATCAAGCTCTCCGACTGCTTTGTAAGCATCTTCAAGAACTTCACTGATCACTTCCTGTTTCGCCTCAAGTACTGCCTTGCGCTTTCTCATATCTGATGAAGAGGCCAGGCGTTTCACAGAATCTTCTGCTCTGGCTTCTGCCTGTGCGACAATCTTCCGTGCATCTTTCTCTGCCTGTGCTTTTGCTTCCCCAATTATAGAATCCGCCTGTGCGTGTGCCTGTGCGAGTATCTCTTTTGCATTGTCCTGCGCCTCTGCGATTATCTGCGCTTTCATTTTGTCAAGTCCACTCATCTCCACGCTCTCCTTTTTATTTATTTCTTACAGCTGGATACCACTTACTGCGAGGAAGGAAATCAGAAGAGCAAGGATTGCATATGTCTCAACCATTGCCGGGAACAGCATTGCTTTACCAAACTGCTCTGGCTTCTTTGCTACGATTCCGATAGAAGCCGCTGCTGTCTTACCCTGTGCGATACCTGAAATCAATCCAACAATACCGATTGGGAGACAAGCTGCAAGGATCATAAGTCCTGACTGAACGCTAACTTCTACTCCGCCACCGCCGAGAATACCAATTTTAGAAAGTGTAATAAATCCAACAAGCAGTCCATACAGTCCCTGTGTACCTGGGAGCAGCTGCATGATAAGTACTTTAGCGAATTTGCTCGGGTCTTCTGTTACAACACCTGATGCTGCCTGTCCTGCGATACCTACACCTAACGCAGATCCTGCACCTGCGAATAATACTGCGATTGCTGCGCCTAATAATCCATATACAACTCCAAGTTCACCTGCTATATTCATAATGTTGTTTCCTCCTTAACATCAACATATTTCGTATTTTCTTTAAAAGGCTCGAATGCTTTTCCGCCGCCTTCATAAAATTTTCCGAAGAATTCCACAAACTGTAAACGGTTTGTGTGTACATAAGCTCCCAGCAGATTGATCGCCAGGTTCAATACGTGTCCCACAATGAAGATCACAATGAAAAGAATCACACCGATCACATTGTTTGGAAGCATCGCTCCCATCTGATTGATAACGGATGCAATAACTCCTGTTGCAAGTCCCAGTGCAAGAAGTCTTGAATAGGACAATGCGTCACTGAGCCATCCTGTCACGTTATACAAATCATACGCTCCAAGCGCAAGCCGAAGCGCCGGATTCTTGTTTGCTCTTCCTGACATCAGCACAATACCGATTGCTCCACCCGCAGCCATCACTTTTGCAGCAGTGTTCAAAGCTGCCGGGAACACGATCGTAGTCTGTGCGATTGATGCGAAAATGTCACTTGGAAGCAGCATCAGGATCAACCCGATCAGCATTACAAACCAAAGTACAACGTCACAGATAAAATCTACAACCTTACCATCTTTTAAACACAGATAACCTTTAATTCCAAGTCCTACGAACAAATGAATTGTTCCAAATAACAAAGAATAAACCAGAAGTTTCATTGGATCATTCAATGGAACAAACCAAAGTGCCGGAACTGTTACCGTATGTCCGAAGAATTTTTCTGAAACAATGTCTACGATATTTCCAAAATATCCTCCAAACAGAACGCCCCATACAAGTGTAGATACTCCACAGTAGAAGAACAGTTTCAAAGATTTTGCCATGCTCTGTGACATTCTTGGATATTTCTTCACAAGAATCGCACACACAATTGCAACAACTGCTCCATACGCTGCATCTGACAACATCATTCCGAAGAAAAATACGTAGAAGAATGACATGATCGTTGTCGGATCGATTTCTCCGGCATGCGGTAATCCGTAAGATTCTACAATACCTTCCATGTTTGTAGAGAATGGGTTATTCTTTAAAATAACCGGTGCTTCTTCACCTTCTTCAATGTCTTCAATATCTACCATACAGTTATATTTCTCTGTCAAAGATTTCTCTACCTGACCTGACTCACATGCCGGTATATATCCACTTATCACAAATGTACGCTTTGACTGAAGAAGATCTCCGAGAACTGCATACTTATCTGCTCGGACTCTGTAATAATCTGCTACGGCCTGAAGTTCTTTTCTTTTGGAAGCCAGGCTCTTAAGTTCTGCCTCGCACTGCGTCATCCGCTCTCTTGACGCTGCTATCTCTGTTTCCAGTACTTCCTTCTGCTCTTTTGGTGTCTTGCTCCAGTTCTGGGACGGTCTTGCAAATCCTGCACTCCGAAGTGCTTCTTCCACTGTCTGGAGTTGTTCTTTCAAACAGATGACTGCAATGCAGATCATATTAGATTCTGCTGAAACTAAATGTACATCGACCCCTGTTTTCTCCATCACTTCCGGAGTCTTCTCAAGTAGAATGGAATAAATGTTCTCAAGAGTAAGTTCTCCCGGCATTGTTCCCAGGATCAAAGCAGTCCTTTTTGTCTTCCCTTCCTGAAGCGGAACATCTAATGCCATCCACGGCATCAGACTTTCAATCTGATTCTCAATCTTTGCTATGCCTGCTCTAAGCTCAGCATACTCACGATCAAGATCATAAATTCCGCGGGCTGTCTTGATCAATTCCGGTCCAGATATCTGAACCTTTTCTTCCAACTCGCGATCGATCAGTTCTTTTCCTTCCAGCGAAGAAAGTAATGACTTTTTCTCCGGAGCGTAAGCATCCAGAATCCCCAGTGCCTGATCTGCTGCCGTTGCCGCTTTTTCAAATTTCATCCGCTGTCCGGTTGTGTCCATCTTTTGGAAGAATGCATCCTCTTCTTTGTCCCTGTCAACTTCAAGAACTCCAAGATGCTGTAACTGTTCCAGGATTGCTTTTCGATCTTTCTTCAGGGCACAGATGCTGATTTTCTGCATCTTAAGTACCGCCATAATCTTATCCCTCCTTTTTTGTTACGACCACATGGATCAGATCAATTCAGAAAGAACTAGCTGCACTGCTGCATCCTTTTTCTCTCTTGCAGAAACCTTCAGCTCTTCGATCACATCTTTGAGCTTCTCTGCTTCTTTATCTTCCTGATTTTTCGCCTCTTCTCTGGCTTTCTCATCCAGTCCACCGGCAGTTCTTTTTGCCTCTTCTATAAGTTCTTCATGAATCTGCTTTGCTTGAAGAGATGCATCTTTCAGAATCTGTTCTTTTTGTTCCTGCGCTTTTACAAGAATCTCTTCTGCCTGCTGTTCTGCTTCTTTAATTGACCGGATTGTCTCATCCACCATAGTATCTACACCACCTTTCTTGTCTCCCCCTTTTTATTGTTCTTATGTGATTTTGAACAATAAGATTTCTTCGTTGCATGTTGTTACTGCACATTAATATCTAAGGATTACGCTGTTCGCAGCACGTATCAATATATTATTACCATACTTTTCTTTCCTATTCTCTTTCTGTTTGTAACTTTCGCACAACGATGTTATTTTAAACATAGCATATTTTGTCGTAATAATCAAACTTTTTATTAGATTTTTATAAAAATTTTTTAGATTACTAAATATTTCTTCTATTTTTTGTAGTTTATTAAACGTTTTTTGTGTATTTGTATAAATATCTGATTATTCTTTCTCTTTGCGCTCTGTTTATAAGACATCTGATTTTGTACATCTTATCTTCTCGAATTTTGCACATCTTGTTAAGCAAATAGACCATTCCATCTGCGAGAATATAAAACTAGTCAATGAAAATAGGGGGATACTGTTACCCCAAAACTGCAGAAATGCGAAGCTAGTCAACGAATGCAGCAGGATCCGTTACCCAAGAATTAAAGAAATGCGAGATAGGTCAACAACGACAGGGGATACTTTTACCCGAAAATTCAAAAAACACAAAGCTAGTCAATGAATGCAATAGGATCTGTTACCCCAAAACTGTAAAAACAGAAAACAAGTCAAAAAGGAACAGGATCAAACCTTTTATAACTGGATTTGACCCTGTTCCTTTTTCACTTTATTTCCAATGAAGTTCATGCAGTTCTCCACTTAAATTCATCCCTGCGAATCCATTCTGTCGCAGTGCTTCATACAACACAATTGCCACCGAATTACCAAGATTCAATGAGCGGATATCTCCATTCATCGGGATTCTCATACAGTCTTCCTCATGCTCTACAAGAATCTCTTCCGGGATTCCTGCGCTCTCTTTCCCGAACATAATATAGCAATCCGGCTCATAATCTACTTCTGTGTAGACTTTGTGCGCTTTTGTCGTTGCCATATAGATTTTTGCTCCCGGATTCTTTTCAAGAAAATCCTGATAATCAATATAAGTTGTCACATCAAGATCGTTCCAGTAATCCATGCCTGCGCGCTTTAATGATTTCTCATTCAGCTTAAATCCCAATGGCTCGATCAAATGAAGCCTTGTCCCTGTTGCTACACAGGTTCTTCCGATATTCCCTGTATTTGCCGGAATTTCCGGCTCATAAAGTACAATATTTAACATATTTATCGCCTCTTCTATCTTCTTATTCTTCTGATTCTTTTCGCTCTTTCCACCAGCGGCTCAGTTCATCCGGTGCCGGACGATCCAGATAACGGGTTTCTTCTCCATTTACAAGTGTTCTTGCATTCTGTTCTTTTACAAATCCGATCCTTACTGCCGGAACACCTGCATTCTTCAAGCTTTCCAACGTCTCTTCTCCATGCTCTGTCAGCACAAGATAACTTCCGACTGATGTGAGAAGATATGGATTTAACTGAAAGAATTCACAGATTTCCACTGTCTCCTGCTTAAGTGCAAGTTTTGAGAAATCAATCTCAAATCCTGTCTTTTCTGCCTCTGCAAGTTCCCATAATCCGCAGAGTACACCTCCATCCCCACACTGTCTGCTCTTCGCTTCTTCCGGAAGCTTTAAAATCTGTTCCGGAAGTATAAGTGATTCCTTGCAACGCTTTGTTTTTTCTATAAAAGATGGTGTAAATCTTGTACGAAGATCTGCCTCTGCCTCTTCAACCAATCGCAGCGTTCCTTCCAATCCCGTATAGCCGCAAAGGATGATTTCCGTTCCCGGAATCCATTTTTTCATCTGCTGTTTTGAATTTTTTTTCACGCCAACAGCAGTAATATGAATCACTGTCTGCAAAACATACTCTGCACTTTCAGCCTGTACACAGGTAATGGCAAGTCCTATCTCCTCACAGATCTCTGTCAGGATTCTCATGATATCTTTTAATTCCTGCTCGTCAGAACTTTCAGGAAACAAAATCTGTACGGAAACCGCTGTTGGTCTGACTCTCTTTGCCGCAAGATCTCCTGCTGATTTAATCACTGCATATTTCACCTGTGCCGGTGCTTTTCCACTTACTGAAGCGCTACTCCAGACAAAATCCTTTTCGTCAGATATCAGTTCAGAACTACTTTCTTCCCACGCAGTTTTTCCTGTTGAATTCCTGTTTCCTTTTTGGATCTGTTTCTTTACAGAACGATTCCAGATCGTCTGCGTTACTCTCCCTGTCCGCATCACACTCTCCTTAGACCAGATATGGAATCACCATCGTTGCAACCATTGCAACAATAACCACCAAAATAATAATTGACACCAAACGTCTTACTTTTTTATCATAAAAATTCATCTTTTTTCTCCATTTCCATTAACAAAACCATATGCAAATATCTTTCTAATGTCTGCAACTCTGTACTAATCCTCTATTATATAAATCGCCGCATCCTGATTCAGCTTATTTCTATGTCTGTAATCAAAAAGATGCAACTTTCCATTCAATCGCTCCAGATGAGTCATCTTTCGCAGTTGGCGACTGTCGTATCCTTCATAATCCTTCAGATACTTGTGCTCTTCTGCCTCTTTCTTATAAAATTCAGACGCTACATCCTTTTCTACTTTGCTCTCTCCAAGAAATGCCGGACGATTCTTCACATTATCTCTCAGGTAAAGATCTAAAGTCATGCTTTCAAGCACCTTCTCTTTAAAATCCGCTTCTTTCTTCTGCACTTCCTCTGAGCAGCTGAATTCTGCTAATTCTGATTCTACAAAGTCCCACAATATCTCATAACGTGCAAGCCTTGAATGATTCAACCCAAACAAGCCTTTCTTCTCATAATAATTGCCCATTTTCTCATACATGGAAAATGCGGATGGAAACAATTCCACAAGAAGCCTCATCGTATGACTAAACTGAAAACTGTTATAGTAAACTTCCACCATCTCTTCCACTTTCTTCAGGCGGATCACATCACTGTATGGAAGCCATTTTGTTGAAAGCACTTCATACGGCGGACGATTCTGGAAAAGAAGTTCATACTCTTTCATCTTCTCATGCATCACAGATCCATGCAGTACTTTCAGAAATCCAAGCTGAAACTGATCCGGTTCCATAGCATAAACTTCATTAAAAGAATGCGCAAAACTATCATAATTCTCATATGGAAGACCTGCGATCAAATCTAAATGCTGATGCACATTTCCTTTCTCATGAATCCTTGCTACCTTATCACGTACTTTTTCCAGATTCATGGAACGGTTGATCTCTTTGATCGTCTGTTTATTCGTTGACTGAATTCCAATTTCCAGCTGAATGAGTCCTGGACGCAAACTCCGAATCAACTCAATCTCTTCCTCATTCAGAAGATCTGCTGCCACTTCAAAATGAAAATTTGTAATCCCTTTATCATGCTCTTTGATATAATTCCAGATTGCCATCGCATGATCATGCTTACAGTTAAATGTTCTGTCAACAAACTTAACCTGTGGCACTTCATGATCAATAAAGAACTGCAATTCTTTCTTCACAAGCTCCAGGTTACGGAATCGAAGACATTTATCAATTGAAGAAAGACAATAACTACAAGAAAACGGACAGCCTCTGCTCGTCTCATAATAAATGATACGGTTCTTGAAATTCTCAATATCCCTATAGACAAACGGTACTTTACTCAGATCCATGATCTGTCGAAACGGTGTCGCAGCAATCTGTTTTTCCTTTTCCCGGAATGTGATTCCCTGAATATTGATCAACTCAGCTGCACCACGACCTTCATAATATGCCACAAGTTCTGCAAAAGTCTCTTCACCCTCTCCGCGCATGATACCTTCTGTCATTGGATATTTTTCCAGAACTTCTCTTGCATTATAAGAAACTTCCGGACCTCCAAGCCAGATCTTCGTATCCGGCAGAATCTTTGGAATCTCCTGTATCAATTGCCCTACTTCTGTCACATTCCATAAATAACAGGAAAGGCAGAGAACATCTGGTGCCTGCTTATAAATATCCATCAAAATCTCATCAAATGGCTGATTGATCGTATATTCAGAAATTGTGATATTGCTGGCCGGATGCTGCTCTTTCGCATATGCGCGCAGGCAATAGACCGCAAGATTTGAGTGGATGTACTTTGCATTCACCGCTGCAAGCAAAATCTTCATCTTTTTATAAACCTCTTTTCCTGTTAATAATGTATATTTGTAAACATTTTCCTTTTTAGGTCTTACCTTACTATTCTGAATGAAGATGTGAGAAATGTCAAGATATGTGAAGTTGTGTATATAATAAAAAGGGAAAGCTATCGTTTACGATAGCTTTCCCTTATTTTGCAGCTTTAATCAAAAGCCACCTCTTCTTTCTGCTCCTCACGGAAAATAACCCCAAATACTTTTCTGACAATCGGTCCTGCGAAGCACAGCTGCCAGAAGAATGCCATTGGGAAATTGAATACTGTTGTCTGGAAACACACAGCAATCATCTGATTTCCTGCATCCTTAAAGAGCAATGTTGCTGCAAGGCTCATCAGCGGGCACATTCCAATGATGGATAAAACGGATATCGCCAGCACGATCATAAACGGATTATCTTTCTGTGGGTTCACGATCATAAATGCTTTCTTCTTTGCAATCGGTCCTACGAGAAAGAAATCCAGAATGAAAGCAATCGGTCCCATGATGATAAGTTCATGGAATGCTGCCAGAAAGACCTCATTACTCATTCCGCCCATATTCAGGGAAATGTTGTAGCAGATCATTGCATAAACCATGACAAAAACCATCATGATTGTGAAAATTACTTCTTGAAACTTATTTTTTGGCATAAAAAAATCCTCCTATCATGATAAGCGTAACAGATTGTGTTGTTCGTTCATCATTCCGGAGGGAATGTATCGTTTCCAATATAAATACCATTCTATTCATTTTTTACGTGCATTGCGCTTCGAACTTGGCCCACAAGCGTTACCCCGGTAGTTAACTCAGCCCAGGCACCCTCACGGCACCCGAGAGGTTCTGCTTAGTGCTGCTCCGTTCCCGACCTGACACGGTTCACAGAGTCCCGTCGCGTGAGACCCAGACGTCAACGTCACTTTCCGGGGGCAGCCCTGCAGACTGTCGCCCTCTGCGCAATATCACCCCTGCTATAGCGGATTGCAGGTTCAAGGTACCGCTACCACCCCGGCTGCACGGATTATTATTTTACATGATAAATGAATGCTTGTCAAGTATACTGCTCTTTCTTTTGCATTTCTTTTGCACAAGATTCCACATGATTTTATACCTCTGTGTTACAGACTCTGTGCTTCTGCTTTTTTCTTCATCTTCCTGGCTTCCCTGAGTTCTCTGAAAAACTGCTTCATCAACTGGCTGCATTCTTCTTCCAATACGCCTGTTGTAAGATCTGCCTGATGGTTAAATGCCTGGATATTCAGTAGATTCAGAATGGAACCTGTACATCCTGCTTTCGGATTCATACACCCGACAACCACTCTTGGTATACGGGACTGGACAATTGCACCTGCACACATCTGACATGGCTCTAATGTCACATACAATGTACATTCTTCCAGACGCCAGTCACCAAGCTTTTTGCTTGCTTTCTTGATTGCTGCGACCTCAGCATGTGCCAGTGGATTCTTGTCTGTATTCCGTCGGTTATAACCGCGTGCAATAATCTTATCTTCATGAACAATTACGCAACCAATCGGGGTTTCTCCCAGATTATACGCTTTCTCTGCCTGTTTTAAGGCCGCACGCATATATTTTTCATCCGTTGTCATCCTCATTTTGTTTCCTTTCGGTTATTGTATAAAAATAGCATTAATATTCCTTTTCATTCTGAATAAACTATATAGAAAAATTCTTTTCAGGGGCTTGCTATGAATCCGGGAAGTTATTATTTATATGAGTACGAATCCTGCTGCCGCCGCAGAAATCTTGGTTTTCTACAAATTTCATCACATAATTATTCTTATCTCTTAACACTTCATGTTAAAAATCTTCCGATTGTCCCTGGAGAACAGTTGGAAGTCCATGCATTTATTCTCGAAAATCAAACACTTACAGGTTCTCCGGTTGCACTTCTTCAGTGCTCTGGTCAGAACTTATCCACACAACTGGTCATTTCCGGGGAACGTTTTCCACATAAAAGAACTCTTAAACACATTGATGGGTTCATTATTTTCTCCATCACCCAGAATCGGCCACAGCATTGGATTGCCTCCGCTGTACCTCTGCCGGATTTTTATTCTTTTTCTGATTGTTCTTTATCAACAGAAGAGATTTTATCCTCTGAACCTGAGAATCCATCCATTTCGGAAGAAGCCGTCATAACAGAAGACACTGTATCTGAGACTGTATCCGAAGCAACATTATCTGACGCTTCTATTGATGACGCTCCTATTGATGACGCTCCTATTGATGACGCTTCTATTGATGACACTTCAACTTTGAATGCTCCAACTGAGGATGCGCTAACCGAGGATGTTTCAGCTGATGATACTTCAATTCATGACGCTTCAATTCAAGCAAAAAAAATCACGCACGCAGAAATTTCCACACTTCCACGCAGATTCTGGCCGCTTGCCAACAATAGCTTTCTTCTGCATGGCTGTCATAATTATCATCACCTTCTCCTGATCAAAGAAAAGGATCATCTTTGGCTTGGCGTTCCCGGCCTTTACGATCCCAGAGAAGCACATATGGCTAACTTGTTCGGCTTTCCTCAATTTACCAGTTCTTACATCTCTATTCTGGAACTTACCGAAGATGAATGTGAAAACTCTGAATCTTTCGGTCACTGGTGTCGATACTTAATGTGATTCTTAAAAAGAAAGGAAAAAGATAGAGAAAGGAAGCGTTCACAGCGGATGCACTTCTTTTCTCTATCCATTTTAATTTTAATCCAGATAAATTGGCGGTTCGTAATCCTCTCCAAGAAGTACTTTCTTACGTTCCTGATATCCGAGGAATGCCCATTCTGTCATATCTGTCCATTTATGGTTTGCACGGTCATAAACCTGCACATACCCAATTCTTTTCGGATGCATACGTACGCTGTTGGATTCATATTCTCTTCCTGTGTATGGATTAATGTCTCCAACTTCTTCCTGTACTATTTCTTCCTGACAGGCTCTTCGTATGTTGCCTCTTCCTGCACCGGCTCTACCGGCTGTGTCTCATAGGATGTAACTTCTGCTTCTTCATATGGTTCTGCTTCTTCCTCTGCCGGCTGATCATAATCTTCCGTATAGGAAACTTCTGGTTCCACAGAATTTTCTTCTTCCTGATCTGATTCCGGCACTTCCTGAAGCTCTTCCTTATATTCCTCTTCTTCTGCCTGAAGTTCTTCTCTGACATCTTCTGTTTGCTCTGCTTCTACTGCATTCTTTTCAAGTTCAGCAAGTTCTTCATGCATATCATAAATCTCACCGATTGTCATGTCACGTTCTTCACCTGTAAGCTGCTGTTCTTCCTTCTCTGTCTCCACCGTTTCCTCTGAAAAGCTCTCTTCCGGCTGTTCCTGTTCATTCCATTTTACTTCCTGCTTCCTGATACGTCCGGCTGCGCTCTCTGTAATCTCTCCTGACATGATACTCAGCTGAAACGGACAGCCGAGAATAGATGCGATCAATCTCATATCCTGTTCCTGAAAATTATCCCTTCCAAGACGCTGTGTTAAATTCTGACGTGACATCTTCTTTCCTGTCTCTTTCTCAATCGTCTCCGCCAGTTCTTTGATCGTCATTCCCTTTCTTCCCAGGACGATTTTCACCTGTTCTCCAAATGTTAAATCTTCCATTTACTTCTCCTCCTTATGTATTATTTATACTTCTCTCTTATCTGTCGATCAGAACAGTTTTTCACTTAATTTGCAGAAACATATTCTTCCAAAGTAAGTCCGTTCTCTGTCATCTCTTTTGCAGCATCTACTCCCACATAACGATAATGCCACGGCTCATATATAATTCCTGTAATATTAGATTTATCCTGCGGAAACCGAAGAACAAAACCATACTCTGAACAATGTTCCATCAACCACTTTTGCTCTTCTGTATCTCCCTGTTTCTCATCAAGCTCCCCGTACTTTGTCGACATAATGTCAACTGCAAGACCAGTTGCATGCTCGCTTGTTCCTGGAATTGCAACTGATTTTTTTGTCTCATCATACGCATTTAACGGTGTATATCCCTGATTGATCCAGTCCTGCATCGTCGTATTAAAGACATCTCTCTGCTTCTCATAAGAACGATATCCTGATGTCACATACATGCTGAGTCCTGCCTTCTTCGCATCATCCAGCATCTTATTCAGACTGTCTGCCATCCTGGAATCTATCTGTTTTCCACCACTTATCTCCGTTAGATTCGCCGGCACATAAGAAGTATCCAATGGATGCTTCTCATTCACAAGTGCAAGACACCACCGGTCATCATCACTTGCCAGCAACTCCGCAGTATTTTCTGTTACTTCTTCTCTGTCTAACTCTGCCTGCAGTTCTTCGTTCTTCTTTGTCTGCTCCTGTAATTTTGCATTGCTGATTTCCAGCTTCTTTTCAGCTTTTTTCAATGTAATTGAGGAGATTCCTGAAGTAATTGCCACTCCTGCAATTACTCCTGCCAAAGCACCTGTAAGCATCAGTTTCTTTGCTCTGTCTCTAAATAATGCTTTATTCATCTTATTTAATTTCAACTCCATCTGTATTTTTCATCTTATCCTCTGTAATAT
>SKER01001428.1_pt1 | contig 19463 bp, 18 predicted proteins | sample 4826961 | NCBI WGS metagenome assembly SKER01 (sample SAMN11008804, study PRJNA524170) | human gut metagenome | biome: Human fecal sample; material: Feces; isolation source: fecal sample from pouch patient p47 | host: Homo sapiens | place: Israel: Tel-Aviv | collected 2016-11-16 | reverse complement strand
CTATTCAGCTGTGGGAGAACAAACTTAATAATAGGCCACGAAAATGTCTTAACTGGAAAACACCTTATGAAGTATTCTATGGGGAAAGTATGCACTTAATTTGACAATTCAAGTTTGAAAAAAACCAACTTTCGTCGGTTATTTCTCCTTAGGTAAACTTGTCCTCAGACAAGCATATTGTAAAGTGTTTCGTTACCGTGAAGATTAATGTAACTTGGGTCAAAATCCGAAAGACGTTCAAGCAAGCCGTCATAATCATTTTTATCACTAAGAGCCACACCAATAAGAACTGGACCTTTCCCTTTATTGGCACGTTTGATGTACTCAAAACGAGTAATGTCGTCATTTGGTCCCAAGATATCATTTACAAATTCACGGAGGGCACCTGGACGTTGTGGGAAATTAACCACAAAATAGTGCTTGATACCATCATAAATAAGGGCACGTTCTTCCATCTCTGGCATACGGTTAATGTCATTGTTACCACCTGAAATGATACAAGCAATGGTTTTTCCCTTAATCTCATCTTTAATCACTTCAAGGGCCGCTACAGAGGCTGCACCTGCAGGTTCTGCAATGGTACCAACTTTAGAGTACATATCAATTAAGGTTTCTGAAATCAGCCCTTCATCAACACCCAAGAGGCGATCCACATGTTTACGAGCCACTTCGTAAGTTTTGGTCCCTACCTTTTGGACAGCAATCCCATCCGCAAATTTATCAATTTCTTCGAGTTTTACAGGATAACCACGGTCAAAAGCTGCTCGCATGCTACGAGCGCCACTAGCTTCAACACCGATGACTTCCATAGATGGTGCCACATCTTTGATATAAGTGGAAACACCAGAGATAAGACCACCACCACCTACTGGAACCAAGATGCTATCAAAAGAAACCCCTTCCGCTTGAGCCTGCTCATAAATCTCATAGGCAACAGTTCCTTGACCGGCTTGGACATTATAATCGTCAAATGGATCGATGAAAGTCATTCCTTCAGATTTGGTAAAATCTTGTGCTGCTTGGGCAGAAGCATCAAAGGTATCTCCCACCAATTTGATAGTCACAAACTTACCACCAAAGAAACGTACTTGACCAATTTTTTGAAGAGGCGTGGTTACTGGCATAAAGATGGTTGCAGGAATCTTCATCTCATTACAAGTATAAGCAACCCCTTGAGCATGGTTTCCGGCTGAAGCACAAACCACACCACGTGACTTATCCTCATCGCTTAACTGATGAATGGCATAGTAGGCTCCACGCAATTTGAAAGAGCGTACCTTTTGCATGTTTTCTTTTTTGATATAGATGGTTGCCCCGTATTTTTCAGACAAATAGCGATCAAAATCTAGTGGTGTACGTTCCACTACGTTTTTTAAGACTTCGTTAGCCTTTACGATATTATTTGCAGTAATCATTGGCTCTCCTTTGACACAATATTCAAACTATTTCTATTGTATCACAATTTTCAGAAAAATAGCAGTCTACCCAAAGAAAACTCCTTGTTCACACAAAAAGTTTTACCTATTATTTGTTATCTTTTTTGATACCAAGAAATTACGAAGAGCTGCCAGTGCAGCTGCACCTGCTAAAACAATGGCTGTAAGGATAGCCACAGCATGTTCCCCCCACTTATGAGATTTTGCTGTTTTTGACAATTGTCTCTTTGAGACCTTCTGTCGTTCCTTTGTCACCTTTTTGTGTTGTGGTTTTATTGGCAATATTAGGATTTTGACTACCACTGTAGGTGTTATCTGATGAGGCTGTATTAGCAACTTCTTGAAGGGGCCCATGAGTGTAATGAACATTTGTCGTGATGCTATCAATCATCTCAACAATATTTCTAATTGTCCTTGCATCATATAAACCACCCTCAGTATCCTTGAAAAAGGAACTTATCCAGATAGGGTTTCTTGTTCTATGAGAACTCTCTATCGACTAGCAGACCGTGGTATTCTAAAGAAAGAGGATCTCCCTTGGAAAGGCAAAAGAAAACCAAATGGTCATAGCGAAAAACGAGGAAAACAAGCATTGCGCAGAGATTTACGTGAGAGAGCAGACAGTTATCCTAATTTTAAGACAGAATTCGGTCATCTAGAAGGGAATACAATTGTGGGAGAAAAACATAAAAGTGCAGTCATTACCTTAGTAGAACGCCTCTCAAAAGCCATCATCACACTAAAAAACAATGGACGGAAAGCAAGTGATATTGAGGCCTCCATCAATCAATGGTTGTCTCAAGTTCCCAGTCATCTCTTTAAGTCGATAACGTTTGATTATGGGAAAGAATTTTCTAATTAGAAATCTATTTCGAATGCAGATGACATTGATATTTTTTTGCGGATCCAGGATGTCCTGGTCAACGAGGTCTCAATGAACATTCTAATGGCTTATTAAGACGAAACGGATTACCAAAACAAATGGATTTTACGAATATTTCTCAAGATTATTTATCAGCTATAGCTGATAAAAGAAATAGAATTCCTAGGAAATCATTGAATTATCAAACACCATACCAAGTTTTTCTGAGTTACTTGAAAAGTCTAACTTAATTTGACAATTTAGGTGTTTTAAAATTTTTGATAGCCTTTTCATAATTATCTTTGCAATTTAAAGAAGACTCATGTTATAATGGATTTAACCGACTATATAGAAAGATGCAAGGAGATGTGCATGGAAGAATTTAAAAAACTCGCTGGTGTAAGCGCTGCTAGTTTTGTTGAAGATGGTATGGTTGTTGGCCTAGGTACTGGATCAACAGCTTATTTCTTTGTAGAGGAGATTGGTCGTCGAATAAAGGAGGAAGGTCTCAGTGTAGTAGGTGTAACGACATCTAGTCAAACAACGAAGCAAGCTGAAGGTCTAGGTATTCCTTTAAAATCAGTGGATGATATTGATCGTATTGATGTTACCGTTGATGGCGCCGACGAAGTAGATCCTCAACTCAACGGCATTAAAGGTGGCGGTGGTGCCCTCTTGATGGAAAAAATCGTTGCTACACCTACTAAAGAGTACATCTGGGTAGTTGATGAGTCTAAGATGGTTGATCAACTTGGTGCTTTTAAATTACCAGTCGAGGTTGTTCAATATGGTGCTGATCGCTTGTATCGTGTCTTTGAGTCTAAGGGCTATAAGCCATCATTCCGAGTAACTGAACAAGGTGATCGCTTTATTACAGATATGAAGAACTTCATTATTGATTTGAATCTCGGCAAAATTAATAATCCAGTTGCTTTAGGCGACGAACTAAAAGCTATGACTGGTGTTGTTGATCATGGTTTATTCAATGGGATGGTTAACAAGGTTATCGTCGCTGGAAAAGACGGTGTTAAGATTGTTGAGGTTAAGGATTAGTCCTATTTTATTTTTCTTCTAAATTGTAATTGAAGAAAGTAACCTTTTTTTACGTTATCACTAAATTATTATATAGAATGGAAAGAGGTAATTTCGAAAGATTTTAGCTCTTTATGGTGTTGTTATGTCTAAATTTAATCGAATGCATTTAATCGTTCTTGACTCAGTAGGTATTGGTGCAGCTCCAGATGCCAATAACTTTGTCAATGGTGGTGTTCCTGATGGAGCTTCAGATACCCTTGGACACATTTCTAAAACTGTTGGTTTGAATGTGCCAAACATGGCAAAACTTGGTCTCGGAAATATTCCTCGCGAACAACCATTGAAGACTGTTCCAGTTGAGAGCAATCCAACTGGTTACGCAACTAAGTTAGAAGAAGTCTCTCTTGGAAAAGATACTATGACAGGTCACTGGGAAATCATGGGTCTTAATATTACAGAACCTTTTGATACTTTCTGGAATGGCTTTCCAGAGGAAATTCTTACTCAAATCGAAGAATTCTCAGGACGTAAGATTATTCGTGAAGCTAACAAACCTTATTCTGGTACAGCTGTTATCGATGACTTCGGACCACGCCAAATGGAAACAGGTGAGTTGATTATCTATACATCAGCTGACCCAGTTCTTCAAATCGCAGCTCACGAAGATATTATTCCTGTTGAAGAATTGTATCGTATTTGTGAATTTGCTCGTTCTATCACTTTGGAACGTCCAGCTCTTCTTGGCCGTATCATTGCTCGTCCTTACGTTGGTGAGCCTGGAAACTTCACTCGTACGGCGAACCGTCGTGACTTGGCAGTTTCACCATTTGCTCCAACTGTTTTGGACAAATTGAATGAGGCTGGTATCGATACTTACTCAGTAGGTAAGATTAGTGATATCTTCAATGGTGCTGGTATCAACCACGATATGGGCCACAACAAATCAAATAGCCACGGTGTAGACAACTTGATTAAGGCTATGACATCTGAAAAGTTTAAACATGGTTTCTCTTTCACAAACTTAGTAGACTTTGATGCCCTTTACGGACACCGTCGTGACCCACATGGGTACCGCGATTGCTTGCATGACTTTGATGAGCGCTTGCCTGAAATTATCGCTGCAATGAAAGAAGACGATCTCTTGATGATCACTGCAGACCATGGTAACGATCCAACTTATGCTGGTACAGACCATACTCGTGAATACATCCCATTCTTGGCTTATAGTCCATCATTAAAAGGTAATGGCTTGATTCCAGTTGGTCACTTTGCCGACATTTCAGCTACAATTGCTGATAACTTTGGTGTAGACAAAGCTATGATTGGTGAAAGTTTCTTGGATAAACTTGTCTAAAATGAAACGTTATGTATTTCTGGTTCGGGGGATAAATGTCGGCGGTCGTAATAAGGTAGTCATGGAAAAATTCTGCCATGACCTCGAGAAACTTGGTTTTAAGAATGTTTCTTCCTATATTAATAGTGGAAATCTTTTCTTTGATTCACCCATGATGAAAGAGGAAATACTTATAGTAATAGAAGAATTTCTGAATAACTCTTACCCTTTTATTAATGTCTTTTCCCTTTTCACACTAGAGGAATACCAAAATGAGTGTAATTCTCTTCCGAAATGGTGGGAAAATGATTTGTACAGAAAAGATGTTCTCTTTTACACAGTACAATTAGACAAGGATGAATTAAAAAGGGAAATAAATTCTTTTGATTTGACAGATGAATCTCTTCATTTTGGGGAATTAGGAGTTTACTGGGGAAAACATGATAAGGCAAGTTACAACCAAACGGCCTATCATAAAAAACTATTAAAGTCATCATTTTATCCCTATATTACGATTCGAAATGCAAGAACTTTTTCAAACATTGGTTATTATTTAAAAATAAAATAAGGGATTAAAGGAGGTTTATAATGTCACTACTTGAAAAGATTAGAGTTACTCAAGCTTACTTGGAAAGCAAAGGAATTGAAAAACCTGAATTTGGTTTGATTTTGGGTTCTGGACTTGGCGAATTAGCTGAAGAGGTTCAAGATGCTATTGTTATTGATTACGCAGATATTCCAAACTGGGGACAATCAACAGTAGTCGGTCATGCAGGTAAACTTGTATATGGTACTTTGTCTGGACGTAAGGTATTGGCTCTTCAAGGACGTTTCCATTTTTACGAAGGAAATCCACTTGAAGTGGTAACTTTCCCTGTACGTGTTATGAAGGCTCTTGGATGTGAAGGTGTTATCGTAACCAATGCTGCTGGAGGTATTGGCTTCGGTCCAGGTACTTTGATGGCTATTACTGACCATATCAACATGACTGGCCAAAACCCATTGATCGGTGAAAACTTAGATGACTTTGGTTCACGTTTCCCAGATATGTCTAAAGCTTACACTCCCGAATATCGTGCAGTAGCTCACCAAGTAGCTGATAAACTTGGTATCAAGCTTGATGAAGGTGTCTATATCGGTGTTACTGGTCCAACTTATGAAACACCAGCAGAAATTCGTGCCTATAAGATATTGGGAGCAGATGCAGTCGGTATGTCTACTGTTCCAGAAGTCATCGTGGCAGCCCACTCAGGCTTGAAAGTTCTAGGAATTTCATGTATCACTAACTTTGCAGCTGGTTTCCAAGAAGAACTCAACCACGAAGAAGTTGTGGAAGTGACAGAACGTGTCAAAGGTGACTTCAAAGGCTTGCTAAAAGCTATTTTGGCTGAACTTTAAAAAATGATTGCTCAGGGAAGGAAACAGTTAATGTTGTTACCAAAATCCCTTAAGCTGAGTTTGGCTGTTTTTGGAACGGGGATTGCTTCAGGCCTTGTGGGAATTCTTTGTCACTATCTTCTAGAATTTATACAAGTTCTTGCGTTTGGTAAAGATAAAAGCGACCTCTTGTTACAGTTTCAATCAGTGAGTGCTTTCAGAAGGCTCTCAGTATTACTTGTTGTTGGGGTCTTAGCTAGTTTATTTTGGTATTATCTTCAACGACGTATCTCCTTACTTTCTATTAGCGAAGCTAAGAAACTCGTTGGTAAAAGGAGCCCAAATTTTCTAGGTCAGTCTCTACATGCATTAGTGCAGGTGGCAATCGTTGCTGCTGGGACCTCAATAGGCAAAGAAGGAGCACCCCGAGAATTGGGTGCCCTCTTTGGTGGCAGTCTTTCTAAAGGATTGCATTTAGATATTTGTGATAGACAATTATTAATTGCTTGTGGTGCTGGTGCAGGTCTGGCCTCTGTTTACCAAGTGCCCTTTGCTAGTGGTTTGTTTGTTTTGGAAACATTAGGAGTATGTTGGAAACTAAAGAATATTATCATTATTTTTGCGACTACTTATGTATCTGCTTATTGTGCCAGACCAATTGTTGGTGGACATGCTTTATATATAGTCGATAAAGTGACTCTTGATTCTTCCAGTTTCATACAGGCAATCTTCTTAGCATTATTTGTAACGCCACTTGCCATAATGTTTAGATATTTGACAAAGAAGGCTAGTAGACATCGTATTACAGGCAGAGAAATCCTCTGGACTTTGCCCTTTGCCTTTATGATTCTAGGTGGGCTGTCAGCTTTCCTTCCTATTTTAATGGGAAATGGACAGGTTTTAGCTCAATGGGTTTTTTCTGGGAACTCATCAGCATATCTTCCTGTCATTCTCATCATTAAATGCCTATTGGTCTGTCTACTTTTAAGAAGTGGTGCTTATGGTGGAACTCTGACGCCATCGTTTGCGTTAGGTGTAGGTACGGGTTATCTGATGACGGTGCTTCTTGGGATTTTGGGATTTTCTCATAGTCCTAATTTAGGAATGCTTATAGGGGCAACCGTATTTTTAGGAACGACGCTTGATGCCCCCTTAACAGGAATAGCCTTGGTTGTTGGTTTTACAGGTACTGAAGGAGTTATCGTATTACCCCTCATACTAGCGAGTTTTCTATCAAGGATAATTAATAATAAGTGGAAGGAAAGAGTATGAATATTCATTTTATTTTACACGAAACATTTGAGGTTCCAGGAGCTTATTTAAAATGGGCTCAAAAACGTGGACACCATATTTCGTCAACAAAAGTTTATGAGGGAGAGAAACTTCCAGAAACTGTCGATGGTATTGATTTCCTTATAGTAATGGGGGGTCCTCAGTCACCTGATGAAGATCGTCAAGCCTTTCCATACTATGATCCAAAGGCTGAAATTACATTGATTCAAAAAGCTATTGACGCTGACATCTATATTGTTGGTGTTTGTTTAGGGGCTCAACTTTTGTCTGTAGCTTATGGTGGAAAATATGAACATAGTCCAGAACGTGAGATTGGCGTTTTCCCTTTGTCATTAACTGAGGAAGGTTTGGCAGACGAGCATATCAAAGGTTTCGGAGAGACTCTGAATACTGGGCACTGGCATGGAGATATGCCTGGTTTGACCGATAAGGCAGTTGTCCTTGCGACCAGTCAGGGCTGTCCACGCCAAATAATTCGCTTTAGCCCTAAACATTATGCCTTCCAAGCACATTTAGAGTTTGACTTTGAAGCGATTGATTTACTCATAGCCGCGGATGGTGAAGAACATTTGCTTGAGCAACATAAGGAGTTACCTTTTGTTCAAACACCAGAACAATTACGTGCCCATGATTATTCTCAAATGAATAAAAAGTTATTTGCTTTTCTAGATTCATTAACCCAAGCATAGAGAAATTTTTAAATAGCTAATACTTTATCTATATAATAGTAGAAAATAATTCAAAAAATGAAACTTAACAAAGGTAGAGAGTGTCTTGTTATTATAACTCTATCGGAAAGTTAGGAAGATAGAAAATTGTCTTAGATGCAAGCCAGCTCCGTCAGATTCCTAGTTTTCAGTCGCTTTCTGGTTACTCTTTTACCTTCATAAATATTAGAAAGGATGGGTTAACTGTATTCACTAGACTGAATACGGGAGGAGAACAGTGAAAAAGATAAACTGCTTAGCATTTGCTATGCGTCTTCAGTTTCCTATTTTTACTTGGTCTCTGTCGCCCTTTATAACTTAATTATGTCTATTCATATTTCTGCCAAACAAGGAGAGATTGCTGATAAGATCCTTCTTCCTGGGGATCCTTTGCGTGCAAAATTTATTGCTGAAAACTTCCTTGAAGATGCTGTTTGTTTCAACGAAGTCCGTAACATGTTTGGTTACACAGGAAAATACAAGGGTGAACGTGTATCAGTAATGGGAACTGGGATGGGGATGCCATCTATCTCTATCTATGCACGTGAGCTCATTGTTGACTACGGTGTCAAAAAACTAATTCGTGTAGGAACTGCTGGTTCTTTGAATGAGGATGTTCACGTTCGTGAGTTAGTTCTAGCACAAGCAGCAGCAACTAACTCTAACATTATTCGTAATGACTGGCCTCAATATGACTTTCCTCAAATTGCAAGTTTCAATCTCTTGGATAAAGCATATCACATCGCTAAAAATCTTGGTATGACAACACATGTTGGTAATGTTTTATCTTCTGATGTTTTCTACTCAAATTATTTCGAAAAAAATATTGAGCTTGGGAAATGGGGCGTGAAGGCTGTCGAAATGGAAGCAGCAGCACTTTACTACCTTGCTGCTCAGCACCAAGTAGATACTCTTGCCATTATGACTATTTCTGATAGTTTGGTAAATCCAGATGAGGATACAACTGCTGAAGAACGTCAAAATACCTTTACTGATATGATGAAAGTAGGGCTTGAAACTCTTATTGCAGACTAGATTATGAAAAGGATGTCTTTGGGCATCCTTTTTTTGATTAGCCGAAAGGTTATATTATTTCAATAGCTAGAAAGGTTAAAAGTTTTCAAACTACAAGAATGCTCTAAAAGTATTTGAAGGATTTTATCTTTAATAATTAGATAAATAACTGACAATTTGATAGAGTAGTTTAAAAATGTGAAGAAATACTTACAATTCAAGATATAGTGATAAAGAATAGATACTTGATAGGCTTATGAAAAACGGTTTCTTCTTTTTTAAAAATAATGACAATTGAAATGAAGTTATAGTAATGTTATAATGATGATGGAAAATGTCTAATTTTAATATTCAGGAGAAATTTATATGAGTTCGCGTACGAAACGTAAGCAAAAACGGACGAACAATAGATCGTGGGTAATGGTCAACTTTGGATTGACCATTCTGTATGCTATTTTGGCAGCGGTCTTATTATTCACTATGTTCAATTATAACTTCCTATCTTTTAGGTTTTTGAACATAATTATTACCTTTGGTTTGTTACTGGTTCTTGCGGTTAGTATCTTCTTTCAGAAAACCAAAAAATCACCACTAGTGACAACGGTTGTATTAGTAATCTTTTCACTATCTTCTTTGGTTGGTATTTTTGGATTTAAACAACTGATTGATATCACTAATCGTATGAATCAGACTGCAGCTTTTTCAGAGGTAGAAATGAGCATTGTGGTTCCGAAGGATAGTGATATCAAAGATGTGAGTCAGATTACTAGCGTTCAGGCACCGATTAAGATTGATAAGAAAAATATCGATACTTTGATGTCAGCTTTAAAGGATGACAAAAATGTTGATGTCAAAGTCGATGATGTTGCTTCCTATCAAGAAGCTTATGACAATCTTAAGTCTGGAAATTCTCAAGCAATGGTCTTGAGTGGTTCTTATGCTAGCCTATTAGAATCAGTTGATAGTGACTACGCTTCAAATCTAAAAACTATTTATACCTACAAAATTAAAAGGAAGAATAACGGTTCTGCGAAACAGGTGGACTCAAAAGTTTTCAATATTTATATTAGTGGTATTGATACCTATGGTTCTATTTCGACAATATCACGTTCAGACGTTAATATCATTATGACTGTTAATATGAATACGCATAAGATTCTTTTGACAACAACACCTCGTGACGCATATGTTAAGATTCCTGGTGGTGGAGCGAACCAGTATGATAAGCTAACTCATGCAGGTATTTATGGTGTTGAAACATCAGAGCAAACTTTGGAAAATCTTTATGGTATTAATATTGATTATTATGCACGTATCAACTTCACGTCATTCCTTAAATTGATTGACCAACTTGGTGGAGTGACCGTTCATAATGATCAAGCCTTCAAAAGTCTTCATGGGAAGTTTGATTTCCCAGTTGGAGATATTCAAATGAACTCAGAACAAGCACTTGGTTTTGTTCGTGAGCGTTATAGCTTGGATGGTGGTGATAATGATCGTGGTAAAAATCAAGAAAAAGTTATTTCAGCGATTGTTAACAAATTAGCTTCACTTCATTCAGTATCAAACTTTACGTCAATTGTTAACAATCTTCAAGATTCTGTTCAAACTAACATGTCTTTGGATACCATTAACGCCTTGGCTAATACACAACTGGATTCAGGAACTAAATTTACAGTTACATCTCAAGCGGTGACAGGTACAGGCTCAACGGGACAATTGACTTCATATGCTATGCCAAATTCTAGTCTCTACATGATGAAGCTAGATGATTCTAGTGTGGAAAGTGCTGCTCAAGCTATCAAAAATATGATGGAGGAAAAATAAGTGATTGATGTTCACTCACATATTGTTTTTGATGTCGATGATGGTCCTAAAACTTTAGAGGAAAGTTTGGAACTCATTGGAGAAAGTTACGCTCAGGGTGTGCGTACGATTGTTTCTACCTCCCACCGTCGTAAGGGGATGTTTGAAACCCCAGAGGATAAAATCTTTGCAAATTTTTCAAAAGTTAAAGAAAAAGCAGAAGCACTTTATCCAGACTTAACTATTTATTATGGTGGTGAACTTTATTACACCTCAGACATTGTGGAGAAACTTGAAAAGAATCTTATTCCGCGTATGCACAACACGCAATTTGCTTTGATTGAGTTTAGTGCCAGAACATCTTGGAAGGAAATTCATGACGGGCTGAGTAATGTTATACGAGCAGGGGTAACACCGATTGTTGCTCACATTGAACGCTATGACGCCCTCGAAGAAAACGCTGATCGAGTTCGTGAAATTATCAATATGGGTTGCTACACACAAGTTAATAGCTCTCATGTCTTAAAACCAAAGCTATTTGGCGATAAAGAAAAAGTGAGAAAGAAACGTGTACGCTTTTTCTTGGAAAATAATTTAGTTCATATTGTTGCTAGTGATATGCATAATCTTGGTCCAAGACCACCATTTATGAAGGATGCATATGCTATTATTAAAAAAACATATGGGACTAGACGCGCACGTAATCTTTTTATCGATAACCCCCAAACACTACTTGAAAATCAATACATATAGGAGAAACTATGACTCAGGAAAACACGAAACGTGTTGAAATCGATGTGCTTGCACTATTGCATAAACTTTGGAGTAAAAAGGTGTTCATCCTTTTCACGGCCTTTTATGTAGCTGTCTTTGCTTTCTTGGGAACTTACTTCCTAATTCAGCCTACATATACGTCATCTACACGCATATATGTGGCTAATCAAACCAATGACAGTAAAAATATTTCAGCTCAAGATTTGCAGGCTGGTACATTTTTGACAAAAGACTATAAAGAAATTATTACATCTAATGATGTCTTATCTGAAGTTATCAAGGATGAAAAATTGAAGATGACTGAAGCTGAGCTTGCTAAAAAGATTTCGGTTAATATCCCTACTGATACACGTCTTATTTCGATTTCTGTAAGTGCTAAAACAGGTCAAGACGCTCAACTCCTTGCTAATAAGGTACGTGAAGTTGCTTCAGAAAAAATCAAGAACGTGACAAAAGTTGAAGATGTTACAACACTTGAAGACGCTAAATTACCGGAATCACCATCTTCACCAAACATTAAACGTAATGTACTTATTGGAGCAGTGTTTGGGGTATTCCTTGCAGTGGTTGGTGTATTAGGTCGTGAAATCTTAGATGATCGCATTCGCCGTCCAGAGGATATTGAAGAGACTCTTGGAATGACACTTCTTGGAATTGTCCCTGATACAGATAAAATTTAAGGAGAAGAAATGCCTCTATTAAAGTTAGTAAAATCTAAAGTACAGTTTGCCAAACAAACAGAAGAATATTACAATGCCATTCGCACAAATATTCAATTTTCTGGTGCTCAGATGAAAGTGATTTCTATTAGCTCTGTTGAAGCTGGTGAAGGAAAATCAACGACATCTGTTAACTTAGCGATTTCATTTGCTAGTGTTGGGCTTCGAACACTTTTCATTGATGCAGATACTCGTAACTCTGTTTTGTCAGGGACCTTTAAATCAAATGCGCCGTATAAAGGTCTTTCAAATTTTCTTTCAGGAAATGCTGATTTAAATGAAACAATTTGTCAAACTAATATTTCCGGTTTGGATGTCATTGCATCTGGCCCTGTTCCACCTAATCCAACAAGTCTTTTGCAAAATGATAATTTTAGACATTTGATGGATGTTGCTCGCAGTCGTTATGATTACGTCATCATCGATACGCCACCAATTGGTTTGGTAATTGATGCCGCTATTATTGCCCATCAGGCTGACGCAAGTATCTTAGTTACAGCAGCTGGAAAAATTAAACGTCGCTTTGTAGCCAAAGCTGTTGAACAATTGGAACAAAGTAGTTCTCAATTTTTAGGTGTCGTTCTTAATAAAGTTGATATGACAGTTGATAAATATGGGTCATACGGTTCGTACGGTTCGTATGGATCATATGGTGAGTACGGAAAAAAAGGAAAACAAAAAGAAAGTCATTCAAGAGCACATCGTCGTAGAAAAGGATAGCGTTAATGGTGATAATGCGGCTCCTTATGCATTAATATTTAAAGAGGAGTTAAGAGTGAAAGAAAAACAAGAAATTCGTCGCATTGAAATTGGAGTTGTACAGTTAGTTGTGGTTGTGTTTGCAGCCTGGTTAGCTAGTAAATTACCTTACACTGAGATAACCAAAGGAAGTATGGTCATTCTAGGCGTGGTCCATGTTGTCACATACTATATCAGTAGTTATTATGAAAATCTTAAATATAGGGGCTATTTAGATGAGCTTATTGCAACTGTTAAGTATGGTTTTATATTTGCTCTAGTTATAACCTTCCTATCATTTTTTTCGGATGGTGATTTTTCGATTTCACGACGAGGTCTTCTATACGTCACTCTAATCACATGTACTTTGTTATATCTGACAAATACTCTTCTAAGGTACTTCCGCTCATCCATTTATACGCGCCGTAAAGGAAATAAAAATATCCTCTTAATTTCTGATCAAGCACGTCTGGAAGATGTTTTGATTCGTATGAAAGACAATATGGATGGTAGGATTACTGCGGTCTGTGTTTTGGATAATCCTTATTTTACAAGTCCTTTTATTAAGAGTGTGAAACCTGAAAATCTTGTTGAATATGCTACACACTCGGTTGTTGACCAAGTGCTAATTAATCTACCTAGTGAACAGTACAAAATTTGGGACTATGCCTCACCTTTTGAGCTTATGGGAATTCCAGTATCCATTAATTTAAATTCCCTTGAATTTATGAGTCAAGGTAAAAAACGTATCCAACAGTTGGGTCCTTTTAATGTTGTTACATTTTCAACGCAGTTTTATAGTTACGGTGATATCGTAGCTAAACGTTTTCTTGATATCTGTGGGGCCTTATTTGGTTTGCTCCTATGTGGTTTAGTCGGAATCTTTCTTTACCCTCTTATCCGTAGGGATGGTGGACCAGCAATTTTTGTTCAAGATCGCGTAGGTGAAAATGGACGTATCTTCAAGTTTTATAAATTCCGTTCGATGCGTGTAGATGCCGAAGAAATTAAGAAGAATTTGATGTCTCAAAATAAGATGTCTGGTGGTATGTTTAAGATGGATAATGATCCACGGATTACCAAGATTGGACATTTTATTCGTAAAACGAGTCTTGATGAACTTCCACAATTTTGGAATGTTCTAAAAGGTGATATGAGTTTAGTTGGAACACGCCCTCCAACATTGGACGAATACGAATCGTATACGCCAGAACAAAAACGTCGGTTAAGCTTTAGACCAGGAATCACTGGTCTTTGGCAAGTAAGTGGTCGTAGTGAAATTACTGATTTTGATGAAGTTGTCAAACTAGATGTTGCTTATATGGACGATTGGACAATCTGGCGTGATATAAGAATCTTATTAAAGACAATTAAAGTAGTAGTAAAGAAGGATGGAGCAAAGTGATAGCTTTCTCCATTTCTTTTGATGGTGATTAAATGACAAAAACAGTTTATATCGTTGGTTCTAAGGGAATTCCAGCAAAATATGGGGGATTTGAAACCTTTGTTGAGAAGTTAACAGAGTTCCAACAAGATAAAGATATTCAGTATTATGTAGCTTGTATGCGTGAAAACTCTGCTAAATCAGGTATTACAGCAGACACTTTCGAACATAACGGTGCTAAATGCTACAATATCGACGTCCCAAATATCGGGCCTGCACGTGCCATCGCTTATGACATCGCAGCTCTCAATAAGGCCATTGAAATTGCCAAGGAAAATAAAGACCAAGCACCAATCTTTTATGTTTTGGCCTGCCGAATTGGTCCATTTATCTCAAGTATTAAAAAGAAAATCAGGGATATCGGTGGTACCCTTATGGTTAACCCGGACGGTCATGAATGGCTTCGTGCTAAATGGAGTCTTCCTGTCCGTAAATATTGGAAGATTTCAGAACAACTTATGGTTAAGCATGCAGACCTTCTGATTTGTGATAGTAAAAACATTGAATCATATATTCAGAAGGATTATGCCAAGTATCGTCCTCAAACAACCTACATTGCCTATGGAACAGATACTACTAAATCTCGATTGACTAAAGTTGATGATAAGGTACGCACATGGTATTTTGAAAAGGGTGTCATTGAAAACAATTATTACCTTGTTGTAGGACGTTTTGTGCCTGAAAATAACTATGAGGCTATGATTCGTGGCTTTATGGCGTCTAACTCTGACAAGGACTTTGTTCTCATTACAAATGTTGAAGAAAATAAATTCTACGACAAGTTGCGACAGGAAACAGGTTTTGACAAGGACCCTCGTGTTAAGTTTGTCGGGACTGTCTATGATCAAGAATTGCTCAAATACATTCGTGAGAATGCCTTCGCTTACTTCCATGGTCATGAAGTAGGTGGTACCAATCCGTCCCTTCTTGAGGCTCTTGAGTCTACTAAGCTCAATCTTTTGTTGGATGTTGGCTTTAACCGTGAAGTCGGTGAAGATGGTGCTCTCTATTGGAAGAAAGATCAATTAGCAAGTGTCATTGATCAAGCTGAGCAATTGGATGAACAAGCTATAGAAGATCTCAATCAAAAATCAAGTAAACGTATCTCTGAAGCCTTTACTTGGGAAAAAATTGTTACAGATTACGAAAAAGTATTTAAAGGATAGAAATGCAGAAAATTTTATATCTCCACGCTGGTGCTGAAATGTATGGTGCTGATAAGGTTTTGTTGGAGCTTATTAAAGGTTTGAATAAAGACGAATTTGAAGCACACGTTATCTTACCCAATGATGGTGTCCTAGCCGGTGCATTGGAGAGTGTTGGTGCTAAAGTTAAAGTTATCGATTATCCAATCTTGCGTCGTAAATATTTTAATCCTAAGGGGATTCTTGAGTATTTTGGCTCATATAATCGTTATTCAAAGAAAATCGCCGAATATGCTAAGGAAAATGGAATTACTCTCCTTCACAACAATACGACTGCAGTACTTGAGGGGATTTATCTCAAACGTAAATTGAAACTTCCTTTAATTTGGCATGTGCATGAAATTATTGTGAAACCAAAAGCAATCTCAGATTTCATCAACTTTTTGATGGGACGTTATGCTGATACGATTGTGACGGTATCAAATGCTGTAGCCAACCACGTCAAGCAGTCTCGCTTTGTAAAAAATGACCAAGTTCAAGTCATCTATAATGGTGTTGACAATGCCGTATATCATGAAATGGATGCCAAGGCCGTCCGTGATCAGTTTGGCATCGCACAAGATTCGCTTGTCATTGGTATGGTTGGTCGAGTTAATGCCTGGAAAGGGCAAGGCGACTTTTTAGAAGCTGTGACTCCAATTTTGAAGGCTAATCCAAAAGCAGTTGCCTTTTTGGCTGGTAGTGCATTTGAGGGTGAAGAATGGCGTGTTGATGAGTTGGAAAAAGCTATATCAGCCTTACCAGTAGCTAGACAAATCAAGCGTATTGACTATTATAGTAAGACGACAGAGCTCTATAATATGTTTGATATCTTTGTCTTACCAAGTACCAATCCAGATCCTCTACCAACAGTAGTCCTCGAAGCCATGGCTTGTGGCAAACCTGTAGTTGGTTATCGTCATGGTGGTGTCTGTGAAATGGTTAAGGAGGGGGTAAACGGTCTCCTAGCCACTCCAAATCAGCCTGCAGAATTATCGAAGGCCATTCAAGAATTAGTTGAGAAGACTGAGAAGAGAGAGCAATTTGGCAAGGCATCGGTCAAACGTCAAAAAGAACTTTTCTCATTACAAAGTTATATTCGTAATTTCTCAGAGCTATATAAGAAATACTAAGATGAATATTGAAAAAATTAAGAATAAATTAAAACCAATTGTTTATCCAATTATTAACTTTATTCCTAGAAGAAGACTTAAGAATAAAAACTTTACTATCATTTGTGATAATTGTTGGGCTGGAAAAGTCTATCAGGAATTGGGCTTACCTTATCAAACGCCATTTGTAGGGATGTTTGTTTTCTCTCCTGATTACATCAAGATGCTCAAGAATTTAAAACACTATTTGAGTGGAAATATCCCCTTGAAATTTGTTAAGGAATCGAAATACATTAAAGACTTTGATAATGCTTATCCACTTGCCCTTTTAGACGATATCGAATTACATTTCTTACATTATGCAGATGAGAAAGAAGCAACTCAAAAATGGAACCGTCGTTTAGAAAGAATTCATTGGGATAATTTGTATTTCAAGTTCAATGATAATGATGCTTGTACTTATGAATTGATGAAAGAGTTCGAAGAGCTTTCATACAAGAGTAAGGTTATCTTCTCTTCTAAGAATTATAGTGATTTACCTTCCCTAGTTCATTTCAAATCAGCTGAAAAGCAAGGACATGTTGGCATCGACTTGAAAACGTATCATCGCTATTTTAATGTTGTTACCTGGTTGAATAAGGGCGGAGAGGATTTAAGTAAATGAAAAAGATAAGACTCATTATTCCATATTTTGGAAAACTTCCAAAGTTTTTCCCTTATTTTTTGTTGACCGCTAAACGTAATCAAAAGATTGATTTCTTAATTTATACTGATCAAAATGTTGACCAATTTGAAGTTTTAAACGCTGATAATATTGAATTTAAGACTCTTTCGTTTGATGATTTAAGAAAAAAAGTACAGTCTAAATTTGATTTTGAAATTTCTCTCAAAACTCCGTATAAATTATGTGACTATAGGGCTGCCTACGGGCTTATCTTTGAAGAAGAATTAAAGGGGTATGATTACTGGGGATTTTGTGATACAGATGTCTTACTTGGTGATATTTATCAATTTCTGGAAAAGCATAGCTTTTTTGAGAATGATTATGCTCGATATGGTCTTTTTGGTCACCTCCAAATATTTAAAAATTCACAAGAAGTTAATCATGTATTCATGTCTGGTAGAGGTTTAAACTATCGATTAGATTATCATAATGTCTTCACTAATGAGCAAACTTTTATTTTTGATGAAGCAGATGGTATCCAAAAGATTTTTGAAAAAAGTAATTTCAAACAACTGCAAGATAAATTCTTTCATGATATCGATATTAGTCATTTCTCATTTCGAGAATATGGTGAAGATGAACCTAAACGCTATTATTTTTGGTCAGAAAAGAATGGACTTGAGAGTATTGAAATTAAAGACAATAAGCTAGTCGTTAAACATCCATTATATGTACATTTCCAAAAAAGGACGATTGAATGTCCAGAGTTTGAGGTTGTCGATTCATTTTATGTTATACCTAACCGACTAGTCGTTGGAGATAAAATTTCTATACAAGAGATTGAAAAAGTAACAAATAATAGATTTTATTGGGAATATGTTAAGTCAACATTTTTAAAGAAGTTTAAGAGAGAAAAATGGACATTAGGTTTTATTCGACATAAGTTAAGGATGAAGAGTAAATGAATAATATAGATTTGAGCATTATTATTCCAGTATATAATGTTGAAAATTATTTAAGAAGGGGTCTAGATTCAATACTTTTGCAACCGTCATCAATCACATATGAAATTCTGCTAATTAATGATGGTTCAAGTGATAAAAGTGGTGCGATTTGTGATGAGTACCAAAGTAATTTTTCAAATGTTTTTGTTAGTCACATCGAAAATAACGGAGTGGCAGAAGCTAGGAATTTAGGTATTTCTTTATCAAAGGGAAATTATTTATATTTTATGGATCCGGATGATTTTTTGTCATATAATTTCTTTGATAAGATTTCTTCTAATTTAAAACAAAAATGGGATGTTCTTTGTTTTGGCTACAATGAAATTAAAGAAAATAAGAATACTGTATTGTCTTGTCGCCCTCATTTTTATACACATTGTGGTCTTCTTAGAAAGAATGAATTTAGAAATGAATTTATAGAATTATTCAAAACTGATATGATGTATAATGTTTGGTCAAGAATCTATAACAAGACATTTATTTTAAAGCATGATATTAGGTTTCCTAATAAACAAATAGGAGAAGATACTTTATTCAATTTTCAAGTTTATCGACATTTAAATACCATTCAATTTATTGATTCGACTCTTTATAATTATATTGCTGGTAGAAGCGGTTCAGCATTGACCAGTTTTCATCATAGAAGAATCGAAATACAATTAGATGAACTTCAAGCATTGCAAGAATTACTTGAAAAGTTCCAAATAGAAGATGCCACATTAATTCAGGAAATTAAGACAAAAATTATTGTAAGTGCAGCCTTTCAAATTTCTAATTTAAATGCGAGAAGGAAAGAAAAGATAGAATTACTGCAATCTATTATTACTAATAAAGCTTTTGATCATATTTTTTCAGGAAATAGGAATCAAATGATTGGGTCTTATAAGACCTTATTAAGACAGCGAGATATTTCTTCTTTTCTTAGAAGATTGAGTATTGATCTTCTTACCCAAAAAAAGTT
>SKER01001422.1_pt1 | contig 19497 bp, 16 predicted proteins | sample 4826961 | NCBI WGS metagenome assembly SKER01 (sample SAMN11008804, study PRJNA524170) | human gut metagenome | biome: Human fecal sample; material: Feces; isolation source: fecal sample from pouch patient p47 | host: Homo sapiens | place: Israel: Tel-Aviv | collected 2016-11-16 | reverse complement strand
GTTGTAACAGAGGATCCTCGTCTGGTACTTGTATGGAGAGGAAAAGAAATCGTAAATATTTCCCGTGCATTCCTGGATACTAACGGTGCACATCAGGAAACAACTGTAGAAGTAGAAATTCCGAACAAAGAAGGCAATCTCTTTGAAGAGCGCCCGGATGTAGCTGATGTAAAAGCTAAATGGATGGAAACTCTGGCAGACTTAAATGTATGCTCTCAGAAAGGACTTGTGGAAATGTTCGACGGTTCTATCGGAGCAGGCAGTGTATTTATGCCATACGGTGGTAAATATCAGCTCACAGAGACTCAGTCCATGGTAGCAAAGGTTCCGGTACAGAATGGTAAAACAGATACTGTAACCATGATGAGCTATGGCTTTGATCCGTATTTATCTTCCTGGAGCCCATATCACGGAGCTGCTTATGCAGTGACAGAGTCCGTTGCAAGAATCGTGGCTACAGGTGGTGACTATAAGAAAATCCGTTTCACATTCCAGGAATACTTCCGTCGTATGACAGAAGATCCTAAGAGATGGAGCCAGCCTTTCGCAGCACTTCTCGGTGCTTATGCAGCACAGATGGGATTTGGACTTCCATCTATTGGTGGTAAGGACAGTATGTCCGGTACATTTAATGATATTGATGTACCTCCGACACTGGTATCTTTCGCTGTTGACGTTGCGAAGATCCAGGATGTGATCACACCGGAATTAAAGAAAGCAGGAAACAAGCTGGTATGGCTTCGCGCACCGAAGGATCAGTATGATCTGCCGGATTATGCAGGAATCATGGATCAGTATGAAAAACTTCATAAAGATATGCAGGACGGCAAAGTTGTTTCTGCTTATGCACTTGACCGCCATGGTATTGCAGCTGCAGTTGCAAAGATGGCATTTGGTAATGGCATGGGCGTGAAAATCGAGCATAACCTTGATCCGAGAGATTTCTTTGCACCTGGATTTGGTGATATTATCCTGGAAGTTCCGGATGGTAAAGTTGGTGAGCTTTCCATCACTTATACAGTGATCGGTGAAGTAACTGCTGACGGTAACTTCTCCTATGGAAATACAGTGATCACTGTAGACGAAGCTGAAAACGCATGGAAAGGTACTCTGGAAAAAGTATTTAAGACAGTTTCTTCTGAGAATGACAAAGAGGCAGCTGACAGAGATGAGAAGCTTTATCGTGCAGACAGCATTTATGTATGCAAGAACAAAGTTGCGAAACCTCGCGTATTTATTCCTGTATTCCCTGGAACAAACTGCGAGTATGACAGTACACGTGCATTTGAGCGTGCAGGTGCAGAGGTGGATGTAAAAGTATTCAAGAACCTGACTGCTGAAGATATCCATGACTCTGTAGAGCTTTTTGAGAAAGCAATCGATCAGGCACAGATCATCATGTTCCCGGGCGGATTCTCCGCAGGTGACGAACCGGATGGTTCTGCGAAATTCTTTGCAACTGCATTCCAGAATGCGAAGATCAAAGAAGCTGTTATGAAGCTGATCAATGAGAGAGACGGTCTGGCACTTGGTATCTGTAACGGATTCCAGGCTCTGATCAAGCTTGGTCTTGTACCTTACGGTGAAATCTGCGGACAGAAAGCAGATTCTCCTACACTGACATTTAATACCATTGGACGTCATATTTCCAAGATGGTTTATACAAAAGTTGTAAGTAATAAATCTCCATGGCTGCAGAAAGCACAGCTTGGTGGTGTTTACTGTAACCCGGCTTCACATGGTGAGGGTCGTTTTGTTGCAAATGACGAGTGGCTTGAGAAACTGTTTGCAAATGGACAGGTTGCAACTCAGTATGTGACTCCGGACGGACAGCTTAGCGTTGATGAAGAATGGAATGTCAATGGTTCTTATATGAACATTGAAGGTATTACCAGCCCGGATGGACGTATCCTTGGTAAGATGGCACATAGCGAACGCCGCGGGGACGGAGTTGCCATTAATATCTATGGAGAGCAGGATATTAAAATATTCGAGTCTGGTGTGGAATATTTTAAGTAAAATAGGGGAAAACTTTCCAGACGGAAGGTTCCCAGAGGAAGGACAGAAAGCGCTGTCCCTCCTCTGGACTCCACCCTTGCGCTTTCTTTTTAGGAGCGCCGGGATTGTGGTGTGGAGGAGTGTATTAACTTTGCGTATTCGCCTGGTTGGGTAGCGCCCTTTTTTGAGTGTGAAGGTCGCCACTCAAGTTTGACACCAAAACTAACGGGAAGCCAGTAAAATCAAGGCTTCCCGTATTTTGTCTGCATGTGGTATATTCGTCCGATTTAGACATGAGAAAAATTTTTTTAATATTTTAGCAATCTGCGCATCTGCTCTTGGGTACGGTATTTATGGTTTAATTCCAGATTGAAAACATGTCCGCATTCTTTTAGGATTTCGTCATAATAAACGAACTGGTATATGTTCATTCGTCCATACAAATACCGGTCTGGATTCAAATTCTGTCTTCGATATCTTGAAGGTCTCTTCTATCCGTGCAAGTCCTCTGTAAGTATCCCTGATTTCATAGTCGCTCATATTCAACTCGCTGGTGACGACTGAATAGTATCCATCGTATTTTTCTTCTTCTGTAATCTTTTCTGTATCGAGAGTTAATTCTCTTCCTTCTACAATCTCACCTGTTGATGTCAGAAGGATATGGCTGGGCGATTTCAGAAACAGGTAGTCCCCTTGCCGGAATGGCTCATGGGAATAGTGGATTTTTGATGGCATATGCAAACCTATATTCTGTTTCCGCCAACAGAAAATATCTGGATAAGATTCGATTATTGCTGGAATATGAAGATTCGCTGTTTGTTCCGGAGGTCGGAAACTGGATGGATTTACGTTGCGGAGATAAGCCGGGATACATGAATGCCTGGTGTCATGGAGCGCCTGGAATATTATTATCCCGTCTTCAGTTACTGAAATGTATTCCGGAAAATGAGGAAAAAATGTTGAGAACGGTCCATGTGGATGTGGCCCGTGCTGCAAAATGCCTTTTTGAAACAGAAACGGATGAAAAATTATGTCTTTGTCATGGAATGGTTGGAAATTTGCTGATTATGAAGAAATACCTGGAAGAATATGGGCAGGATCAGCCTGGGTATATAGAGGACAAGATGAAACAACAATATAAAAATTTACTGATAAAATTCTTGTGTTGCTTTCGTCAAAAACGATTATCAGCAAGAGAATACGCAGCACCTGGATTTATGAACGGAATTTCCGGAATGGGAATTGCGCTGATGGAGATAAATAAATCCATATCTGTGGATGCAGATAATATATAATGGGAATTCAAAACAGGAACCCCGGCATTTTGATCAATGCCGGGGGATTTCTAATCGCGGGAAAAATATTCGTGGATTAGCTGCTTTTTAATGCGGTTGACGTATTGGCGTGAAACATTCAATACTGCAGCGATTTCCGTATCCGTTTTATCTTTGAAGAAGAAAAGAGTCATGATTTCTTGCTTTATGCTTTTCTCGGGCAGGGAAGCAATGAATGCGGCAATATCATAGTAGCTGTCATCAAAGGTGTCCGGAGCCGTGAGAATGGCTGTGCTGGAATCAATATCGTCTGTCTCGGGAGCCGAAAGATTGCAGCGGCACAGGGATTTATATCAGTTCTGGATAACTGTCTGTATGTATTTTACGCATTCTCCTTCTGAAGAGTCTTCGTTCAGATATGGGATGGCCTGCAGGAGAGAAAGATATAATTCCTGCTGAGAATCCTCTCTTTCCATGCAGTGGATTTTGGCTGCAGTACCTTTGATGAGTGGCTGCATACGTTGCAGGATTTTGGCATCTGTACCGGGAACCCCTGATTTATAATCATGTATAAGCTCTGGCAATGACTTCATATTAAACTACCTCCTTTAATTGGGGAAGTAGTAAAAGAGAAGAAAATCAGAAACTAAAATCAGAAAAAATTTAAGTGATACCTAATTTTAAAAGAATCCGGCGTGCATGAAGGAAAAATGGAAACATCGGCAGAAAAAAGGCTGTTAGTTGACAAATCGGTATTGTAGCGACTCTTTAAAGGTTGAACGTATCTATTTGGAACCCGGCGGCTGGGGAAAAGATAAGAGGACGTTTAATATAGCGGGAAGGAGGAAACAGGACATGGAGACAACTATGCTCGATGCCGCTCTGTCGCAGGGGATATGGGCAGTGGTGGCGGTATTTCTGCTCATCTACGTAGTGAAATCGAATGAGCAGAGGGACAAGAAACAGGAAGAACGTGAAAATAATTATCAGTCTGTAATAGAAAAGCTTACAGAAAAATATCAGATTCTTTATACCGTTCAGAATGACCTGAATGAAATAAAGAACCATCTTCTGGCGAAGCAGGATTCACGTTCGGAATGAGATGAAAAAAAGAATTGATGTCCTTAAATGACGAAAAAAGTCCGTGGCCTGTATCCTTGTATGATAGGCCACGGACTTTTTGGAATGATAAAACAGCTATTATTTCTGTTGGAAGACTTTTAGGTGTTATTAGTGCCAGAAATAGGTAATGGGAAGTTATTTAGAGTAAAATAAAAATTGTAAAAAGTAAAAAAGAAAGGATAAAAAATGAGAAAAAAGATTCTGAAAGTGTTTTTTGTGATATTGACAGGTATCACGGTGACCCTGACAGGATGTGAATTGTCAGGAAGCAACGAATCCGCGCAAACGGAAAGCGAAAGTGGTAAGGATGCTGTAAAGTTTATTCCAAATCTTACTACGGCTGTTACCAGGAAGCCAACGCCCACAGCTGTGGCAGCAAATCCAGGAGACAGTGTGCAGAATCAACAGTCTGGAAATAACGCAGAAGCGGAAATTTACCAAAGCCAGGGAGATCCCGCAGATCAGGAATCTGCACAGGAAGAAACTTATGATATCCAATATATCACTGGTAATATTCTGTATTCCGATGAAAATACGATAACAGTAGAAGTGGGCGAATCAGGAAATTATTATAATATGGTTTTTAATATAGAAAACGCCGTCCTGAATATAGCTAATGGGAGTGCTGTACGATCCGGACTGAATGTTGACCTGGAGTATTATAGTCAGAATAACGTTAATATAGTAATCATGCTTACGAGTGATGGGGAGGAATATTTACCTTCCAGTACATTAGAGGAAGCGCAGAAAATGACCGACGAATATGTACCTGATGTGAGTGAATCGGAAAACGAAGATTTTGAAGATACCTCTCCCAGTGAATATTAGATTTTCTCGCATTTTCTCGGAAAAGGCACTGCATATGCAGCGCCTTTTTCTCAGGTGCGCTCGTCAGGCGCATGTTCAAAAATCGTTAAACACCTGCAAGCTTTGCAAAAGTATCTCTTCCCGCAATTCCATCCGCAGTTAATCTCTTAGAAGTCTGGAATTTTTTCACACCTTGCTTTGTGGCGGCTCCAAAGGCATTATCAATCCCGTTATTCAGGGTAATACCATGAGCATAAAGACCAATCTGCAGAACTCCGACATAAAGGTTATTGGCCCCTTCTGAAAGCACATGAGCAGCACAGGCATTGGATGTGTTTGTTCCCCAGATGCCATCGGTTGTAAGGCCAGTGCCGTATACGGAATTAAGTGCAGTCTGGATTGCTTTAATATATGCTTTCTGACTCGCAGATCCCCAGATACCGTCTACAGTCAATCCGGCTTTGAACTTTGAGTTCAATGCAGTCTGAGCTGTTTTAACTGCGGAGGAACCTGTGGAAGCAGTTCCTTTGCCTACATAATCCTGATGCATATAACCGATTCCGATTCCAGACACTTTCACATGAACCCATACACCAGAGTTGGTTCCATCTAGCTCAAGGCTGGTTCCCTTTGATACCGTACCCATGATGGCTCCGCCTGGCGTCTGACGTACATAAACGCCATCTCCAGTACATACCCCAGTGCTTTTCGTTGTCCAGGTAGAAGGAGTTGTTGTTTCGCCAGAGTTATTAATGGAATTAATAATACTATAATCCGGCCTGGCGAATCTTGTACCGGAGGACGCACTCAATGTACGGTTTCTCTGATATACGCCGATCCCTTCAGCTACCACACCGGAACCGTCATTTGTATTGCCTTCAATGGTAGTATAAGAATTACCACTAACAGCAATAACAAGTCCAGTATGATTAAATACCGACCCATTATGATACATTACGATGTCTCCAGCTTTCGGCGTAGAATAATTGGTAAATTTGGTTGAAATGTTTGGAACACTTATATACGGCCAATGCTTTAATAATTCCGAAGCCTTCGACTTGTTAAAGGCTTTCATAAATACCCAGCTTATAAAGCAGGCACACCATGCCTGACCCTGGTATTCTGGTGCAACATCCCGCCAATACTTTGTATAATTAGCGGTTCCTGCATTTGCGGTCTTGCTGTCAAGATTTGCATTCGATGCTTTCTCACGATAACCGATTTCTGCTTTTGCAATATTTATCGCTGCCTGAATTGCATCGGATGCTGTCACCTTATAATTAGTGATATAGGTCTTTAATGCATTATATACCATTTTCTGTCGGCTCTTATATGCTCCGACCTGATTTCCGGTATCTGTCTGGCAGGCAGTATAAAGATGATCCAGTGTGTAAGGCTTTGTAGTCTTGGCAAGAATCCTTTTCACCGCAGAAAGTCCACCCTGATGGCGAAAATTTGCACACATCATTTTGGCATCCATTGCTGTAACGCCCAGAGAAGCTGCTTCCTTCACATAAGTTTCCATCTGTCCATCCATAAGCTGATCCTGGCAGCGATGACCAACTGTTGAATTGATAATATGTACAATTGCCTTCGCTTTTGCCGAGGCTTTTGAGAGCTGATAGTTTGACCAGTCTGTTTTATTAAGATCCGCCGCGACACCGGCCGTATCATACTTGCTGAAAGTTGCGGCATCAGTAGTTTTAATCTTAAGAAGAAGTGTACGAGCCTCATTGCCATACCACTGTCCGGCACCGATTGTGATCGCATGTTCCGCAGAACTGTTGGTATATGCTTCTGTAAAATCAGCATAGTCCTTTTGTCCATATACTTGTCCGCCAGTTTCCACTGCATAAATAATATTTCGCATTACAAGTTTTTCATGATCTGTCATTGTGTTTTTTCTCCTTTTGAAATTTTGGAATTTGCAAATTCATTTTATAAGGAGAAAAATAGTCTCAAAATGTAAACCGCTAATCAAGATTTTTGACAAAAAAGTGCCGTGAAATCCAATGAGCAGAAGTGCAAAAGCAGGATTCATGTTCGGCAAGTGATGAAGAGCAAATTTGATGGCTGAAAACGAAAAAAGCCCTTGGGCTGTACCGTATGCTACTGCGCAATGACTTTTGAGAATGAAAATGAGACAGTTGTTACTGTTGGAAGACTTTTAGGTGTTGTTAGTGCCAGAAATATATTATGGGGTGTTGTATGAGGTAAAATAAAGAAGTAAAGGTTGACAACAAGGATAAACGATATGAAAATGTAACTATTGACTGTATAGATGGGAATGGGATGAGGGGAATACTTCTTAGATGTCCTTACCTCTATACCATAAAAAGAAATAAGTCTGTAAGTGATTTCTCTTGCTTACAAACTTATTATACGAGATGGAGAAAAGCATGTGCGGAATTTGTGGATTTTTCGGAAAGAAAAAGAACAAAAGAGAGATTGTGGAAAAAATGAAGGAAAAGCTGGTACATCGAGGTCCAGATGCGCAGGGCAGTTTTGTAAATGACAGCGTGGCCCTTGGATTTCGCCGCCTGAGTATCATCGACCTGGAAGGCGGCCTGCAGCCTATGAAAAGCATCAGTCAGAACCTGACAGTGGTGTTTAACGGAGAAATCTATAATTACCAGGAACTGCGGGAGCAGATGGAACGGGAAAAGAAGATTCTTTTTGTCACTCGCTCGGACACGGAGACGCTGGTGAATGGCCTTGAGGCATACGGCCCGGCGTTTGTGGAGCAGCTTCGTGGAATGTTTGCCTTTGCTGTCTGGAATGAGGAAAAAGAAGAACTGATGCTGGCGAGGGATTTTTTCGGAATCAAGCCGTTGTTTTACACAGTGGTGGATGGGAATTTCGTGTTTGCGTCGGAGATTAAGAGCATCCTGCAGTTCCCGGGCGTCCCGAAAAAGTTGAATGAACGGGCGCTGGAGCAGTATCTTTCTTTTCAGTATTCCGTGCTGGAGGAAACTTTTTTTGAGGGAATCTACCGCCTTCCGCCGGGCTGTATGCTGTTTTACCGCCAGGGAAAGTATGAAATCTGCAGATATTTTCAGCCGAAGCTGCAGCCAGAGGCGGGGTGTTCGCTGGCGGATACGGAGAAAAAACTGGAGAGCGTGCTTAAAAAATCCGTCCGCCGCCATATGGTCAGTGATGTGGAAGTGGGAACTTTCTTGTCCGGCGGTGTGGATTCGGGTTTTATTGCCGTGTCATCTGGGGCAAAAATGGCGTTTACGGTGGGATTTCTGGATGGGAACAGCGGCTACAACGAGGAAAACATGGCCAGGGAGGTGGCCCGGTATGCGCATCTTTCTTATCACATGCACACTATCGGGAAAAAGGAGTTCTGGGATGTGCTTCCAAAGGTGATGTACGCCCTCGACGAGCCCAGCGGTGATGCTTCTGCCGTCGCCATGTATTTTCTGGCTGCCGAGGCGTCTCGTTATGTGAAGGTGGTGCTTTCCGGGGAGGGTGCGGACGAACTATTTGGCGGTTATAATATCTACCGGGAGCCTCTGGCTCTTCAGAAAGTGGCCTGGATTCCTGAAAAGATCCGGCGTGCGGTTTCCCGGCAGGCGAAAAAACTGCCGGACCGCCGCGGCAAGAGCTTTCTGATCCGGGCCGGCCAACGGGTGGAGGAACGGTTTATCGGGAACGCCCATATTTTCACCGACGAGGAGCGCCGGGAGCTTTTGAAAAATCCGACCGACACGCCGTCCTGTCAGGAGTTTCTGCGAAAGACTTATGAAGAAGCCGCCGGGCTTTCCGACCCGGAGAAAATGCAGAACATCGACCTGAAATACTGGCTGGCCGGGGATATTTTGCAGAAAACCGACCGCATGAGCATGGCCCATTCGCTGGAGGTGCGCGTGCCCTTCCTGGACCGGGATGTGTTCGAGGCTGTCCGGACACTTCCGCCGGAGGCAAAATTTGCCCACGGAAAGACGAAGTATCTGTTTAGGAAGGTGGCCCGGAAATACATCCCGGAAGACACGGCCGCGCGGAAAAAGCTGGGATTTCCGGTGCCTGTTCGTGTCTGGCTGCGGGACGACGACTGGTACGGGAGAGTTAAAAAAATGTTTCAAAGCCCCATATCCCGTCAGTATTTCCACACGGAAAAGCTGACGGCGCTTCTGGAGGAGCATCACGCGGGAAAGAAGGACAACAGCCGGAAAATCTGGACGGTGCTGGCGTTTTTGTTCTGGTATCAGGAATATTTTGATGAGTAAAAATAATAAGAATAAACCAAAAAGGATTGTAAAAATAGATTTTGAAAGTGTTTTTGGTAATGATGTCAGGAAACAGCTGTAAAATATATAGTTTCTGTAGTGAGGATTATATGCAGAATGTAAATTGGGAATGTTGTTTAAATACAATATTCCTTTTTTTATAGATATAAGAAACCCTTGATTCTGAACGAAAAAATAAAAAATAAGTTTACATTTTTATGCCCAGATACTCTTTAAAAAATAAAAGGGTATATGATGCAGGAATATAAAGATTTGGTTATACAGGCAAAAAATGATTCAAAATACATGCAAAGCTTACTTTGCATAATGGAACCTTTAGTAAAATCATATGCAAAAAAAATATTCTTTCTAGATTGGGATGACGCAACTCAAGAATTGAATTTGGCAATTATAGAAGCAGTAAAAACAATCGCCACTTGTGAAGACGATTATCAGTGTTTGAAATTCATTACCAATTCAGTGAAATATAAATTTGCTCATCTTTGCAAGAGAAACTTAAAAAAAGAAAAATACGAATGTGCATATATGGATAATGAAGGTGATTTACAAGAAAGCTATAGAGCGGATTATTCATCTGTGGAATTAGCATTTGATCTAAAAAATATAACCTTAAAAATGACTTCAAACCAAAGGGATATTTTAAAATACTTGATTTTAGGGTGGTCAGATAGTGAAATCGCATCTTTCTTACACTTTAGCCGTCAATATGTAAACAGAGAAAAGAAAAAAATATATCAATTTCTGAAATGATTTTTTACATAAATAGTAAGTACTGAATATTGCTTGAATTTGTGACATAAACATATTTGCAGCAGTCAAAAGAAGAAGCAACATGTTTAAAAGAAAAATTAAGTCAAAAATGCCGCAGCCTTTGAAAATATTGGCTGCGGCATTTAAAATATATGATATGTTTGATGTAAAAAACATCAGGTTCTCAACCAGACATTTGGGTAAGTCAAGATGATGCTTCTGATATAAGATATGCAACATTAAAATCATCATATACTTGAGAATTTAAATGCATATCTTCATATAACTTGATATAGTCGCCGATTGTTTTGACAAAAACAGAACTATTACAATTATTGCATGTGTTATCCTCTGCATATATATGAGTGTTTCCATCGTTGTCCTCAACAAATAAGAGAGTAACATCTATTTTATCTTCTGTTAACCAGAAAGAGATATATTTTGAAAGAGTCCCATCGATTTCTGTGGCACCATCCGGAATTTGTTCATCTGATTCCAGCTCATTAATATGTTCCCAAAAAATTTGAGGAGAGAACACAAGTAATTTTAAGTTTTTTTGAGAGTCTTCTGAGTACCATATATGTGCTTCTGTGTTGAGATAGTCGGTTATATTAATATCCGTATCTGCCGGTAACTCATAAGTTTCACCGACGTCGGAAGTCAGTGAAAAGGTTTTGGTATGATTAGAATAAGAAGTGACAATCCCCTTGACAAAATAGTAAGTTGTATCTGACTCACTGTCATAATAAGAGCCGGAACCATCTATATCATAAGATACATGTTGCCCCTCAGGCTCCTTAGGGGCGGAAAGGGTGATTAGATCTGAGGGGGCTTTGCCAAAAGCTTGTCCGGATAGCAATATACTACCGAGTACGATACTGCCTGCGATACATAGAATTTTTACATTATTCATGGTTAAATGGCCTCCTTGTTTAGTTGTTGAATATTATATCAATTAAAGTGTGAAAATTGTAATTTTGACTTATCGAAATATGTTTTAGAAATGAGTAGAATTTCGGTTATTTCTGAATATTTGTTTTTAATGAAAATAATGGTTTACATTTCGCCTGTAAGTTACTTTATATAAGACAGATAACCGGTTATCACAAATAAAAAACGGAGGTAATATAATATGGCAACAGCGAGTACAATTATCAAAACAGCGAGCAATGAGATTGGAGTAAAAGAAACCGGCAATAACAACGTAAAGTACAATACGGAGTATTATGGAAAAGCAGTAAATGGTGATGCTTATCCGTGGTGTGCAGTGTTCGTATGGTGGGTGTTTAAACATTCCGGCGCATCTGGCATTTTTTATGGAGGTGGAAAAACAGCATCTGTCTATGAAATTTGGAGATATTATAATTCATTAGGACGTGTTTATTCAAGCCCGAAGGTCGGAGACCTCGCAATTATTACTACGTCTGCGGGGGGAACTTATGGTCATGTTGGTATTGTTAAGTCGGTCAGCGGAAATACGTATGTAACAATTGATGGAAATTCTAAAGATCAGGTAAGAACAGCTAATCGTACTGTTGGTTCTCCCAAGGTTTCGTTTTGCAGACCGGCATATGGAAGTGAATCTGGTTCCAGCACAAACCTCTCTATGGGCTCAAGTGGAACTGATGTGAAGGATATGCAGAAAAAGCTTATTGCATTAGGCTATAGTTGTGGTTCCTCAGGTGCAGATGGGTCTTTCGGACAGGGAACATATAATGCCGTTTGCAATTTTCAAAGAGACCATGGCTTGGCTGTGGATGGTGTTATTGGTCCTACGACACGATCTAAAATAAATTCCGCATATTCAAATTTAGGAGGAAGTAGCTCCAGCACAAATCTGTCTATGGGCTCAAGCGGAACTGATGTGAAAAATATGCAGAAAAAACTTATTGCTTTAGGGTACAGTTGTGGTTCCTCTGGCGCAGATGGAATTTTTGGACAGGGAACATATAACGCTGTTTGCAAATTTCAGAAAGCAAATGGTTTATCCGTTGACGGAATTATTGGATCTGCTACTCGGGCGAAAATTAATGCTTTATATGCAAAATTGTAAAATGGATATAAGATAAAAATGACAGATGCAGGAAGTAGAGTTTTTAGAATCTACTTCCTGCATTTGTTTATTTGATAAATGTATGGTAAATGGTGTTTAAAAAAAGACGGGAAATACTAAAGAAAGACTATATATGGGCAGCGGTTTATGTAGCGGGGATCGGTCAGTATGGAAACTATCCGGATGATTATCTGCATGATGTAGAGATATGCCAGAGCTTTGCCTGCTAGAACCGTGAAGAAATGGTGGAGAGTGTTTTGGAAAAGATAAGAATGAAGTGCCTGGAGGTATTTCATACTATCCACAATTACATTGACACGGATGAGATGATCTTAAGGAAAAGTACGATTGCTGCTCATGCCGGTGAGAAAGTCCTGATTCCGATTAATATGCGTGACGGAAGTGTATTTGTGGTGGGAAAAGGCAATCCAGAATTCTTCATCCAGCCAGAACAGGATTTCCATAAATTCCTCCGGCATGTCTCCGAAGAGCGGTGAGATTGAAAGCAGACTAATGTTAAGAACATCTGCAATTTTTTTTAAATTTCCGGTCTGGGAATCCGGGCATTTGTTTCGTATTGAGTAATTCTTGTGCCGAAGGCTTTGTTCAGACCGATGGCGCGGCCAAGTTGATTACCGGTCATAGCTCTGAATTTTCTGCATATCTTAATCCTTTTTCCAATAGTTATGTTGAAATTTTCTCCTTCTTTTGATACAAATACGTTATGATTTTTCGTGATTATTATTTTTAACAACAGCGTTGCTTCTTGAAGCAAATGCTGGATGAAGCGTCTCCTGGTTCTGGGAAATATCAGGCGCAGACAGTATCTGCTCCTCAACATTTTCAGAGTGAAGATGGATATTATCATTATTCAGCAGCTGATCAAAATTCTTGATAACGATGTTCAGGATATCCTGCTGTTTCCGGAGTTTTTCCATTCGTCTTGGGCGGTGGCCTGTTCAGCTTCTAATTTTTCAATCTGTGCGTCCAGTTTTTCCGGCTTTGGCAGAGCCTTTACGCCGAGCTCCTTCAGGGTCTCTTTGCTGGTAGTGTGAAGCTCATACTCTTTCTGATGTTGTCCGCGATAGAGGGCAGGGTTTTGGGTATTTTTTTCATTTTCTACGATTTCCCTGGAAGCGCGGTAAGCGGAGCATTGTTTTTTGATCAGTTGTTTCGTTTGTATCTGCTGGCCGATTTCATCAATCTTGTCCCGGGCGGAGGCAACGGAACCGTCCATATCTGCGATATGCTTCTGAAAATCTTCGTAGTTCAGCAGGTTATTCTCACAAAGATAATTGAATAAATCCAGGAGATATAGAATTTAATGTGGTAAAGCGATAAAAATATAGTTTTAAACTATAGCTAGTGCTAGATATTATGAATTGGCATATTTGGAAGTGTAGTGGTATAGTATGTTCATGCTCAACGGAGCGGGGAATAAGAGAGAGGGAGAATGAGATGTCTGGGATTGTGATTGAGAAGGTCCGGAAGTCTTTTGACACGAAAGATGGCGTGGTCGAGGCTTTGAAGGATGTGAACCTGAATATCGATTCCGGTGATATATATGGGATTATCGGTATGTCAGGGGCAGGTAAGAGTACATTGGTACGATGTATGAATTTTCTGGAGATTCCCACAGAGGGACAGGTTCTGATAGATGGGAAGGCTCTTGGAGATTTGACAGAGAAGGAATTGAGGAAGCAGAGGGAAGAAATCGGTATGATCTTCCAGCATTTCAATCTGCTGATGCAGAAGTCAGTGATCGATAATGTCTGTTTTCCTCTTTATATAAAAGGAAAGAAGAAGGCAGAGGCCAGAAAGAGGGCAGCAGAGCTTTTGGAGATCGTTGGTCTGGGGGACAGGCAGAATGCTTATCCTGCACAGCTCTCTGGTGGACAGAAGCAGAGGGTTGCCATTGCAAGAGCACTTGCATCGGATCCGAAGATCTTACTTTGTGATGAGGCTACCAGTGCACTGGACCCGCAGACTACTTCTTCTATTCTGGAATTGCTGAAAAAGATTAATAAGCAGTTTGGAATTACCATAGTGATCATTACTCATCAGATGTCGGTTGTGCGTGAAATCTGTACACATGTAGCAATCATGTATGAGGGCGAAGTGGTTGAACAGGGACTTGTAGCAGATATTTTTGCAAATCCTCAGTCAGAGGTTGCCAAAGAACTGATCCGAAAGGATACAGGCTCCGATATCGACGCAGACAGCAGACTGGATGTCGGCAGGGAAAAAGGACAGGCAGAGATTAAAAGCGGTGAGAAGATACGAATCGTATTCTCCGAGAACTCAGCTTTTGAGCCTGTGATCGCAAATCTGATCCTTACATTCGGAGAACCGGTAAATATCCTGAAGGCAGATACCAAGAATGTAGGTGGTGTAGCCAAGGGAGAGATGATACTGGAGTTTATGGAAGGCAGTACCAGGACAGAAATGATGAAGCAGTATCTGAAAGAAAAAGGTTTAGCAATCGGGGAGGTGACAGAATATGTGGGATCATGAAACAATAATGATGATTGTCCAGGGTGTGGGAGAAACACTTTACATGACAGTTCTTTCCACAGTTCTGGGATACCTGTTCGGACTTCCTATGGGAGTGCTGCTGGCAGTGTCTGATAAAGAGGGACTGAAACCAAATGCAGTGTTGTATAAGATACTGGATGCAATTGCAAATATTGTGAGAAGTATTCCGTTTCTGATCTTACTGATCCTGCTGATTCCTTTTACCAGAGCAGTGGTGGGAAAGAGCTATGGATCAACAGCAACGGTAGTTCCTCTGGTAGTGGCTGCCATTCCTTTTATCGCACGAATGGTGGAATCGTCTATTAAAGAGGTAGATGCAGGTGTGATCGAGGCAGCCAGAGCTATGGGTGCCAGCAATATAAGGATCATCGTGAAGGTTCTTCTGGTAGAAGCCAGAACTTCACTGATCACAGGAGCGACTATTGCGATCGGAACGATCCTTGGTTATTCAGCCATGTCCGGTGCAGTAGGAGGAGGCGGACTTGGTGATATCGCCATCCGCTATGGATATTACAGATATCAGTCAGATATTATGATCGTCACAGTTATCCTGCTGGTGGTGCTGGTACAGATTTTCCAGTCAGTGGGAATGATGATCGCAAATAAGATTGACAGAAGAAAATAGCTATAAGAAATCCATAATTAATAAGGAAATGAAATATTTTCGAATGGATGAAAATAACATAAACCCAATCGTTTTAAGAAATTGTTGATTATAAAATGGTTATGAAAAAAGTTAAAATATAAAATTCAGGAGGACAATTATTATGAAAAAATTAGTGGCAGCAGTTTTAACAGGAGTACTGGTAGCAGGAACATTAAGCACAGGCGTTTATGCAAAGGATGATGACAAGACCATTACAGTTGCAGCATCTGCAACACCTCACGCAGAGATCCTTGAGGAGGCAAAACCACTTCTTGAGAAAGAAGGATATGACCTTGAGGTTACTGTATTTGATGATTATGTAAGACCAAACGAGGTAGTTGAGAGTGGAGAGTTTGATGCAAACTACTTCCAGCATATCCCATATCTGGATCAGTTTAATGAAGAGAAAGGTACACACCTTGTAAATGCAGGTGGTATTCACTATGAGCCATTCGGAATCTATCCTGGAACAAAAGACAGCTTGGATGATCTGGAAGATGGAGATTCCATTGCAGTACCAAATGATACCACAAACGAAGCAAGAGCACTTCTTCTTCTTCAGGATAATGGAATCATCACACTAAAAGAAGGCGCAGGATTAAATGCAACTGTTAAGGATATTGCAGAGAATCCTCACAATGTGGAGATCGTAGAGCTGGAAGCAGCACAGGTAGCACGTGTTACAGGTGAGACAGCTTACGTAGTATTAAACGGAAACTATGCTCTGGAAGCAGGCTTCTCAGTTGGAAAAGATGCACTTGCATATGAGAAATCTGATTCTGAAGCAGCAAAGACATATGTAAACGTAATCGCAGTAAAAGAAGGCAATGAAGACAGCGAAAAGATTCAGGCACTTGTAGATGTATTGAAATCTGATGAGATTAAAGATTTTATCAATGAGAAATATGATGGTGCAGTAATTCCTTTTGAAGAAAGCTCAGATGCAGAAGAAACAGATACAGAAGATGCAGATGATGCAGACAGCAAAGACGCAGACAATGCAGATGACACGGCAGAAGAAAATGTAGATACAACTGACACAGCAGAAGACGCTGAATAAGTAAAGATAACAGGAGATTCCTTTTTCAGGTAAAACTGGAGAGGGAATCTTTTTTGTGCAAAAACATATAGGATTTCCATAAGTTTTCTGATACAATCTATAGTAATTCTATAAAAAGCGACAGACAATCCGATTTATCGGGAAACTGATATAAAATTATCATAGTGACGCGAAAAAATGTGACCCATTTTTGATTGTCGGCGATCGGTTATACCAAAGCAGGAGAGATTGTATGAAAGAGAACAAGATATGGAACGATTATTTGCCAGAAGACATGCAAGAACACTGGACTGTATATGAATGTCTGAAGGAAAGCGAAGATTCATCCACTTTCCTGGTGAAAGAGACAGCTACCGGAATCCTGTGCGTGCTTAAATGGGGGCGTAACAGGCAGACGGAGTTTCTGCGCAATGAAATGGAAATCATGAAAAAAATGGCGGACAGGAAATTGTCCGGGATTCCAAAGGCATACAGGATATTTGAAGAAAATGGCGAAGTGTATCTGGTAAGGGAATATATAGAGGGAATGTCTCTGGCTCAGATGGTTCTGCAAAAAGGTGGCATATCAGAAGCGGAAATCTGCAGGATCAGCAGGAAGATATGCCAGACAGCAGAGCAGTTTCAGAATCCGGATGAGCCTATGATACACCGGGATATAAAACCGGAGAATATAGTGGTCACACCTGGTGGTGAGGTGGTATTCATTGATTTTGGTACTATGCGCAGTTATAAAAAAGATGGGTCGCGTGATACTTTTGTGGTGGGTACCAGAGGAACTGCGGCGCCAGAGCAGTATGGCTATACACAGACAGACCAGCGTACAGATGTGTATGCAATCGGACAGACAATGCTGTATATGGTTTCAGAGAGCTATGAAATGAATCAGCTTTCTGAGTGTGCAGTGAGCCGGAGAATGAAAAAGATCATAGAGAAGGCCTGCTCTTTTGAGCCTGATAAAAGATATGGGGATGCTGCGCAATTAAGGAGAGCAGTTGAGAAATGTCAGGCGAACAATAGAAAAAAGGTTTATAAAAAAGCAGGCGCAGTCTTTGGACTGATTGCAGCAGGTTATATACTGGCAATTTTTTCCCCGGATGGCACAGTGATTGAAAACAAAAGGATTGAAACGGCAGAACAGAGTGCGGCAGAAGAACAGATACAGGCAGAGATAACTTTCAGAGAAGAATTGATAGAAGAAGCCGTGCGCAAGGAACTGGGGCTTTCAAAGACAGACAAAATAACTGCCTCTATGCTGGAGAATGTAAGGAAACTCCGCATTGTCGGAAAAGAAATTCTTGATGATGAGGACACATTCTGGGGTGAAGGCCACCATGTGGATGGAAAGGACAGCAGCTTCGGATCTGTGCGCGGAAATATTACAGATCTTTCGGATCTGGCACAAATGGTAAATCTGGAGGAACTTGCGCTGTGTAACCAGAAAATCGAAGATATTTCCGGGTTAAAAGAGCTGCCTTTGAAAAAACTTTATCTGAGCAAGAATATGATCACAGATTTCTCTGTGCTTTTGAATCTGATAGATCTGGATACCCTCTGTATTATGGAGAATCCGGCAGAGAATCTGTCAGTGATTGGAGAATGCACAGGCATTTTAAGATTAAATATACAGGGGATGAATCTGACAGATATAGACTTTCTGAAAAATCTGAGCCTGGATTACCTGGATATGAGTAATGTGGAAGTAGAAAACAATATATTTGAGCCATTGGCAGAGATGAAGAAACTGGATACTCTGTGCATGTGTGATGTAAATGAGGCGGCTGCCGAAACTCTTTCGCAGATGAGTACCTTAAAGGCGCTGTTCATGTGGGGGGATAGTACCATACTGGAGAATCTGAAACCATTGAAAGGGATGACACAGCTGGAGACACTTGCATTCACAACACAGATTTCCTCGTTGGAAGGAATCGAACAGTTTCCTTCATTAAATTTCCTGTCAGTGAGTTTCAGCCTGGTGAAAGATCTGTCTCCTGTCACAGGAGCAAAGAATCTGCAGGTAATAGATATTTCCAATGCAGATATTGAAAATTTTGAACCGCTGTTTGGACATTCGGGACTAACAGAGGTACACTGTACAGAGGAACAAAAAGAAGAAATCATGAAGATAGATTCTTCCCCTGATTTTGAAATTTATACATAAAAAGGGACAAAATTGTCCCGCTCTAAAATGGGCAGATATGGTACACTTAACAGTATCATATCTGCTTTTAAATTATGGATCAGTCATCAGATAACGGATAGTGGTAAAGATCAAAAAAAACAACCTCGGGTTTTGACAGAAGGGAGATATGAACAGGAAAGAGGTGTGAGAAGAAATGAAAGAAACAGAAGAAATCATGGGAATGATAAAAGAGGAAGGCGCCGCATATTTTGCAAGGGAACGAGGAAACAAGGTAGAGGTAGGGCTTTATCTTGAGCATATAATCGAAGAGCGTGGAATGAAAAAGAAAGACATTGTGCGAAAGCTGAATCTGGAAGAATCCTATGCACGAAAACTGTTTGGCGGTCAGCGAATCCCCACAAGGAAAATACTACTGCAGTGTGCGTTTCTCCTTTCTCTTGATCTGTCGGATACACAAAGGCTTCTGGATATCGGTCAGAAGCCGAGACTTTATCCGCGCGTACGTTACGATGCAGCAATTATTTATGGACTGGAAGAGAAGATGACACTAGAAGAGATGAACAGCTTCCTGGATGAAATAGGGGAAGAGATTTTACTGTAAAATATTTTTGAAAGATATCCCTGAAGGGATTCTGAACGCTGTCAAAAATGAAGATGGCAGTGTATAAAATTACAGAGGTACTAAAAAAATCATTCTCGCAAATTGTGCAAGCTGCGATTACATCTTGCAGGGTGCTTTTTTTAATACACTCAAATCCAGAAAAAGGAGGGTTTTACGTATGAAGAAAAAACAAGTCGCATTATTGTTGGCAGCACTTATGTGCATAACACCTATGGCAGAAAGCGCAGCTGTTATGGG
>SKER01001413.1_pt1 | contig 19593 bp, 15 predicted proteins | sample 4826961 | NCBI WGS metagenome assembly SKER01 (sample SAMN11008804, study PRJNA524170) | human gut metagenome | biome: Human fecal sample; material: Feces; isolation source: fecal sample from pouch patient p47 | host: Homo sapiens | place: Israel: Tel-Aviv | collected 2016-11-16 | reverse complement strand
GGCGGCGGCAGCGTGCTAGCCGCCGTTGCCGTATCCGGGGCGTTTCTACGGTTCGTGAAGCATGCACTGCCGCAGAAAGACGAGCTTGTCATCCTTGAGTGCCTTTTGCTCGCGGGCTTCACCGTGCTGATAGCCGCCTTGGCGCTTGTCGGGAAAGCCGCCGAGGGCGATGAGCGGGCGCACATCGCGGCCAAGCGTGCCGCTGCGCCCAAAGCCGCGACCTGCGCGCTGTGCGCGCTTCTGGTGGCGGCGTTCGTGGGCGAGCAGGCCTTGGACGCGCAAGCGCAGCTGAGGAAATGCATCTATTCCGTCAGCGGCTATGCCGAGGACCTGACCAGCCTTGAGGACACGTACTCCACGCTCAGCGCGGGGCAGGACAGCTTCGTGCGCGTGGGCAACACCAGCGCCTACTGGAGCAATGGCGGGAAGGGCGGCGGCAAGGACAACGGCTCGGACAACATGGCGCTCATGCTGGCGTACAGCACCTTCGACCACTATTCTTCCACGCAGGAATCGCGCATCCAGGAGCTGCTGCGCAACCTGGGCTACAGCAAGGTCACGCCGTTCGGAACCTACTATATGAGCCCGAACACCGTGGCCGATGCGCTGCTCGGCGTCACCAATATCATCGACGACGGGCAGCCGGCGGCCGCGCAGGCCGACGGCTCTGCAGTGCCGCGAGGCAGCTGGCGGCCCTGGCGCAACGAGCTTGCGCTGCCGCTTGGCTGGGGCGCCACGGGAACCGTCCAGGTGAGCTGGAGCGACGACCCCTTCGCAAACCAGGCTGCCATGCTCGCCGACGCGGCCGGGCTTGACGGAAACGCCGCCGAGGGCCTGTTCACCGCCCCGGACGTGCGCGATGCGGACGAGACTGAGACCGCCGGCGCAAACGCAGCTGCTGACGGGAGCGCGAGCGCAAGCGCCGACGATGTCAGCAGGCAGTTCGCCATCACGGCGCAAACCGACGGGCCGCTGCTGCTGTTCTTCCCCACCTTGTACCTGGACGATATCTACTACGAGGGCGGCATCGCCTGCAGCTTGAGCGTTGACGGGACCAACGTGCAAACCATCGGGCGGCGTGGGTCCTGTAACATCGTGTACGCCGGTACCGTTTCCGCAGGTCAAACGGTTACCGTGAAGCTCACGCCCGCCAGCACGGCGCAGGTGGCGTACCACGACGACGGCTCTACGACCACCGTGGATGACGCGCTGTACCAGCCTAGCGCCGAAGAGGTGGTTAAGGCCCAGGTGCTTGATGTGGGCGAGCTGCAAAATCAGCTGTCGCGCATCGATTCCGCCGGTTTTGCGCTCACGGCATACGAGAACGGACGGATTGCGGCCACGTTCAACGCCGCCCAAGATGAAACGCTTGTGATCAGCCAGCCCTACGAGGATGGCTGGACCGCCACGGTCAACGGCAAGCCGGTCGAAGTGCAGGCGGCCTATGACGGGCTGATGGGCATACCGGTGCAAACCGGTGACAACGTCATCGAGCTTCGCTACCTCACGCCCGGGCTTGTCCCGGGGGCGGTTGTGGGCATTGCGTCCGTTACGCTGTTCGCCGTATGGCGCATAGCAGCGCGCAGGCGTAGCATGTTGCGAGATGGCGAATAATCTAGATTGGAACGAACACATGAGCGACGCCCTGTACGACCTGACGCTGGTGGTCCCCTGCTACAACGAGGCGGATAACATCCCGCTGTTCTACAAAACAGCCACCGAGTGCTTCGAACAAGCAGGCGTGGGCATCGAGATCGTGTTCGTGAACGACGGCAGCCAGGACGGCACCGCGCAGCTTTTGCGGCGCGTGGTGGAGTCCGCACGTGGGAAGCATGCCGTGCAGGCCATCGACTTCTCACGCAACTTCGGCAAGGAATCAGCGCTGTACGCTGGCATGCAGGCGGCACGCGGCAATAACATCTGCCTCATCGACGCCGACATGCAGCAAACTCCCCACGACGCGCTGCGCATGTACCACCTGCTCATGGAGAACGCCGACGTCGACTGCGTGGCCGCATGTCAGGTTGACCGCAAGGAGGGCTTCGTGCTGAAGCTGTTCAAGCGTGCGTTCTACCGCACGTTCAACGGCATGGCCGACGACATCTCCATCCCCGCAAACGTCAGCGACTTCCGCGTGTTCCGCCGCCCCGTGCGCGATGCGCTGCTCGCGCTGCCCGAGCGCGAACGCTTCAGCAAGGGCCTGTTCGCCTGGATCGGCTTCAACACGCTTGAGATTCCCTACGAGGCCGAGCAACGCGCCGCTGGAACCAGCAAATGGTCGTTCAGGAAGCTGTTCCGCTACGCTGCCACGGGCATCTTCGGGTTCACCACCTGGCCGCTCAAGATCGCGGTATGGCTGGGCAGCCTGTGCGCCGTTGCAGCGGCAATATACCTGCTGTCGGTGCTGGGCGAGTACCTGCTGTACGGAACGAACGCTCCGGGCTACCCCACGCTGGCATGCCTGATCTTGCTGTTCGGCGGCCTGCAGCTGGCCGTGCTGGGAGTGATCGGCGAATATCTGGGCCGCGACTACATCGAGAACAAGCGGCGCCCCATCTACTTGGCAAAAGAGCACCTGGACAGCACAAAGGAATAGCGAAGCGCCCCAAAAGGGGCGCTTGCTTTGCCCGGGTGGACAGTTCGCGCGCCGCCCGGAGTCATATGCCCAAAAAACAAAGGGCCTTGCCTGAACTTTGCCCCTGATTCGAGCGCGGTTCGGGCAAGGCCCTTTGTTTCGCGAACTCCCTGGTCAGCTTGCTGGGGAAGCCGTTAGGCGCCGTCGCGCATGGCTTTGAGCTTTTCCAGGACGTCCGGTTTAATCCGGTCACCGAGCGTTCGCTTGAGCGCAACTTTCGGCGTTTCGTCGAGATGCACGTCCTCGTAGTACATGCCCACCTCGCGCGAGAACCCGTTGGCCGACATGCGGTCGATGCCGCCGCCGAACACGGTGTCCTGGATGGTGGCGTCGGACGTGACCACCATGGTTTCGACGTTGCGCACGCGCGCGTCGTGGGCCAGCTTCTCAATGACTTTGTCGGCCGAAGTGCCGGCGGGGCTAAACATGATGCGCACGCCGCCGATAGTCTCCACCTCGCCGGTGGAGAACTGGTTGTCGCCGCCGTCGAACACGATGACGGCCTTGTATTCGCGGCCGGCGAAGTTGATGACGTCGTTAATCAGACGCTCGCGCGCCGTGTTGAACGCATCATCGGTATAGTCGGGATGCGCGAACGCCTCTTGGTAACGCGACCCCGAACGCAGCACGTTGTAGCCGTCCACCAGCAGGATCTTCTTACGCTGCTTTGCCATCACGCATCCCTCCTTTCACGTATTGCGCATTACAAGTTCGCTAAAAATCAGTGAGGGACGCCTCGTGCCCCGAATTCGGCTGAAACAAGCGGGCATAGGCCTTTGGGCCATGCTCGTGCAGCTGAAGCCGAAGGCGGGATGCGAGAGCGCCCCGCAACGTCGAGCGGTCCGGCTGCCGTTAAGCGGTGTGGATGTTCTGGCGCAGCCACTCGTACATGACGGCGGTGGCGGCCTGGGCTACGTTCAGGCTGGCCACTTCGCCCTCCAGCGGAAGCTTTGCGTACATGTCGCAATGCTCGAGCACCAGACGGGACACGCCGTCGTGCTCGTTGCCCAGGACGATGACGATCCTGCCCTTCAGGTTCGCATTCCACACCAGGTCGTCGGTGTGCTCGGTTGCGGCGCACACCCAGAAGCCCTCCTCCTGCAAGCGGTGGATGCTCTGCACGATGTTGGACACCTGCGCCACGGGCACGTGCGTGATGGCGCCCGCGGAGCTTTTGTACGTGGAAGCCTCGACGCGTGCGCTGCGCTTGTTGGGGATGATCAGGCCCGATGCGCCTACGGCCTCGCAGGAGCGGCTGATGGCGCCCAGGTTGCCCGCGTCGGTGAGGTGATCGCACAGGACCACGAGCGCGCGGCCGTCATGCTCTTCGGCGTAGCTGTTGGCGGCGTCGACCACCTGGCCGATGCCCACGTAGTTGAACGGCGCGGCCTCGGCCATGACGCCCTGATGGCTGCCGCGGGCGGACTTCTGGTCAAGCTCGTCGCGCGGCACCTGGATGACCTTCACGCCGTTGCGCTTGGCCTTTCGCATGATGTCCTCGATCATGGGATCGCGCTTCATGTAATCGCCCATAAGGATACGGCGCATGGGCACGCCGGTACGGAACGCCTCGATGACGGGGCGCTTGCCTTCAATGTAATCAGCCATGTGATGGGGCCTTTCGGTTCTGCAAGATAACGTAGATCGATTGCGCTATTGTACCAGCCGCCGCGCGCGCGGGCTCCCCGCAGCGCCAATCGCCGCAAGACCCCCATGCACCGACTTCCCGCCGTCAACATGCAAATCGAAAGCCGGGCTACCGAGGGAGCCTCACTCGGTTCAGATGTCGTTTTCGAGATGTGCTAGCGTATGTTGGCGGGCCAATCGCTGTTCGCGGCATCGCTGCCGCCCGATGAGCCCTTGCGCGCTTCGTCATCACGGCTGGCGCCGCGGGCGATGCGCGCGCCGGCGTGCCGCTGAAGCCGCTCGGAGTCGCCGCCGTGCAGGAAAAGCCCCGACAGCACTTCGCCCACGCGATGCAGGCCGCGGGCGATGCGCGGCGTCAGGTCGGCCTCGGAGGTTGTGCGCCAATCGAAGTACACGCTCCAATAACGCAGCGCCACCACGGCGAGCACGCATGCGATGCCCGCGAGCGCCAAGGGACACCCGAAGCGCGCCAGCACCACGTACACCGCCGCGCCGCCAAGCCCCGCGACGGCATAGTAGTTGCTGCGCTGGAACACGCCGGGCACCTCGCCGACGCAGATGTCGCGGATGGCGCCTCCGCCGACCGCCGTGATGCCGCCCATGATGACCGACAGCACCATACCCTGCTCGAAAGCAACCGCCTTCGAAGCGCCAGCAAGCGCGAACAGACCGACCGACAGCGCATCAGCCAGGAAGACCGTTGCCTCGAGATGCTTGAATATGCCGCGGAAGTAGAAAACGAACGCGCAGATGAGGATGCAGGTGATGATAAGGTCGGGATGCGAGGTGAAGTACACGCCCGTGCCCTGCATGAGCGTGTCGCGCAGCACGCCGCCGCCGTAACCCGTGATCAACCCGCACACCACCGTGCCGATGATGTCGAGCTTGCGGTCGCACGCGAACAGCGCGCCGGTGAGCACGCCGGCGATGACGCTGAAATAGTCGATGCTCCACGGCACCGTGAGCACCGGCGTGTCGGCGAAGATCCCCTGCAGCCAAGCTTCCATGTGAACCCCTATTCAGCCCGCCGAACGTGAAAGCGGGCGCGCCAAAGGGGCGCGCCCGCTTCGCTTGCTAGCGATTATGTAACCACATAAGAAGCCAAATTACCAGGGATGACATGCTGCGGCGAGCTTGTCCTGAGGCTATTCCTCCCCTGTGCCCTTCACATCCACGTTGCCAGCCAGAACGGCACGGTAGTCAGCCAGGTTCTTCTTCAGAAGCTGGGGAATATCCAGCTCGTAAGGGCAGCGGGCGGTGCAGGCGTAGCACTCGGTGCAGTCCTCGATGGCGTTCATGCGCTGCCGCCACTCTTCGCCAAGCCACCCCTTCGACGGCGCGCGGCGGATCATGAGAGACATGCGGGCGCACTGGTTGATGACGATATCCTGCGGGCACGGCATGCAGTAGCCGCAACCGCGGCAGAAATCGCCGACAAGCTCGGCGCGCTCGGAGGCGATGAACGCACGCATCCCTTCGTCAAGCTGCGGCGTTTCAGTCATGAACGCAAGCCACTCGTCGAGCTCCTCCTCATGCTGCACGCCCCAGATGGGCAGCACGCCCGGGAACTGGGTCATGAACGCCATGCAGGCGCGGGCGTTAGTGAGCAGGCCGCCGGCCAGGCCTTTCATGGCGATAAAGCCGACGTTGCGCTGCTCGCACAGGGCAACCAGCTCAAGCTCGCGGTCGGAGGCAAGGTAGCTGAGCGGGTACTGCAGCGTTTCGTACAGGCCGCTTTCCACGCACTCGAAGGCAACCTCGAGCTTGTGCGCCGTCACGCCGATGTGGGCAATCTTGCCCTGCTCCTTGGCCATGAGCATGCACTCATACATGCCGGTGCCGTCGCCTGGCTTGTAGCACTGGTCGACGCAGTGGAACTGGTATAGGTCAACATGGTCGGTGCGCAAAAGGCGCAGCGACGTTTCCAGATCTTCCCAAAACGCCTCGGGCGTGCGGGCCTGGGTTTTAGTGGCGATGGCGACCTTACCGCGCATGCCCTCGAATGCAAGGCCGACGCGCTCCTCGCTGTTGGAATACGCGCGCGCCGTGTCGAAGAACGTCATGCCGCCCTCGGACGCGCGGCGAAGCAGCGCCACGGCGTCCTGTTCGGAGATGCGTTGAATCGGCAGCGCCCCGAACGCATTCTGCGGCGTGACGATACCGGTAGACCCCAACGTAATGGTGCGCATGCTCATCCCCCTGTCGAAAAAGGCCTGCCCTCCGTTGGGAGGGCAGGCCGAAATACCTGTGGACTATTCTATTCCTTCGTCGGCTATTCCGTTCGCAACATATGCCCGAATTTATACACCGCTTCGGAAAACGCTTCGTAGTGTTCGACGCAATGGGCATCGCTAGCGATGTAGGTGTACAAACCGGCTTCGAACAAACGCTGGGCAGGTTTGCGCTCCTTGCCCATACGCCCGCCGCGGATGAAGTCGGACGATGCCTGCAACACGCACCCACAGCTGACCAGGCGCTCCGCAATGGAGGTATCCTCCTGGATGGCCTTGTAGCGCTCGGGATGGGCGATGATCACGTCGAGCCCCATGCCCTGCAGCTCGTAGATCTCACGTTCGTATTCCTCGAAATCGCGTTTGGTGGCGTGCGTGGAAAGCTCGAGCAGCAGCGTCTTGGAATCCTGGAAGCACAGGTAGGGCGCCCAGTCCATTCCCAGCTCGCGCAGCTTGCGGATGTTCACCTCGAAGCCCATGCGCATGGGGATGGGCGAACGCGGGGCCAGCTGGTTGAACGCATCCCACATGGCATCGAAATCGAAGTACGGGTCGCGGCAATGCGGCGTGCATACGATCTCGGTGATGCCGGCCTTGTACGCGGCATGGATCATGCGCACGCTCTCGCCGAGGCAGCTTGCCCCGTCGTCAACGCCAGGAAGGATATGGCAATGCAGGTCAAGCACGTCGACTACCCTCTGCGAGCACCGTTGTTCTGACGTCCGTAGTTAGCGGGGTTCGCGGCACCGCCGTGCTTACCGCCGCCGCGCGGGACGTTGGGGCCGAGGTTGCGCGTATCGACCTTCACCGCGGAAGAGGCGCCCTTCTCGCGCTTGCCCTGCTGGTTGTAGTAAGCGTAGTAGTACTCGGACTTCTCAACGTTGCAGTAGTTCATGACGACGCCCACCACGTTGCCGCCGGCCTTCTTCAACTGGTCGTAGGCCTGCAGCACGGCCTGGCGCTTCGTGAAGTTCTCGCGCACCACCAGCACGGCGGCGTCGACGATGGTGGAGACCACGGCGGCATCGACGAACATGCCGACGGGCGGCGTATCGAAGATGACGTAATCGAACATCTGCTCAAGCTTATGGGCCAGCGCGGCGAAGCGCTTGGAGGCGAGGATGTCGGCGGGATTAGGGATGTGCGGCTCGGCATCGAGCAGGAACATGTTCTCGGTGTTTGTGGAGACGATGGCCTGCTGGATGGGCATGGTATCGGAGAGCACCGAGTACAGACCGCCCGTGGAGCGCACGCCGAGCATGCCGGCCAGCGTGCGGTTGCGCATGTCGCACTCGACCAGGCACACGCGCATGCCCGAGGACGCGATGGCGCGGGCGACGTTGCACGTGACCGTGGACTTGCCTTCGTTGGGGATGGAGCTAGTGAATACCAGAGAACGGATGGGGTTATCGACGCTCATGAAGCGGATGTTGGCCATCAGGGTCTTCGCGGCGTTCTGCATCTCCATACCGTCGCCGCCTTTAGGTTTGCGAGCCATAGCTTATTTACCTCCCTTGAGAGCAGGCATGCGGCCGATGACGGGCAGGCCCAGCAGGTCTTCGATCTCGTCGGCGTTGCGCACCTTCGTGTTGAGCATATCGGATACCACGACGATGGCGATGGCGACGAACAAGCCGGCGAGCAGCGCGACGGCGATGTACATGGGACGATTGGGGCCGGAGGGCGCCGTGGGGGCCGTGGCCTGGTCGATGACGTTGACCGACTGGACGTCCATGACCTGCTGCGCGACCTTGGAGACGTTGCTGGCCATGTCGTTGGCGATGGTGGCGGCGATATCCGGGTCGGTGCCGGTGACGGAAAGCGTGATGACGCGCGAGGTGGTCTCGCTGGTGACCTTGGTGGAGTACCCCTTCAGCGACTCGAGATGCAGGTCCTTTACGGTGTCGGCCTCGATGCGGTCGCTCTTGAGAAGCGTGGACACGTCGTTGGCCATCATCTGGCTGGCGTTGAGGTTGGAGTAGTTCGCAGCATTGTCGGAGTTCGCCGAAGACTGCTTCGCAAGCACGTACATGCTGGTGGAAGCGGTATACGTGTTGGGCAGCGCGACGAAGCAGACCACGGCGGTCGCAAGCGCGCACACGATAGGCAGGACGATCATGAGCTTCAGATGCTTGCGCATAAGCTGAAGCAGCTCGAGCAATGTCATGAATAAACCTCTCAAGTCTCGGGGCAATAGCCTTACCATTATACCCCGCAATGGAGGGGCGGGTACAAAGTTGCTCCACTTCAGCAGAAAAGACCGAAAGCCGTGGAGATTCGTGCACAATCGCGGTCTTTTCGGGCTCAAGCGCTTCCATTTTGTGAAAACACCATCATAATAAGCGGGTTGCTTCTCACGAAATTCTTTCTAATCTTCTTTTCGCGCGCTCTTCCACGCACCGCGCAAGGCATATAGAAAGCGGCTCGCGTCAAGCGCAAGCACGCCGCCTGGGGCGGGTGCGATGAATTGGTACATAGGTTGCAAGCGCTTGACTGAAACCGATGCCGCCCGTTTCCGGACGCCTTGGTTTGCTGCGCGCTGCTTCCGCGAAGAGAAACGGATCTTACATGACCGCATTTGCAGAACTGGGCCTGTCCGAGGCAGCCCTCGCCGCCGTCGAACGCATGGGCTATGACTCCCCCACGCCCGTTCAAGAGCAGTCCATCCCTTACATCCTGGAAGGCCGCGACGTCATCGCCGCCGCCTCCACCGGCACCGGCAAGACCGCAGCGTTCCTGCTGCCTACGCTGTCCACGCTCGAGCGCATGAAGGGCCGCGGCCGCGCCCCGCGCGTGTGCGTCGTCAGCCCCACGCGCGAGCTGGCTCAGCAGATCAGCCGCACGTGCATGCAGATCTCCCGCAAAACCGGCCACTTCGTGACCACCGTGTACGGCGGCACGCCCTACGGCCCGCAGATCCGCGAGCTGCGCGGCGGCACCGACGTGCTCATCGCCACTCCCGGCCGCCTGAACGACCTGATGGACCGCGGCGTAGTCGACCTGTCCGAGACCAAGGTGCTCGTGCTCGACGAGGCCGACCGCATGCTTGACATGGGCTTCCTGCCCGACGTCACCAAGATCGTGGAGCATACGCCGGCCGAGCGCCAGACGCTGCTGTTCTCCGCGACCATCGACAGCTCCATCCAGAAGAACCTGGGCAACCTGCTGAAGGACCCGGCCATCGTCGAGATCGCCCGCAACGGCGAGACCGCGGCCACCGTGGCGCAGTACATCATGCCCATCGCCAACCGCAAGAAGCAGGAGCTTTTGGAAGCGGTGCTCAACGACAAGGGCCACGAGCGCGTCATCGTGTTCGCCCGCACCAAGAACCGCACCGAGGAGTGCGCCGAAGCGCTTGAGGCCGCCGGTTTCCACGCCGAGTCCATCCACTCCGACAAGACCCAGGGCCGCCGCCGTCGCGCCCTGGAGAACTTCCGCCGCGGCAAGACCGACATCCTGGTGGCCACCGACGTGCTGGCACGCGGCATCGACGTGCCCGAGGTGAACTACGTCATCAACTTCGACCTGCCCGACATGGCCGAGGACTACGTGCACCGCATCGGCCGCACGGGCCGTGCCGGCGAGGAGGGCTTCGCCATCTCCTTCGTCACGCGCGAGACCATGAAGACGCTCAAGGAGATCGAGAAGCTCATCGGCAAGGACATCCCCTTCACCACCATCGAGGGCTACGAGACCGACCCCTCCGTGCTGGAGAAGCCCAAGCGCGGCGAGCGCAAGGGCGGCACGCGCCGCGGCGGCAACAAGCCGGCAGGCGCCCGCCGCACCGGCGAGAAGCATGCCGAGCGCGCCGAGCGCGAGGGCCGCAGGCCCAACGCCGGCGAGGGCCGTCGCCGGCGCGAGGACGCCTCGCTGGTCACCCGCGGCGAGCGCGGCGGCCGCGGCGGCAAGGGCCGCTTCGACCGCAAGGACCGCAACGACCGTAGCGGCCGCTTCGACCGCGACAACCGCAACGATCGCGGCGGCAACAAGGGCGGCTATCGCGGCAAGGGCGGCGCCGGCCGCAACGGCGAGTGGCTCTCCGACGAGGAGTTCCGTTCCCGCCGCAACGCCAAGAACGCCCAGGCTCGTCTGCACAAGAAGGAGCGCAAGGCCCAGAACGGCAACCCGCACAAGGCCAACAACAAGAAGCGCGGCGGCGAGGGCGGTTACGACTACAGCCGCTTCTCCAAGTAGCATCGCGAAAGCCGCGCGATAAGAACGAAAGCGGTCGCCGGACTGCCTCAAGCCATAAGCGTCGCCGACGACCGCCAACGCGAAGCCAACGCCCCGGAACCATTCCGGGGCGTTTTCCGTTTTGCAGTCTATAAGCACACGGAAAGTGAAATCCACCGGGCCGGGCACATGCCTGAAAGCAAACCCAAGAACCTGCATCGCCGCCGAAGGGCGGGCCTTGCCCGCCCGCGCCGCCGGGCAACCCATCGCCGCCCAGGAACGAAGGTTCGCCAACGTGCACAAAGCTCTCCCAGACAGCGCGTTCATCTCGTATGATATGAAGCGACGCTCCATCATGCAGACGAACGCCAAGGAGAAGCTATGGCAACGCCCGACAAGCCCTCGCAAAGCTCATCGAACGGTTCTAAGAACGGCAGCGGCGATAATACCGTGGCGTTCATCGTCATCGCCGCGATCGTCGTCCTTGCGGTGCAATACTTCCTCACGGGAACGAACTTCGCCTTAGATATCTGGGAGGAATTCACCGCTCCCGAGCTCTCCAATGCCGAGATCGCCGAATTCGAGGAGACCCTCGATCAAATCGACCAGAACGCCGCCACGTACGCATCGGGTGGATTTCAAACCGAGGAAGACGTCAAAAACGCCATAGCAGCGCAAAAGTCCTACGCGAAGGAGCTTGAGGCGCAAGGGGTCGCGTCCTCTTACACCGCCGACGACAACAGCGTGTACTTCAAGTTCGAGAACGGACTGTCGTATCTCTACATAGCCGCGCCTGAGGGAACCGATGCCTTGAGCACCGATTCCGAAGCCACCATCAGCTCGGTGGAGACCACGGGACGAACCGATTCGCTCGCGGCGATCAGCACCATCACCAGCGCGTTTTCCGCAACTTCCTCGAAATGGTCCGCCTCCACGGCGAAAACCCCGAGCAACATCACGCTTGCCGGGCTTAAAGAGCTCGGCGGCAAGCAGCAGCTGCTCATCTGGGCCGGCCACGGCGGGTACAACCGCAAGACCGGCAGCGTCCTTGACACCGGGATCGATTCAGACCTAAGCGACAAAGCCCAGCTCATCGAGATCAAGAACGACCGCGCCACGATCGTCAACGTGGCCGGGGATCCCGACAGCCACCTTGCAATCACGCCCGGCTTCGTCAAGCGCTACGTGCGCGGCATGGGCGGGTCGGTCGTCTACCTGTGCGCCTGCAGCACGGGCGAGGACAGTCAGCTGGCCGACGCGTTCCTGGACAACGGCGCTACGGCCGTCTTCGGCAACACCGGGTCGATCTCGCACGTCTACAACGTCGCCATGCTCCAGGGCGTGCTGACCACGTTTTTGACCCCCGACGAGAACGGCAACTACCCCACGCTGTCGAAAAGCCTGAGCACGGCGAAGAAAACCATCGGGGACGATTCCGCCGAATACCTTGAGCGCGTGGGCGCGGACGCCAACTTCATCGAATCGCAGCGCAACGTCAAGGTGAAGCTGTTCGGCGGAACCGGGGCGGGAGACCTCAAGGTGCAGGCAGACTCGGCGAGCAAGGGCAAAACCCAGGACAAACCCGCTGAAAGCAGCTCGAGTTCCGGCTCGACGAGCAGCTCGAACAGCTCGAGCACGGGCAAGGAGACCGAATCCAAGTCGAGCGGATCGACCGGCGGCAGCTCCGCCAACAGCGGCCTGCCCGCAACCGAGAGCAAGCCGAACGAGTCGACCGGCGGCAGCTCCGCTAACAGCGGGTCGAGCGCTTCCAGCAGCGGGCAGACGGCACCCATGCCCGAGACCACGCTGACGAACGATATGATCGTGGGTCTTTGGAGCCCCGATCCGAACGCCCAGGAGCCCCGCTATATCGACTTCCTTGCAAAGGGCGATCTGGTGACCTACGACTATTACTCGCTCATCGACTCACGCGCCCTTGGCAGGCCCCAGCCCTCCGGGCCCGTGAAGTTCGAATTCTGCAACGGCGTCGTCGACATGATGCTGAACCAGGGTAGATGCTCCTGCCTGACGAGGGACTCAAACGGGGTGTACATCTCCTTCTACATCGACGAGATGGCCAACGACGTCATCTACGATCAGGAAACCGGAACGGCGTGGCACCGCGTCATCCCGCACGTCATCGAGAACCACTGATAAACAGGACGCACATAGCGCGCAAAAGGCCCGGGGCCTATTCCCAGGCTTTCTGCGTTCGCTGATCGTTTTCCCGTCTGACACTTGGGGACGTAGCGTTATGCGTCCGAAACCCGCATGCTTGGCGAACGCTCGCATATAGCGCAAAAGCCGTCGTTGGTGACAGGCCCATCGGCAGATGGCTTCCCAATAAGCCCGTCATCTGGGCTTCGCGTGCAAATGTCCCCCGCCGACACTGCGCGTGATACACTTTCCCCTTGTAGTTACAGGCAAGTCAGGAGTGTTATGCAGAACAACGGAAAGCATTCGCGCCCGGACCAGGCATATGGGCAACAGGCTAACCGACCCGCCAACATGGGCCGGCAAGCACCGGCGCGCCCGCAACAGCCTTACGGCCAGCAAGCATATCAGCGCCCCCCGTATCAGCAGCCGCGCTACGCCCAGCAACCTGGGCAGCCGCCGCAAAACGGGTACGGCAACCCATACGGAAGGCAGGATTTCAACTTCCAGCCGCTCCCGAACAATCACGAGCACGACGGCATGATCCGCGTGAAGAAGAAGCGCCGCAAGAAGCACACCAAGCTGATCGTCTGCATCGTCGTCATCGCGTGCCTGCTGGTGGGCGCGTGCGGCTACGGTGCGGCGTTGGCGCTGTCCGCAAAGGATGTGAAAGCCCAGGCCGAGACCGCGCTTTCCAACGTCAACGGCATTCAGACCGCCATCGCCGGGCAGGACTTCGCAACGGCGGCGAAGAACGCCTCCAACCTGCAATCTTCGGCACAGGCCATGAACGAGGAGCTTTCCTCCCCCGTTTGGAACGTGGCCGCCATGCTGCCCGTCGTAGGCAGCGACGTGAAGGGCGTGCAGACCATCGCCTCCGCCCTGGCCGACGCATCCGACAACGCCATCGTGCCGCTGACCAGCAGCCTGTCCACCACGCCCCCGTCCGCCTGCATCGATGCCGACGGCAAGCTGAACATCGCCGCCATCACCACGCTGCTCGGCGCCATCCAAAACGGCGCCCCGGCCATGCAGCGCTGCACCGACGAGCTGTCCTCGCTTCCCGCCTTCCATATCGAGAAGCTGCAGAAGCTGGTGGGGCCCGCCCAGGAGAAGATCACGGGCATCAACGACGTCTTCCAGCAGGCGAACACCTTCGCGCCCATCATCGGCTCCATGCTCGGCGCGAACGGCAACCGCACATACCTGCTGGCCGCGCAGAACACCGCCGAGATCCGCGCCTCGGGCGGCTTCCCCGGCTCCATGGGCACCGTCTCCATCGACAACGGCGCCATCGAGCTGGGCGATTTCACCAAGGTCTACGACATGATGGCCGAGGAGACGCCCGCACAGTGCGCCGTCACCGACGAGGAGAACGCGCTGTTCTACCCCTGGTACACGCAGTATTCCTGGGATAACAGCTTCAACCCCGACTACCCGCGCGTCGCCGGCATTTGGGCGGCCGCCTATCAGGAGAAGACCGAGCAGTCCGTCGACGGCGTCATCTCCATCACCCCGGCCATGGTCCAGGACCTGCTGGCCGCCACGGGCGATAGCTTCACACTGTCCGACGGCACCACCATCGATGGCACGAACGCCACGAAGGTGCTGCAGCACGACCTGTACTGGAAGTACCTGTCCGGCGGCTCGAACATGTCCGAGGGCAACGACCTGTGCGATGCCCTGTTCGCCGAGGCCGCGGAATACGCATTCGATTCGGCTTTGGAGAACATGAACGCGTCCTCGCTCATGAAGCTGGTCTCCACCATGATGGGCGGCCTTGAGGATCGCCGCGTCATGATCTGGCTGGCCGACGCCACCGAGCAGGGCTACATCGAGGATATGGGCTATTCGGGTTCCATGACCGCTGCATCGCAACAGGAGCCCACCCTTGGCGTGTTCGTCAACTTCTGGGCAGGCAGCAAGCTTGGCTGGTGGCTGGGCATGGACACCCAGGTCTCCAGCCCCGTCACGGGCAACGACGGGTCCCGCACCTATCACGTGACCACCACGCTGACGAACTTCATGACCGCGCAGGAAGCGAAGCAAGGCGGCGGCTACATCGTCTCGGACAACGACAAGAGCCTGGGCGATGCCGACCCGTTCATCTACTTCTACGCTCCTGCAGGCGGCACGATCTCGGACGTGACGGCATCGAACGGCGCCACGCTCGGCAAGGCCACCTATCAGGGTCTTGACGTCACCTTCACCTGCCAGGTGGGCGACTTCTCGGTGCTGCCCAAGCCGAACAACCCGCTGCCCGTGGAGTCCACCGTGACCTACAGCTACACGGTCACCCTGCCGGCAGGCGTCGAGGGCAACCTGCAGCTGGCAACCACACCGACGCTGACGAAGTACCACCAGTAAACGACAACGCGGCTCACACGCCATGAGAAAGGCCCGGGGACACATCCCCGGGCCTTTTGCGTTCGCTTGTTTACATGCGGAACCCGAAGGGGATAGCGTTGGCTTCCGGCGGCATCTCGCCCAGCCAGCGGGTAGATGCCGTTTCTCCCAGCGTGAAAGTTTCGCCGTCGTACGTCACTTGGGTGACGCTGGCGTTCTTGATCTTGAGCGGGTCGTTAACGCGCGAAGGATCCAGCAGATACATGACCGATCGCACCACGAACGAATGCGTGACCACCAGCACGTTGCCGCCGCCCGCGGCAAGCGCCTGCTTGCCCGCTTCGCTGAAGAAGCTTTTCAGACGCGCCTTCACCTGGTCGAAGCGCTCCGCGCGCCCGGTGTCGTCCTGGTCGGCCAGCACCTCGGCCACCTGAGGCAGGCGCCGGTTCAACTCATCGAAGGGCAGATCCTCGCCGAAGCCGCGGGTGAGCGCCGCGTGCAGCTCGGCCCCCGGCCCCGCTTCAAGGTTGCCATAGCACCATTCGCGAAGGCGCGGGTCGGGAACGTGGATAAACGGCAACTCTGCCTGCGGATTCTTCTTGATCCTAGCGGCAAGCACCGCGTTGAGCGTTTGCACGGCGCGACCGGCATCGCTGCAGTAGGCCTGCGCGAACGGGACCTCCGCCAGGCCGCGGCCCAGCAAGCGCGCCACGCGGATGCCCTCGTCGGTGAGCTGCGAGTCGCACCACCCCTGCACGCGGCTTGCGACGTTGTAGACCGTCTGCCCATGCCGCGTGATGTAGAACGTCACCGTGCCGTCACCCGAGGCCAACGACGCCTGAGGATCTTTCTCTTCCAAGTTTCCGCCTTTCCCATGCAAAAGCGCCCGGATGCCCGGGCGCTTTCCCCTGCAGCGCATTGCGCGCCGCAAACCGTTTCGTTAATCCCCGTAGTTCGCCAAGAACAGCTTCGTGCGCTCCTGCTGCGGGTTGTTGATCACCTGCTCGGCAGGGCCCTCCTCCACGATGTAGCCACCGTCCATGAAGATGATGTGGTCGGCGACGTCGCGGGCGAAGCTCATCTCGTGCGTGACGATGACCATGGTCATATGCTCGTCGGCAAGGTCGCGGATGACCTTGAGCACGCCTTTGGTGAGCTCGGGGTCAAGAGCGCTGGTGGGCTCGTCGAAGAACAGCACGTCGGGGTTCAGGGCCAGGGCGCGCGCGATGGCCACGCGCTGCTGCTGGCCGCCGGAGAGCTCGCAGGGAACCATGTTCTCCTTGCCCTCCAGGCCCATTTTCACCAATAGCTCGTGCGCCTGGGCCATGACCTGGTCCTTCGGGCGCTTCTGCACGGACAGCGGCGCGTCGGTGATGTTCTTCAGCACTGTGTAGTGCGGGAACAGGTTGAAGTTCTGGAACACCAGGCCGAAGCGCGTTTTCGCCTGCGAGAGCACGGACTTGCCGCCGTACACGGAACCGGAGCCGCCGTCGGTAGCCACGGCAAGATCGCCATAGGACAGGCTGCCGCCGTCAAGGGTTTCAAGCAGCGTCATGCAACGCAGAAGCGTGGACTTGCCGCCGCCGGAAGGGCCGATGATGGCGACGACCTGACCCTGCTCCACCGACAGGGAGATATCTTTGAGCACCTCGGTTTTACCGAAGCTTTTGCGTGCGTGCAAAAGGGAAACAAGGGGGTTAGTCATGATAGTAGTTCATCCTTTTCTCGACGCGGTTGAGCACCATGACCACCACGAAGTTGAACACCCAGTAAATCAGGCCTGCGATGACGTAGGGCATCATGCTGGTTTGCGCGGCGGCGATGGCCTTGGCCTGCGTGAACATCTCCATGATGCCGAGCACGAACGCCAGCGACGTATCCTTGACCAGCGTGATGACCTCGTTGCCCATGGCGGGAAGGATGCGCTTGAACACCTGCGGCAGGATAATCTTCATGAAGGTCTGCGTGCGCGTGTAGCCGAGCACCTCGGCGGCCTCGTACTGGCCTCGCGGGATGGACTGGATGCCGCTGCGGTAGATCTCGCCGAAGTAAGCAGCGTAGTTCAGGATGAAGCCGATGCAGCACGCGAAGTACGCCCAATCCGAGCCCATGGAGGCGCCGAACAGGTAGAACGGCCCGAACATCCACATCATCAGCTGCAGCATAAGCGGCGTGCCGCGCATGACCGATATATAGAACTGCACCAAAAGCGACAGCGGCTTGAACTTGCTCATGCGGCCAAGCGCCACCAGCACGCCGAGGGGCAGCGACCCCACAAGCGTGACTACGAAGATGATGGCGGTGAACTGCAGGCCGGAGAGCAGCAGCCCCATCATGGTTCCGAATTCCATTGGTCTCCTTCCAAGAGAAACGCTCTTGTCTTAACACGCCGAATGCCAACCTTCGCAGGTTGGCGGGAAAAAGCAGCCGGAAGGCCGGGGAAGCTTCCCCTGCCCGCCATGCACATGAACGCCGTTGGATTCGCGCCGCATCGTACATGGGGCAAGGGTTCGCATCTCCGGCCCTAATAGGATACGCTATCAAGCTGCTTGCCGGGGGGCAAGCGGGGGCATTACTTGCCGAGCACCCAGTTGTCGTAGCTGATACCGTAGCTGGCGTACTTCTCGCACAGCTGCTTAACGGTGCCGTCGGCGTCGAGCTGCTTCAGGGTCTCGGTGACCTTCTGAGCCAGCTCGGTGTCACCCTTCTTGAAGCCCACGGCGTAATGCTCGGTGGACAACGGGGTGGACAGCTGCACGTACTTGTCGGGGTTCGCGGCGATCTGGTACTGGGCGATGGACAGGTCGCAAGCGACAGCATCGATCACGCCAGAATCAAGCTGCATGAAGGCGTTGTTGTAGTCGCCGATGGTCTTTGCAGCGCCGCCCTTGAAGGTGGCGGCAACCTCGGCCTGGTCGCCCTCGAGCACGTCAAGCGCAGCGGAGTCGACCTGGGTCATGACAGTCTTGCCGGACAGGCCCGCGAAATCGGAGATGTCGCTGCCGGCCTTCACGACGATGACCTGCTCATTGAGCATGTAGGGATCGGAGAAGGTGTAGCCGTCCTCGCGGCCCTCCATGGTGAAGCCGTTCCAGATGCAGTTGATGTTGCCCTGGGCCAGCAGCGCGTCCTTGGCATCCCAGTCGATGGCGGACAGCTTCAGCTCCCAGCCGTTCTTGTCGCACACTGCCTGAGCCAGATCCAGGTCGAAGCCGGTGAACTTGCCGTCGTCGCCGACGAAGCCGTACGGCGGATAGCTTTGGTCGAAGCCGACCGTCAGGGTTTCCTTGCCGTTAGCGGAGTCGCCGCCGGTCTTGTCGCCAGAGCCCGAGCAACCCGCCAGCAGGGCGCCGGACAGGGCCAACGTGGCAACGCATGCCACCAGGCCGAGGAGCTTCTTCTTCATGTTCCCTTCCCTTCCGCGCATGCCCGCGGGCATGGCTGCTTGGTTCCTTAGCAATCACTTTATCACAGTAGAGTGCTGAAGTGAAGTATACCAGACGTGCGGGAACGTGCAACCGCTGGCGCGAAAACGGCCGCGAACGGCACAAGATGCGCTAACGGACCTTCCACGCGATAGCTGCGAGCAAGCACAGCGACAGCACCGCCGAGAAGCCGAACGCCAAATGGTACGGCAGCGCCGCGAGCGCATCCGGCGCAGATCGCAGGCCGTCGGCTAACCCGCCACGGGACGCGATCCCCTGCCCCACCGAGATCGCCAGCACCATGGCCGACGTGCCGAAGCTGGCGCAGGCCTGCCGCACCGCGATGGACAGCGAGCTGCCGTGCGGCACGAGCGGCCGCGGCAGGTCCGCCAGGCTCCACTGGGTAAGCGGCCCGATGAGCAGCGACACGCCGCATGCGCGCACGCCTTGGAACACGACCGCCTGCCACAACGGCGAGGCGGCGTCCAAAAAGCACATGGGAACGGCACCGGCTGAGAGCATAAGCCCGCCCACCAAGCAAACCCGTCGCGCGCCCAAGCGATCGGTCAGCACGCCGCCGAGCGGGTTGAGCACGAGCGCGGCGACGGTGCCCGGCAGCAGCACCATGCCCGCCTGGAGCGCCGTGCCGCCGCACAGGCCTTCCACGTAAAGAGGCACCACCAGCGTGACGCCCATGAAGGAGGCGAACAGCAGGTTCTGCGCCGCGAAACCGGCGTTGAATCGGGCCGAGCGGAACACGCCCAGATCGATGAGCGGGTTGCCCGAACGTTTTTGGCGCACGATGAACGCCGCGCACAGAGCCACGCCCACGGCAAGCGGGCCCCATACATAGGGGCTGATCAGCGCGAAGGACGATGCGTTGCTGAAGCCCAGCAGCACGCCTCCCAGGCCCAGGGTGGACAAGGAAAGCGAGACCGCGTCCAGGCGGGCAGCGGCCTCCTGCGGCTTCGTGGGCTTCCCC